>Ga0224558_1002582_pt1 | contig 16296 bp, 18 predicted proteins | sample 714S32024metaG_FD_180682 | JGI IMG/M metagenome (GOLD analysis project Ga0224558, IMG submission 180682) | Peat soil microbial communities from Stordalen Mire, Sweden - 717 S3 20-24 | ecosystem: Environmental > Terrestrial > Soil > Wetlands > Peat | place: Sweden: Norrbotten County, Stordalen... | reverse complement strand
ATGAAGAAAAAATATCTGGCTGGCACAGCGCTACCTTGAATATTGTCGCACCGTTGCCGGAGAGGGCCGGTTTTGAGGAGTTGCCGCTGCCGCGGCCACGCAGCCGGACGAGGGCATTCCTGAAGATCGAGGACGGCTGCGACCAATTTTGCTCCTATTGCATCGTGCCCTTTGCCCGGGGCCCAGTGCGCAGCCTGCGGCCGGAACTGGTGCTCCGACGGCTGGAAGACTTGCTGGCATCAGGCTTCCGGGAGGTGGTTTTGACCGGCGTCCACACCTCCGCCTATGGCAGGGACCTGGCAGAGGGTATCAATCTGGCGTCTCTAGTGCGATTGCTGCTGCAACTGCCCGGGGAGTTCCGGCTTCGCCTGAGCTCGGTGGAGCCGGCAGAGGTGACCGCTGAACTGCTGGAGGTCCTGGCCTCACCCCGCATCTGCCGACACCTGCACCTGCCCCTGCAGTCCGGTGATGAAGAGATTCTGGCCTTGATGGGCCGGCCATACCGGACCGCGGATTACGGCGACCTGTTCCGCCGCGCCCTGGAGCGGCTCCCGGGAGTGGCCGTGGCGGCAGACGTCATGGTGGGATTTCCCGGGGAGACTGATCTGCGCTTTGAAAATACCTACCAGTTCGTTGCCTCTCTCCCATTCCGAGATCTGCATGTCTTCAAATATTCGCCGCGACCCGGAACCAGGGCTGCGGAGATGGCCGGCCAGGTGGCATCCGCAGTCAAGGACGAGCGCAGCAGCAGGCTGCGCCGCCTGGCGGATGAGCAGGCTGCTGCCTTCGCCACCCGGTTCGTGGGCGAGACGTTGCCGGTACTGGTGGAACGGCGCGCCCGGACACCCGGCCCGGCGCCGGGACTACACGACTGCTGGGAGGGACTGAGCGACAACTACTTGAGAATGGTCTTTCCTGCTCTGGCCGGCAGCACCGGCCTCCAGGGCAGCCTGGCGCAGGTGCGCACCCTGAAGCGGTTGGAGGGGGACCTGCTTTACGGCGAGATTGTATCCCCTTCTTTCTGAATTGGCCGTATGGTAGAATAACTAGTTGTTAGGACCCTGAAAGGAGATGGATCGATGAGCGACTGCATCTTCTGCAAGATCGCCACCCATGAGATGAACGCCCAGATCGTCTATGAGGATGAGGAGTTCCTGGCGTTCAGGGATATCAAGCCGGCGGCCCCAGTCCACGTGCTGCTGATCCCCAAGAAACACCTGGACTCGCTGCTCAGTCTGGGGGCGCAGCAGGGTGACCTGGCTGCCCGGTTGCTGCTGGCGGCTATAAAGGTCGCCCGGCAATTGGGGATAGCCGGGGACGGCTTCCGGACGGTGATCAACACCGGGGACAACGGAGGCCAGACCGTCCATCACCTGCACTTGCACCTGCTGGGCGGGCGGTTCATGACCTGGCCTCCGGGCTAAAAAACAGTGCGAGTGCCCAGTTCCCAGTTCCCAGTGCCGAGTGCCAAGTCAACCACAAAAGGTGAGTAACGGTTGATAAACTTGGGTTAGGGGCTGGGACTCGGGAGAGCAGGCCTAAAGAATCGTAGTAAATGAATACCTGAATAGTAGAAAACACACTGGAGGGTTCAAGCGATGGGAGAGGCTCCACAAAGAGAGGCTCCGCGCGGTGCTGTGCTGCAGCGGGACAAGGAGACCTATATGATCATCCCGCGCCTCGCGGGTGGGATGCTCACTGCCGGGATCTTGAAAAGATTCGCAGAGGTTGTTGATAAATACCAGATACCGATGGTCAAGATCACCGGGGCGCAGCGGATCGGCTTGTTCGGCGTGAAGGCGGACCAGGTGGAGGCGATCTGGCAGGACTTGGGTATGGCGCCGGCACCCACAGGGAAGAGGATCTTGAAGAGCGTGAAGATCTGTCCGGGTCTGCCCTACTGCAAGAACGCCCAGCAGGATGCCATGGGTCTTGGCTTGAAGCTGGAAGAGCAATTCCTGGGCATGGTCCTGCCGGGCAAGATCAAGATCGGCGTCTCCGGTTGCCCTAACAACTGCGCCGAGGGCTGGATCAAAGACTTCGGGGTTTTCGGGCGGGCCAAGGGATACACCGTCGTGGTCGGCGGCAAGCTGGGCAAGGACCCCTGCCTCGGCCGGGTGCTGTACGAGGGGCTTACCGAAGAGGATGTAGTGGGCATGGCCGAGAAGATGCTGACCCTGTTCAAGGAGAACGCCAACCCCGGGGAGCGCCTGGGGAAGGTCCTGGAACGCCTGGATTACTATGAGTTTATGCCGCCGCCGGGCATTGACCCCAGCCAAAAATGACGTCATGTACCCCGCATTCTTCGGGCCAGAATCCGACGACCGGCGTCCGGCATCCGACGAACAACATTTGCTTGAGTGCATGACTGTTGCCTGATCAATTGATCTAAAATGGTGGTTGCAGCATGCATATTGACATAAATCCGACGACCGGCGCCCGACGTCCGACGAACAACATTCGCTTGAGTGCATCCAATTTAAGCTGATGACTGTTGCCTGATCAATTGATCTAAAATGGTGGTTGCAGCATGCATATTGACATGAATCCGACGACCGGCGTCCGGCATCCGACGACTGATATAAGGCAAGCATTGATGAACATCTATGAACGGCTTTACGGCCACTTCGGCCCCCGTCACTGGTGGCCGGCTGACGGCCCCTTCGAGATGATCGTGGGGGCGATCCTGACCCAGAATGTCACCTGGCGCAGCGTTACAATGGCCATCGACAGCCTGAAGGCGGCAGGCCTGCTCTCCCTTGATGGCCTGCTGGCAGTTCGGGAAGAGGAACTATCGCCACTGCTGCGGCCGACCCGCTACCACATCCAGAAAGCCAGGAAACTGCAGGCATTCTGCCGGGTGGTGGCGGCAGAGCACGGGGGAGACCTGGATGCCTTCCTGTCTCAGGAGGCCATGGACCTGCGCCACCGCCTGCTTCAGATCTACGGGATCGGGCCCGAGACCGCCGATGCCATCGTGCTCTATGCTGCCGGGAAGCCGATCTTCGTGATCGATGCCTACACCCACCGCATCTTTCACCGGCTGGGATACTTTCCGGAGCGGATCTCCTACCGGGAGATGCAGTCCTTCTTCATGGACACCCTGCCTCCAGAAGCATCCCTCTACAATGAGTATCATGCCCTGATCGACGCCCTGGGGCATCACACCTGCACAGCCCGGCCGCGCTGCGATGCCTGTCCCCTGGCCGGTTTGTGCCGTATCCAACAGGCGCGGCAACAGGCGCTTGCCGGGAGCCTCGAACGGTGATAGTATAGCAGAGGATCTTTGTTGAAGAGGTGAAGAAAATTAAACCATTGGTTCTGGTAATTGCGGTAGCTGGGTTGGTGTTTATAATCATGGGCCTGCTGATCAAGTACAGGCAGGTAACAGAGGAGATCAATGGCCTGAAGCGGGATGAGGCTGCTCAGAATTTCGTTAAGAACCAGGAGTTGGCGCTGCGTAGTTCGTCGGTGCGCAGAAGCAGTACCAGTCACATTTTGGAGTCAGGTGAAAGGCAATACCGTTCAGTTGGTTGATGCTCTGATGGCCGTACGCTTGTGACTTGAGTCGTGAGCTAGGACATCGAAAATATGTTTGAAATTTCCCACATCGTCTGGTATATTATACCAGGGTAATGATCTAGTGACAACCAAGCTAGATCAAAATTCCGGAACCGCAGGAACTGCGAGGATAGCCAGGCACGGAACGATGAATCAGGAATCTCGTGACTTTAGTCATGAGAGGTGCAAGCAAATAATTTTGGAGACATAGTATCACTGCGGGCATCATCCATGTCCGCAATTTTTTTGGACCCCGCATTCTTGTGTGATAAAAACATCTCTTGACATTAAGGCGTAACGCAGGATCTTTTTTGAATATTGCTGTATAATCTTTCATGGCAGCAAGATAGGGCAAGTGATGCAACCGCAGTCCTTCTAATTGGGGGTTGAGTGATGACACGCCTGCAGAAGATCTGGCTTTTCTCGTTGGGGCTGTTGTTTGCGGTGGCAATGCTGGGCTTATTCGGGGATCTGGTCATCGTACGCCTCAACTATATACCGTTTCTGGATACCGTCTCTTTCCAGAAAAAGTGCGTGGTGCCCACGGTGGTGCCGGATCAGGACCAGAACCACAACGGCATCCCGGACTCCATCGACCTGGTCAACGGCGCCAGGCAGGAGGTAACCGGCCACACCTTGTATGACACACGCTCTTACCCGGGCGGCTACCCGCCGGAGGGCCGGGGGGACGACGCCGACGTCATCTGGCGGGCCTTCGAGGCGGCAGGGTATAACCTCAAGGATATGGTGAATGCAGACATCCAGGCCGACCCTGCCGCCTACAAAGATTTCGTCAAAAAGCCGGACCCCGACAACGATTTCCGGAAGGTGGGCGTACTTGACAAATTCTTTCAGCGCCATGCCGCCGTACTGAACAAGGATGTCCAGCCTGGCAACGTCAGCAGCCTGATGCAGTGGCAGCCTGGCGACATCGTGGTGTTCGGCCTCCCCGCCGATCCTGACCATATCGCCATCATCTCCGACCGGAGGCGGAAAGACGGTGTGCCCCTGGTAATCCATAACGCAGGGCCCTGGGCGACAGAGGGGGACTACATCCTGCGCTGGCACAGCAAGATCGACCACCATTTCCGGTTCATCAATTTTAAGTGATGAGCAATGAGCAATGACGCCTGCATGGCTACTGGCTGCTGGCTGCTGTTCGTACGATGACGATCGGGGTCTGCTGATCGGCATTGCCGGCGGGATTGGACCGGAACTCTTTTAAGAGCAGCTTCTGGCTGACACCTCTGGTGGCGGCCAGGATCTTGCTGCGGCCGAGGTCGTTGGCGTCGATGATGGCGGCATCCACGCCAAACTGTTCCCGGATCTCCGCTACCACCTGCTCTGGATGACTGGGGCCCAGTACGATGTGCTTATCAAAAGGGGGCATGTTCCCGGTGACGTCGTCCACCAGGGAGGCCTGCTGCCCCGCGAACCGGTAAAAATCACCCCGGCGGCCGAACGCCAGGCGAGTCACAGCGGCGGCGCAGAAGGCAAACAGGGTGCGCAGGACGCCGCTCTCGTTCATGATCACCTGCATGGCGTAAGGAGAGGACAGACTGCCGTCCTGACTGATGAAACGTGACAGGGCCAGCGCCCAGGGGGTGGGTTTGACATGCTCCGGACGGGTCAGCCGTCCCTGGGTGATGGCTACCACGCTCTCTGCCAGCACCAGGATATCGCCGGGCCGGAGAATCGGTCCGGCGTAGTCGGCGATAATTTTGAGCAGCCGGTCCTCCGGAGTGATGATCTTGGTTTGCAGGGGAATTATCTCCATGGTCATGCCGCACCCCTCCTCTAGGTTCGAGGTTCGAGATTCGAATAAAGCAGAGATTGGCTTTGTGACTTCTCCCCCGCCTTCGCCTTGTTTAGAGGCGGGGGCTTTTCGGTTCCTCTAGCCGGCCAGCGCCTGACTATGCCCGACGGCCTTGCCCAGGCCGGATCGCTTCAGGATGTTGATGGCAGCGTTAACATCCCGGTGGACGCTTAGGCTAAATCAAACTGGGCCTCTGCCAGGCGCCACTGGATCCCGTCGCGCCCCACCACCTGATAGTAGATGATCACCTTCAGACAAGGGATCTCCCTGGTCACACTGAATAGATCAACCTGAGAATGGACAGTTACCTCCAGTTCCACCAGGCGGACTGTGTTTTTCTTGACGATCACTGCCTCCCAGTAGTCGTTTCGCCGCGCCGGAGCATCCAGCAGCCGCAGGCGGGCGGTGATATCCAGCCGCTCCATGATCTTTCCGTAGTACATCGGTTGGCAAAAAACGTTGATCACCATACCGTTCTGACGCCCGCGGTTGGCCAGGGGGATCAGACAGCGGCAGCGGATGGTCCGCTGCGGCATGTTTTTAGTGACCCGGGAATCACGGGCGGCCACAGTGTCAAAGGCAATCTCACTGTCCCCCTGGTAATGAAAGTAGACCGCCAGGGAGGCGGCCAGGGTGCCCAGACAGGCCAGCGTCGCCAGGATAAACTCTGCGAACATTTTGTCCCGCCTTTACAAAGGGTTGCTCAACTGGGTCATGGCCCCGGTGAAGGTGTTTCCTTCACAGGGGCTTATGTACTCCGCATTCCGTTCGGGCTGAGGCGAAGCCTCATGTACTCCGCATTCCGTTCGGGCTGCGGCGAAGCTTCATGTACTCCGCATTCCGTTCGGGCTGCGGCGAAGCCTCATGTACTCCGCATTCCGTTCGGGCTGCGGCGAAGCCTCATGTACTCCGCATTCCGTTCGGGCTGCGGCGAAGCCTCAGATGCGGAGGATGCGGAGGATGCGGAGGGCCGGAGGTCTGGATGCGGAGGAGCGGATTAGTCATCTGTGATAATAATTATGAAACCGCTCCTCCCGTTATGTGCCCAATCTGCCGCACCTGAACCTGAACGGTTGCCTTGATTGTTCCCCGGCACTTTAGTGCCGGGGGATGAGGCCCAAAGCGCGCCGCACCCGGCATGCGCGGGGGACCATTCAGGCCGCTGTTCCATATAATTAATTGAGCTATGCAGGTGACAACGGGGAGGGAAAGATTTGTTAGCAACGCCGTGCAAGTTTACGCTGGTGGCCGGGCGCGGGGAGGGGGGCACACCCCTGAACGCCTTGGATGCAGCGCTTATCGAGGCGGGGATAGGCAATCTGAACCTGCTGCGGGTGAGCAGCATTCTGCCGCCGTCAGCAAAGTTTGGCAAGAGCCTGGAGATACCGCCAGGATCGTTGACGCCGACCGCCTACGGCATCCTCACTAGCAGTCAGCCCGGCCAGGTGATCGCTGCCGCCATCGGCGTAGGGATCGGAAACCCGGACAGTTACGGCGTGATTATGGAGTTTGAAGGATGCTGTACCAAGGAGGAGGCAGAGGCCAATGTCCGGAAGATGGTCGAGGAAGGATTTGAAAAGCGCGGCCTGGTGCTCCGGGAGGTGCATGTCCTGGGTGTTGACCACAGGGTGAATGTATTTGGCAGCGTCATTGCGGCGGCAGTGCTCTGGTACAGAAGCGGTTAATAGTGACGACAGCCTTGGCAATAGGCGCGGTTGACGCTCTTGAAACCTGTAGTGTATAATGTAAGTGCATTTGTTCTTAGAATGGGGATATTGCTTTTGTCTATTCGCAGCAGAAATCGCCGTACGGAACTTAGCTGGGGGGAGGGAAGAAGTGGGTATGGCCGAGGTTAGGGTCGGAAAAAACGAATCCCTGGATAGCGCCCTGAGACGTTTTAAGCGTTCCTGTCAAAAATCCGGAATACTGGTTGAGGCGCGCAAACACGAGCATTATCTGAAACCAAGTGTCAAAAGGAAGAAGAAGTCCGAGGCAGCGCGAAAGCGTCGCTGGTCCTAGGGAGTTGGTTCTCTTGACACTGCAGGAACGATTGTTCAATGACATGAAAGAAGCGCTGAAGGCTCGCCAGTCTGGGAAACAGAGGCTATCAGTGATTCGTTTGGCCCGGGCGGCTTTAAAGTACCGCGCCATTGCCAAGAGGGCGGATCTGACCGAGCAGGATGTGGTGGATGTTCTTGCCAAGGAGGTCAGGATGCGCCGGGATGATATCCTGGAATACACTCGCCTCAACAGGATGGATGCCGTTGCGGAACTGGAAGCGGAAATAGCCATCCTGGAGGAATACCTGCCCTGCCAGTTGAGCAGGAAGGAGATCCAGGACCTGGCGCTCCAGGCTATAACCATCACCACCGCCACTGATGCGCGGCAGATCGGCAGTGTCATGGGGGCACTGATGCCTCAGGTGAAAGGGCGAGCAGATGGCAGAGTCGTCCAGGAGATCGTGCGTTCACTTCTATCTCCCTCAAGCAACTAAGCATTATCGCAAAACAAGGAGCCAAGCCAGCAAAAAAGGCCGTCCATAATTGACGGCCATTTTTTTTTGAAGCCAAAACTGGACTGACCAAAACATTGTTCAGCCTGTATTTGGGGTTAAAACACGGCGTTTTGCCTGGAAGTGTGGTCAAGCGCTCGAGAAGCGGTCTGTTTAGCAGCCCACCTGCATAAAATTGGATGGAAAGGTGGGTTTTGTTGTGCCCAAAGACATGAAGAACCTCGAGTATTTTCTTGCCCACTACCTGGAACTGCCCAAGGAACTGGTCATGGGCCTGCCCCGGATCACTGTGCTCGGCGACATCCAGATGGTCGTGGAGAACCACCGGGGCATTATCGAATACACCACGGAGAGGGTCAGGATCGGCACCGGCATCGGAGAAGTGCGGGTGACTGGAACCGGCCTGGCCCTGCGGACGATCTTTCCGGAGGAGATCGCCGTGGATGGCAAGATCCACAGCATTGAACTGGTAAGTGAGAAGTGAGATGTAGGAAGTGTGATGACCTCTCAAGGAGGCCGGTACCGTGCTAATACGTGTTTTCTGGGCATACATGCTGGGTTTTCTGGTACTGGTGGTCAAGGGGGAGCACCCGGAGCGGTTCGTCAACCTGGCGACCATGAGGGGTGTAGTGTTATGGGATGTGATCAGCATCAACCCGGAGACCACCCTGGTCAAGGTGGCGGCGCGCTCCTTCAGGCCGCTGCGGCACATTGCCCGGCGCACCAACGTGAAGGTGCGCATCCGGGTGAAGGGCGGGCTGCCTTTTATCCTGTATCGTCTGCGTGGCCGCTGGATGCTGGCATGTGGAGCGGTCACCTTCTGCCTGCTGCTATGCCTGTTTTCCTCGCTGATCTGGACGGTCAACGTGGTCGGAACCAAGCAGCTCGATTCGGCCCAGGTCCTACGGCTGGCCGCCTCTGCCGGGATGTACCCGGGAAACCTGCGTCTCCTGGTCAACAGCAAGGATGTGGCGGACCGCCTGATGAAGGAAATGCCCGGGATCGCTTTTGCCGAGGTCGACTTCCGGGGAACGCAGGCGACTATCAGGATCTACGAGAGAGTCCTGCCACTGTCTTCCCTGGGGGCTGCCAATGTCGTGGCCGTCAAGGACGGTGTGATCAAGGACATACTGGTGCTGGCAGGATCGCCCCAGGTGAAGGATGGGGATGTGGTCCGTGCCGGCCAGATCCTGATCTCGGGGATCATTGCCCCGCTGCCCCCACCTAAAACTGAAGGCGCCCCGCAGACCCCACCGCCAAAGTATGAGCCGCATTATGTTGAGGCCCAGGGGATAGTCCGGGCGCGGGTCTGGTACCGCAGCTACGCCGAGGCGCCCCGGGAGGAGGTGGTGGAGCAGAAGACAGGGCGCTTCACCAGTATCGTCAGTATCAGATTGCCAAACAAGGAAATAATTATAAAGGGGCCGGCAAACATCCCCTATCTCCTGTATGACCTAACAGAAAACAAAAGGAAATTGCCGCAGTGGAGGAATATAACTTTACCCGTCGAATTTGTTACAATAAGAGCGGAGGAGATCAGTCGCTTTTTGCTGCGGCGCAGTTATGACCAGGCCCTGCACCTGGCAGAACAGCAGGCAGAGGCATCCCTGGCCGGCCAACTTCCTGCCGGGGTGGTGGTGACCGCTCGTCAGTCGAAGGTGATCAACACCGACCTGAACCACGTCGGAGTGCAGTTGACGGTGGAGACCCTGGAAGAGATCGGATCGACGCAGCAGTTTGCCCCTCCCTCAAAAGTAAAGATTAACGAGTAACGGCAATGGGTGGCGAGAGAAAAGAATACGATAGGGGGTAATCTTTCAGCTTGTCAGTCACGGAAGCCAAGGTCATGGTCGGCAACAATCATGATGCCTTAAACCTGTTTGGCAATCTCGATGAGAATCTCAGGTTTATCGAGGAGAAGAGCGCCACCAGGATCGTCGCCCGGAGCGGCGAGATCCTCATCCGCGGCGAGGAAGAGGCGGTCACCCGGACCGTTGCCCTGCTGCAGCAGCTGATCGACTGGACGGAGCAGGGGAATCCGGTGACCATCCCGGATATCAATTATACCTGGCGGCTGGTCTCCGACCGGTCACCGGCAAACCTGTCGGAGATCAGGTCCGAGGTGATCCTGACCAATATCAGGGGTAAACCCGTGCGCCCGAAGACTGCCGGGCAGGCCCGCTACATCCAGGCGATCAGGGATCATGACCTGGTGTTTGCCATCGGCCCCGCTGGGACAGGCAAGACCTTCCTGGCGGTGGTGATGGCGGTACGGTCATTTCGCAACAAGGAAGTGAGCCGGATCGTCCTGGTCCGGCCGGCGGTGGAGGCGGGGGAGAAGCTGGGCTTCCTTCCCGGCGATATCCAGGAGAAGGTCGACCCCTACCTGCGCCCGCTTTACGACGGGCTTTACAGCGTGTTCGGCGCTGAGGCCGCCCAGCGCCATATGGAAAAGAGCGTGATCGAGGTGGCCCCGCTTGCCTATATGCGCGGGCGCACCCTGGACGATTCCTTTGTCATCCTCGATGAGGCCCAGAATACCACGCCCGAGCAGATGAAGATGTTTCTGACCCGCCTCGGTTTTGGTTCCAAAGCGGTGGTCACCGGCGATATCACCCAGGTAGATCTGCCCCGCGGCCAGGCTTCAGGCCTGATCGAGGTCCAGAAAGTGCTCAAGGACGTGGAAGGCGTCTCCTTCCAGTATTTGACCGGAGACGACGTGATCCGCCACCCGCTGGTGCAGAAGATCGTGGAGGCGTATGAGAAGTGTGATTGAGGCAGTTGGCAGCTTTCAGGAGTGGGTCACATGATCACCTGGCGGCAAGGAAGCCTCTGGCTACGCACTAGATGGCGGCAGCTCGTCCGGCGCGGCTTGCGCAGGACGGAACTGGTTGTCATATTCCTGGCGATCGCCGCATTTGCCGTCGGGTCTGGTATGATAGGGCGGGGTTACACCCTCGCGGAGGGGCAGGTTTCGCCCATCGACATCAGAGCGCCCCGCGCCATGTCCTACGTCGACCAGGCGGCGACCGAACGCGCTCGCCAGGAGGCAGCCAACCGGGTGGAGAACGTCTACCAGCGCGACGACCAGGTGCTGCCGGAGGTCGGGTCCAATCTCCAGGGGGTCTTCAACGAGATCCGGGACCTGCAGCACCAGGGTCTGCCCGCCCAGCGCCCCGGCATACTTCAAAGTTACCTGGCCCAGGTGACCGGGGCTTCCGACCAGGAGGTCAATTCCCTGGACCCCGCTTCCCTGACGGCGCTGTTGTCCTTGAACAATGCCCAACTCACCAGGCTGTACACCCTCTGCCAGGGTTGGCTGCAGAGCCCTCTCCAGTATGGGTTGACCTCGGATGCCCTGCCAACCGCCCGGGATAACCTGTCGGTCCAGGTGGCATCCTCGAGCCTGAGCAGGGATCTGAAGCCTGCAGTAACTTTCATGCTGACCCATATCCTGCGGCCGAACCTGGTGCTCGACCTGCAAACCTATGCCAGCGATGTGGCCGAGGCCCGTGCGAGCGTCAGCCCGGTGCAGCACTTGGTCCTGGCAAACCAGGTGATCGTGGCCAAGGGCGAGATCATCGACAGCAACCTGATGGATGAACTACAGCAATTGGGCCTGCTCAGAACCCAGAATATCTGGCCGCCCCTGTTCGGAGTCGTTTTCCTGGTGCTGCTGCTGGCGGGGTTGACGGCAGCCTACCTGAAGCAGTTCCAGCCGCGGTTATACGAGCAGAACCGCTATATTGCCCTTTATTGCATCATCGTCACCCTCACCCTGCTGGCTGCCAGGCTGATCACCCTGATCAGGCTGGGAACCCAGGTGCAGACTGCCTCTCTGATCGGTTACCTGGCGCCGCTGGCGGGCGGGGCGATGCTGATCACCGTACTGATGGATGCCGGGCTGGCGGTGTTCACATCCGTTATCCTGAGCCTGCTGCTGGGGGTGATGCTGGGCGGGCAGATCTCCTTCGCCATTGCCGGCCTGGCAGGCAGCCTGGCCGGGGTCTACAGCGTTTCCAGCCTGAGCGACCGGGCGGGGCTCATGAGGGGCGGCGTCATCGTCTCGGGTGTCAATGCGGTGGTGATTTTCGTGCTGGGGTTGCTGAACACCTCCGATGCCGCCACCGTGCTGGTGGGAATAGGACTGGGCGTGGCAGGCGGTTTTCTGTCTTCGATCATGCTGATCGGGTTTCTGCCCTACCTGGAGACCCTGTTCGGGATCACCAGTTCCGTCAAGCTGCTGGAGCTGGCCAACCCCAGCGAACCGCTGCTCAAACGCCTCCTGGTGGAGGCGCCGGGCACCTACCACCACAGCATCCTGGTGGGCAACCTGGCCGAGGCGGCAGCCCAGGCGGTGCACGCCGATCCATTGCTGGTGCGGGTGGGGGCCTACTATCACGATATTGGCAAGATCAAACGGCCGTACTTCTTCATTGAAAACCAGGTGGGCAGGGATAACCCGCATGAAAAGATCGCCCCCAGCCTGAGCACCCTGATCATCACCTCGCACGTCAGGGACGGCCTGGAGCAGGCGAGGGAGCACAAGCTCCCCGCCGGGATCCAGGCGATCATCGAACAGCACCATGGCACCAGCCTGGTGGCCTACTTCTACCAGCGGGCGCTGGAGAGCGATCGTCCGGAACTGGTGACTGAAGCGGATTTCCGTTATGAGTGCCCCAAGCCCCGCACCAAGGAGGCGGCCCTGGTGATGCTGGCGGACAGCGTGGAGGCGGCGATCCGGTCCCTGCAGAAACCGACTCCGGCGCGGCTGGAGGGCCTGACCAGGAAGATCATCAAGGAGCGGCTGCACGACGGTCAGTTGGATGAATGCGACCTGACGTTCAAGGATCTGGACACCATCGCCGCCACTTTTATCCAGGTGCTCGGCGGCATCTTCCACTCCCGCATCGAATACCCGGAAACGATGATCACCGAGATCGAGAGAAGGAGGGCGCGCGGTGCAGTTATTAATCAGTAACGAGCAGCAGGAGGCTGCGATTGACGAGGAGCTTTGCTCGCTGATCGAGAACGCGCTCAGGGAGGTGCTGTCCGGTGAAGCCGGTTCACCCTGCAGCCAGGCGATCGGGGACCGGGAGGTGGAGGTCAGCCTCGCCCTGGTCGACGACGCCAGGATGGCGGCTTTAAACGAGCAGTACCGGGGTATTGCCGGCACTACCGATGTGCTGTCCTTCCCGATGGTTTCAGATGTCGGACGTCTGACGCCGGACGTCGGACAAAAGACAGAAGCAAAATCGAAAACCAAGAATGAGAATCTGGCTCGCAATACGTCCGATATGGAATTATTGCTCGGGGACATCGTCATCTCCGTTCCCAAGGCGCTCAGCCAGGCCGCTGCATATGGCAATACTTTTCATCAAGAGATGGTTTTCCTGGCGGTGCACGGGATGCTGCACCTGCTGGGATATGATGACGAGACCGATCATGACGACGCCAGAATGATGGAGCTTGCCCAACAAGTGACGGACAAGCTTGGACTGGGAGCGGTCGGGGATGAATAGGCGCTCCTTCAAGATGTCGTTTGTGGATGCGCTGTCCGGTATAGGTTTTTGCCTCAGCACCCAGCGCAACATGCAGGTGCACCTGGTGGCAATGGTCGCGGTCCTGGCGGCCGCCTGGCTGCTGAAACTGGACCGCCTGGAATGGGTGCTGGTGCTGTTTGCGATCAGCTTCGTGGTGATGGCGGAGATGTTCAACACGGCCGTGGAAAAGACGATCGACCTGTTTGTGGGCACCTATCACCCGCTGGCGCGCCTGGCCAAACACATCGCGGCGGGAGCGGTGCTGGTGGCCGCCTTGAACGCGGTCGTGGTGGGGGTGCTGATATTCCTGCCGCACATTTGGTTGATGGTGAGAGGCTAGTGATTAGAACAATACAAGTAGTTGGTGGTTAGTGGTTGGTAATACTAAAGAAAAGCAATGCATGCAGAACGACATGCAGCCAACGGCCAACGGCCAAATTGGGGTGAGTATTTATCAAGTCAGGGTTCGTATGTATCATTGGACGGCCGAACGTGGGAAAATCCACTCTAATCAACCAGTTCGTCGGGCAGAAGATCGCTATCGTCTCGGACAAGCCCCAGACTACCAGGAACCGCATCCTGGGTATCTGCACCACCGACAAGGGGCAGGCGGTCTTTCTGGATACGCCGGGCATCCACCGGCCGCGCCACCGGCTCGGTGAATACATGCTGAAAGTGGTCCGCAGGTCGATGGACGGGGTCGACCTGCTCCTTTACGTGGTGGACGCCGCTGCCCCGGCCGGCTCCGGCGAGGAGTTCATCCTGAGCCAGATCAGCGGGGTGCGTACCCCGGTGATCCTGGTGTTGAACAAGATCGACCTGATCAGGAAGGACGATCTGCTTCCGGTGATGGATTGGTTCGGGAGGCGCGGCGCCTTTCTGGAGATAGTGCCGGCATCGGCTCTCACCGGCGCCAACTTGGATCAGGTCAAGAGCCTGATCTTTGACATCCTGCCGGAGGGGCCTTGCTATTATCCGCAGGAGATGGTGACCGACCAGCCGGAGCGCTTCGTGGCGGCGGAGATCATCAGGGAAAAGGTGCTGCTGCTGACCAGGGAGGAGATTCCCCACTCTATCGCGGTGGTGGTCGAGGAGATGCAGACCCGGGCGAATCAGACTCTCTACCTGCCGGCGGTCATTTACGTGGAGCGGGAATCCCAGAAAGGGATCCTGATCGGCAAGGGTGGGCAGATGCTGAAGGAGATTGGCCAACTGGCCCGGCTGGAGTTGGAATCCCTGTTCGGGAACAAGATCTTCCTGGAGTTGTGGGTGAAGGTCAAGAAGGAATGGCGGGACAGCGAGAGCGCCCTGCAATCCTTTGGATACGAGTAACAGTAATCAGTCCTATTTTCGGCTGGAAGAAAAACACTGCAGAGTTTTTTGAAGCTTACAGCAGGAATTTGGCTGTTTCCCTCGAATACACATCCTAGAAGCTTGTACGGTTTTAATGCGCCATCAAGGCAAAGGCTATGGCCTACCTGATTGCCAGGCAATCAGGTTCAGGCAGGGTTGATGTCGCGCTTGCCCTGAGGCAGGTTGGTGCCGCGCGTAATTTTTATTAAATTATCTAAGAGAATTGGATGCAAAATTGGGGGGTGATCGGGCAGTTCCCTCGTCAAGAGGGGCTGAAAACCGCAGGGTTTACAGTACATTTTAGCCTTTATTAACTAGACATCAAGCAAGGATCAAAGAGGAGGGATTGGTGTGAAGGGACTCAGTCGGCGTGATTTCCTGAAGCTGTGCGCAGGTTCTGCTGCGGCCGTCAGCCTGTCCGAGATGCTGCTGCCGCACCTGCTGGAGGCGGCTCCGGCTGCGGGAAATCCTCCGGCGCTCTGGATTCAGGGCGCAAGCTGTACCGGTTGTGCTGTTTCCCTGCTGAATTCGGAACAGCCTGCCATCGCAACGATTTTGACGGATGTCATCAGCCTCAAGTTCCACCCGAACATCTCGGGAGCGTCCGGCGATCTGGCCACGAAGGTCATCAATGATACGGCTGCTGCCGGCGGTTTCTTCCTGGTAGTGGAGGGCGCCGTGCCTACCGGCGCCAATGGCATGTTCTGCACTGTGGGCGTTGATGCCAACGGGCAACCGATCAAATTCACGGACCGGGTTGCAGATCTTGGCTCCAAGGCCGCCGCCGTATTGGCGGTGGGCACCTGCTCCTCCTTCGGCGGCATTCCCGCCGCCACCTACGGTGGCAATCCCACCACTCACGGCGGTCCCACCGGTTGCATGAGTGTGATCGACTTCTTCAAGCAAAAGGGCATCACCACTCCGGTGATCAATGTTCCCGGCTGCCCACCGCATCCGGACTGGATGGTCGGCAGCCTTGCCCATGTACTGCTGTACAAGAAGCTGCCGCCGATGGACAACTTCAACCGGCCGACGATGTTCTACGGCAATATCCTGCATGACAACTGCCAGCGGCGCCAGTATTTCGACAACGCCAAGTTTGCCAAGGTGCTCGACGAACCTTACTGCCTGCTGGAGCTGGGCTGCAAGGGGCCCTTCGCCAAGTGCGACTCCTACAAACGGCAGTGGAACGGCGCCAGCTCGTGCATCCTGGCCAACGGCCCCTGTTATGCGTGCACAGACGTGAACTTCCCGGACGGCTCCTCTCCGATCTACCAGCGCTATCCGGATGTCAAGGTGCCTAACATCGACGCCAGCGCCGACGCCGTTGGGGCCACCCTGGGCGCGGTAGTGGTAGCCGGCATTGCCGCCCATGCGATTGGCAATGCCGCAAATGGCCGCTACAGCGGCAAAAAAGAAGAGTAGGGGGTGAGGAGATATGGCAACCAAAGTTACAGTTGATCCGATTACCAGAATAGAGGGCCACCTGAGTATCGAGTGCCAGGTGGATG
>Ga0224558_1002581_pt1 | contig 16297 bp, 13 predicted proteins | sample 714S32024metaG_FD_180682 | JGI IMG/M metagenome (GOLD analysis project Ga0224558, IMG submission 180682) | Peat soil microbial communities from Stordalen Mire, Sweden - 717 S3 20-24 | ecosystem: Environmental > Terrestrial > Soil > Wetlands > Peat | place: Sweden: Norrbotten County, Stordalen... | reverse complement strand
CGACGGCGAAGCTCGAATTGATCCCCGCGCCCGTGAGGAAATTGCGGCGCACCGAGGTGCCCGAGCCTTTGGGCGCCACCATGATGACGTCCACGTTCTTGGGCGGCACCACGCCGGTCAGCTTCTTGTAGGCGATGGAAAACCCGTGCGAGAAATAGAGCGCGTCGCCCGGCTTGAGATTCTTCTTCACCAGCGGCCAGATGGCCCGCTGGGCGGCGTCGGAGACCAGCATCTGGATGATGGTGCCCCGGCGCACGGCCTCATCAATCTCGAACAACGTCTTGCCCGGCACCCAGCCGTCCTTGACCGCCCGATCCCAGTCCCGCTTGAACGCGCTGGCCTGGCCAATAATCACCTTGAACCCGTTATCGCGCAGGTTGAGCGACTGGGCCGGTCCCTGCACGCCGTAGCCGATAATCGCGATCGTCTCGCCCTTCAGCACCTTGCGCGCCTTCGCCATCGGGAACTCTTTCCGAGTAATGACCTGTTCTTTTGTTCCGCCGAAATTAATGATTGCCATAATTGTATTAACCTTTGGTTTGTAGTCCTGTCATGCTAACTCGCTTTTTCAGCCGGTCAAGATGGGAGACCCCGCTTACTTGCGGGGCAGCGCCACCTTGCCCGTCCGCGTCAATTCGATAATCCCAAACGTCTGGAGCAGGCTGAGCAGCTTCTCCACTTTGCTCTCGTCGCCCGTCACCTCCACCGTCAGGCTCTTCGCCTGCACATCTACGATCTTGGCGCGGAAAATGTCCGTGATCTGCATCACCTCGGCCCGGCTCTTGGAATCCACCGCGACCTTCAGCAGCACCAGTTCCCGGTCCACATATTCGCCTTCCCGGAAGTCATGGACGTGCAGCACATTCACCAGCTTGTTGAGCTGTTTCACTATCTGATCCACAGTCGCATCGTCCCCCCGCGTCACAATCGTCATGCGCGAGGTCGTCGGATCTTGCGTCGGCGCGACGTTGAGCGAGTCAATGTTGTAACCGCGGCCGCTGAACAACCCGGCCACGCGTGTCAGCACGCCGAACTTGTTTTCCACCAGAACTGATATCGTGTGTCGCATAATTCCCCTCTTCAAAGGGGCACGAAACCTACCAACCCGCACCCGCAAAGGTCAAACGCAAACCTGCCAAACCGATTAAGGCCTCAGTCATGGCGGGTAGGGCGGGCAGTCCCCTGCACGCCGGGCCGGGATCATGGTCGAGCCGCGGCGTGCAGGGGACTGCCCGCCCTACCTCCTTCCGCCAGCACCGAGGCCTTACCAAACCGAACGCACGCCGTCGGGTCCCCAGTCATCAGTAAGTCGAGTACCTCGCGGAAGTCAGCAGCCAGAGATTCGATTGCAGAACGGAATCATCCTCCACGCCAACTCCACCCTCGAAACACCGGGTCACCTCCCAATCGGTTGCCTAGTTGCCTGATAGTTGCATAATGGTTGCATGATAGTTGCATAATGGTTGCATAATGGTTGCATAATGGTTGCAAGAAGCCAGTGCCGGTATCCCTGGCTTGCAGATCCATGGCTCTTGGCTCGGAGTGCTTGGAGGGGGCGGCTGGCGATCAGAAGAACGGATTGTGCGCCTTCTCTTCCGCGACCGTAGTCAGCGGTCCATGGCCCGGACACAGGAGCGTATCAGGCGGCAGCGTGAGAATCTGCTCGCGGACCTTCTGCCGGGCCAGCTCCCACGACTGGTTGCCCCGGCCAATGGAGCCCGCAAACACCGCGTCACCCACGATGGCTACATGCGGAGCGTCGTCGGGCCAAGTGCCGACGACATAGGTCGTTCCGTCCTCCGCGTGCCCCGGGGTGTCGCGGTGAGTAATGCGCAGGCTGCCCAGGTGAATGAAATCATTCGGGCGGTTGCGCTGGTCCACCGGCGCGCTCTTGGAGCCGGAATGCAGGCGGCCTTTGGGGTGCAGCCTTCTTAATTCGCCGAGGGCCGCAACATGGTCCTCGTGGTTATGAGTGATGAAAATGTGGCGAAGCTGGAGCTGGTGCTGTGCGAGCAGCATGGCGACCGGCCCCTCGTGCCAGCCGGTATCAAAGAGGGCCGCCTCGCGCGAGACCTCGTCCCAGACCAAATAGCAATTGACCGCCATGCCTCCCGCAGTGGTTGTGATGCAACGTAATTCCCGCCAAATGCTCAGGTCCTTTTCGGCTGGCAACCACCCGTTGGCGATAGCCTCCAGCTTGCCCGGATGCAGGCCGACCAATTCCGCCAGCGCCCCCAGATTGGGTTTCTTCGGCGCCTGCCCGGATTCCTCCAGCGTCGCCAACTCCGCCTCTGTCAACCCAGCCGCCCGGGCCGCCTCCGCTGCTGAAACCTTCGACATCCCCCGCGCCTTACGAATGATGTCCCCCAAATGATCTTCCAAGTTCATGCCCTTCAAGTTAACCGGTGGCAAGGCGAGCGCAAGCGCCGCGCGATAGGCGTATATGGGTTGTGAAATTGGCCACGCCAGACTCAACTCCGAACGCCGAGGCCCGCAATTAACCCAAAATCCAGACCCCAAATCACCTGCCGAGCCCGCAGTACAAGCAGCAACGTGCTCAGGCCAATTTCGGATTTCGGTTTTCGGCCTTCCTTCGGTCTTCGGATTTCGGCCTTCGGATTTCACAGCGCCTCTGCCGGACCCTCCCGGTGCCACTCTCGCCAGGACCGTAAAGCCGCACTGCATCGTGCACAGACAACGCCACCAACTCAGCCATCCGCTCCAGCCACCGTCCCGGTTGCGCTTTCGCCTGCCGGACGCTCGTCAGTTCTGTCAAGGCGTGGGTCTGGGTAAACCCTCTCTTCGCGCCGCTCGTGATGCTGACCATGCCCGCCAGTCCAATGCAGGGAATCGTCATCCGGCGGCAGTGCTCTGCGATTTGCCCCACGCCCTTGCCCATCAGTGTCGAGCTATCTATGGCGCCTTCCCCCGTAATCACCAGGTCCGCCTCACGCAGAAGGCGCTCGAGCCCCGCGTGCCGGGCGAACAAGTCAAATCCCGGCGTCAGCTTAGCCCCCAGAAACACCTGCAACCCAAAGCCCAGCCCCCCCGCCGCGCCCGCGCCCGGCACACCCGCAAAATCGCGCCCCATTTGCTGCTCGACGACCCGCGCCAGCCGCCCGAGGCACCGTTCGGCCACCGCAAAGTCCGCTGCGCGCAACCCTTTCTGCGGCCCATAAACCCTCGTCGCGCCTCGTGGCCCGAGTAACGGGTTCTGCACGTCGGTTGCTACCACGCACCGGGCGAACCAGCGGCGTCGTTGCGGGGCGTGGATACGTTCCAGCCCGCCCAGACCGGTCCAGCACTCAATCCGTTGCCCGTTACGGTCCAGGAACTGCCAGCCCAAGGCACGCGCCAGGCCGAACCCCCCGTCATTTGTGCTGCTTCCACCGATGCCCATCAGGCAGCGCTTGGCTCCTTTCCCTGCTGCCGCCCGGACCATCTCTCCCAGACCCAGCGTGTCGAGTTCGAAGGGGTGGAATCGCTTCGGCGGCAACATCGCCAGCCCGATCACCGCCGCCGACTCGATGATGGCTGTCTGGGTTCGCGGCTCCCACCACCACTCGGCCACGCACGGGCGATGCGCCGCATCCACCGTCTTGACGCGCTGGCCTTTGGCTCGCAGCAGAGCGCTGGTGACTTCTCCAAACCCGTCGCCCCCATCGCTCATGGGCACCAGGTCGAGTGCATCCTGCGGCCGAGCCGAGCGCCACCCGCGCGCAATAGCCTCGGCGGCGGTGGAGGCGGAGAGCGTGCCCTTGAATTTGTCAGGGATAATCAATACGCGCAGCGGCATCAGGAATCCCAAAGTCTAAAGCCCGGCGTCCAAAGTCAAATCTGAAGCGGGCGGGGGAACAGAGAACCAGCGCGTATGCATGAAGTCCTGCCGCAGGGGCGGGGACGGCCTCGTCCCCGAATCCTCCACATGGAGATCAGCAAGCAAGCAGAGGACGAGCCGTCCCCGCCCCTCTCATGCATACGCGCTGACAGAGAACATTGTCTCCTCGCCCGGTGGGGCTATCACCGCGTAGCGGTGCAAGAAAGTAGCCGGGCGGCTTCAGCCCCCGGGTTGGGCGTCCGAAAGCGCTCCCGTTGCATAGCGACGGCTGAATCACCCAAGCCGAGCCTTGCGCCGCCGTACCACCCGCTCCTCGGGCGTCGTTCGCGTGACGCGATCTTCCTCCTATGACAGTTCCCCGCGGGCTGAAGCCGCGCGGCTGCCATCGCGTTATCCTTGCGTGCTAGCGGGCGCCGAGCCACCTCCATTTGCTCTTTAACGTATCTATGGCAGTGTAAAAGCAAAGCTGAATTATGAATACACCTAAAGTGATTGCCTATTTGAAACCAACTTGTGGCTGGAGCCAGGGCGTGCGCGCCGTGCTCAACAAATATGATTTGCCCTTCGAGGACCGGGATATCATCAACGACCCGGCCCAGCGCCAGGAAATGGTCCAGCGGAGCGGCCAGCCGCTCAGTCCTTGTGTGGACATCAACGGCCACATGCTGGGGGACGTGAGCGGGTCGGAAGTGGAAGCCTATCTGCTGGCGCAGGGTCTGGTGCAGCCCACGGACCGCCCCCTGGCCGTTCCAATTGACCAGCCGTGCGCGGACAGCATGCCGTAGCTATCCCAGCTAGGGAATTGCGGCAAGCGGGTTCGCAATTGGATTGATAGTTCGGCAGGGGTGCCCCATCTTCGCCCGATGCAAATCGTCAGGTCGGTGGCTGCCATGCAGCGCTTGGCGCGCGAATGGCGGAGGGCAGGGGAGCGCGTTGGCCTGGTGCCGACGATGGGCTACCTGCATGCCGGTCATTTGAGCCTCGTTCAGCGTGCACGCCAACAGGTTGGTCTGCGCGGTAAGGTAGTCGTCAGCATTTACGTCAACCCCACGCAGTTCGGCCCTAACGAGGATTTCTCGCGCTACCCGCGCGACCTGAAGCGCGACGCTGGTTTATGCCGGAAAGCGGGGGTGGATGTCATCTTCGCTCCGGACGATGCGCAGATCTATACGCGCGGGGACGGCACAGGCTTCAGCACGTTCGTTGTCGAGGAGTCCTTGGCGCGCGGCATGGAAGGCCAATCGCGCCCAACGCACTTCCGCGGGGTCACAACGGTGGTCGCCAAGCTCTTCAATATCGTGCAGCCCGAATTGGCCGTGTTCGGTGCCAAGGATTTTCAGCAGGCCGCCGTCCTCAAACGCATGGTGCGCGACCTCAACTTCCCTTTGAAGCTGGTTGTGGCGCCCATCCTGCGCGAGGCGGATGGTCTCGCCATGAGTTCCCGGAACAAGTACCTCCTCGGCGATTTGCGTGCGCAGGCGCTGGTGCTTTGGCGTTCGCTGCGGAAAATGCACTCTGCAGTGCGGCAGGCGGCCCGCCCCATTCCAGCGGCGCGCCTTAGAGCTGAGCTGAAGCGGCTCATCGAGCGCACCCCGGCGGCGCGCCTGGATTACGTGGAATTCTTCGACCCGGATACCCTGGTGCCGGTTCCCAAGGTCACGCGCGGCGTGCATGTGGCGCTTGCCGTGTATATTGGCAAGACCCGGTTAATAGATAACGCACGGCTTTAAATGAAACGTTACTGCAAAGGTAGTGGGGCAGGCGTCTCGCCTGTCGCACGGGGCGTCTCGCCCTCGACGCCAACGCGGGCGGGACGCCCCCCGGCCAGGCGAGACGCCTGCCCCACTACCTGAACCCTTACAATGAAACAGTTTGATTTCCTCGTCTTAGGCAGCGGCATTGCGGGCCTTTCGTTCGCCTTGAAAGTCGCCCCGCATGGGCGCGTGGCGATCATCACCAAGAAAGGCCGTGCCGAGTCCAACACCAACTACGCTCAAGGCGGCATCGCCGCCGTGACCAGCAAAGAAGACTCCTTCGAACTGCACGTGCGCGACACCCTCCAGGCCGGCGCCGGCCTCTGCAAGGAAGCCGCCGTCCGCACCATAGTCCAGGAAGGCCCGGCCCGGATTGCCGAGTTGATTGAGCTGGGCATGAAATTCACCGAGCGCGAGATACCCCTCTCCCACGGCGCGCGCGAGTTGGACCTCGGCCGGGAAGGGGGCCATTCCAAGCGCCGAATTCTTCACGCCAAGGACATCACAGGCCGCGAAATTGAGCGGGCCCTGCTGGCGGCGGTGGCCGAGCAGCCGAATATCACCGTCTTCGAGGACCACCTGGCGATCAACCTCATCACCAGCCAGAAGCTCGGGAACGTCGGCGACAACCAGTGTCTCGGGGTCTATGTGCTCGACAAACAAACCGGGCTGGTGGAGACCTTCGCCGCGCCCGTCACCGTGTTGGCCACCGGCGGCTGCGGGAAGGTCTATCTCTACACTACCAACCCCGACATCGCCACCGGCGACGGCGTCGCGATGGCCTGGCGCGCCGGTGCCGCGGTTGCCAACATGGAGTTCGTCCAGTTTCATCCTACTTGCCTTTATCATCCCAAGGCCAAGTCCTTCCTGATCAGCGAAGCAGTGCGCGGGGAAGGCGCCGTGCTCAAGAGCATCGAGGGCGTCGAGTTCATGGAGCACGTTCATCCCCTCAAATCGTTGGCACCGCGCGACATCGTCGCCCGTGCCATAGACAGCGAGATGAAGCGGAGCGGGGCGGATAATGTGCTGCTCGACATTACGCATAAGCCGGCGCGGTTCATCATTGAGCGGTTCCCCAACATCTACCAGACCTGCCTCGGCTACGGCATTGACATTACCAAGGAGCCAATCCCCGTTGTGCCCGCCGCTCATTACCAGTGCGGCGGCGTCATGACCAACGTGGATGGCGAGACGGAGATTACCGGCCTCTACGCCGTTGGCGAGGTGGCCTGCACCGGCTTGCATGGGGCCAATCGGCTGGCCAGCAATTCCCTGCTCGAAGCAATGGTCTGTGCTCATCGCGCTGCCCAACGAGCCGTCACGAACAAGCCCAACCCCACCAATCTCACTATCCCTCCCTGGCATCCCGGCAAGGCGAGTAACCCCGACGAAATGGTCGTCGTGTCGCACAACTGGGATGAAATCCGCCGCATCATGTGGGACTACGTCGGCATTGTGCGCACGAACAAACGGCTGCAGCGCGCGCAGAACCGCATCGCCAACCTGCAGGGCGAGATTCAGGAGTATTACTGGGATTTCATTGTCACCAGTGATTTGCTGGAGTTGCGCAACATCGCCACGGTGGCGGAGGTAATCATCGAAAGCGCCCTGCGGCGCCCCGAAAGCCGCGGCCTGCACTACAACTTGGATTATCCCGATCCGAATCCGGAATGGGCGCAGCGTGACACGGTGTTGCGGAAGACGCCTTAAATTGCGACTGCTTGCTCCCTTTAATCACTGGAATCAGTCCTTCAAACCCGAAGCCCGAAACCCGAGACCCGAAAGAAGGCCGAAACCCGAAGCCCGAAACAGCCACCTCCGCTCGCCGCAATAGGAGCAGAAGGATCGTGCTCGCGGCTATTGGCTAACCACGCTTCTCGGAAGCCCCGTCCTCCATGAGCTGCCTTTAGCATCTTCGGACTTCGGATTTCGGCCTTCGGCCTTCTTTCGGACTTCGGCCTTCGGACTTCGGACTTCTATTCTCAACGTCCACTCCCTTCGCCCACCCCACCGGAGTTTGCTTCCCTTTCAAATCTGTAATGTTCCAGAAAGCCTCCTGTCATCCCCATGGAGTCTATTACCTCAGTTACAAATAGATAAACAGTAACTGGAAAATAACGAATAAACGGATCACATACTATGAACAGCATATCATCTTACCTGAGCAAACGGCTGTCCGCCTTCGCCTTGGGCGGCGCATTGATCATGGCTAGCACGGCCCTCGCGGTTATGCCGAAGCCGGCCCCCAAGACCGAACCGCAAACCACCCTCGTCAGCCTAGCGCTCGACGAGCGCCCCGTGACGCGTGATGGCGTAGGTCGCGCCAGCTTCGCGCCCGTCATCAAGAAGGTCAGTCCGGGCGTGGTGAAAGTCTTTACCACCATTAGAGCCCAGAAGACCGGCATCTCCGGAGGTTCGGACATGAACGACCAATTGCGCCGTTTCTTCGGTGACCAGTTCCAGGGCCGTATGCCCCGGGGCAATTCCGGAGCACCCCGCCAGGAAGGCGTCGGCTCTGGCGTCATCGCCACCAAAGACGGCTACATCCTCACCAACAACCACGTTGTGGACGGCGCCGATGAAGTGAAGGTCGCCCTGCAGGACGGCCGCGAGTTCACCGCCAAGGTGATCGGCCGCGACCCGAAGAGCGACGTCGCCGTCATCAAGATTGACGCCACAGACCTGCCCATCGTCCCCATGGCCGACAGTGACAAAGTCGAAGTGGGCGACATAGTGCTCGCCATCGGCAACCCCTTTGGCATCGGCCAAACCGTCACCACCGGCATCGTCAGCGCCAAAGGCCGTGGCAACATGGGCCTGGACTACGAGGATTTCCTCCAAACCGACGCTGCCATCAATCCCGGCAACTCCGGCGGCGCGCTCGTGGACGCCGACGGCCGTCTCATCGGCATCAACACCGCCATCCTTAGCCACAGCGGCGGCAACCAGGGCATCGGATTCGCCATCCCGGTCAACCTCGCCCGCGATGAGATGCAGAGCCTCATCAAGGACGGCCACGTCACACGCGGCTATATGGGGGTCATGATCCAGGATCTCACGCCCGCCCTGGCCAAAGAGTTCAAGCTCAAGGATTCCACCGGCGCGCTCATTGGCGACGTCACCCCGAAAGGCCCCGCGGATAAAGCCGGCCTCAAGAGCGGCGACCTGCTGGTCGAGTTCAATGGCAAGAAGGTTACGGACAGCCGCCACCTCAAGCTGGAAGTGGCCCGCACCCAGCCCGGCGAGACTGTGCCGGTGAAAATCCTTCGTGATGGCACATCAAAGACCCTTGAGGTCACCGTGAAGACCTTGCCCGGCACCGAGAGCCTCGCCAAGAACGACAAAGCCAGCGACGACACCGGCACCCTCAACGGCGTAGGCGTCACCGACCTCGATGAGCAAGCCCGCCAGCAGCTTAAAGCGCCGGAGACCATCAACGGCGCGGTCGTCACCGAAGTAAAGCCCGACTCTGCCGCCGCCGAAGCCGGCCTGAAGCCCGGTGACATCATCCAGGAAATCAATCGCAAGCCGGTTAAGAGTGCCGAAGAGGCCGTCCGCCTGACCGAGAATCCCAGCGACAAGACCACCCTCCTCCGCGTCTGGCGTGAGGGTGGCAGCCACTTCATGGTCGTGGACGAAAGCAAAGCCGGCTGATCATCTTCCGCATCCCCCACACCCTCCCGCGCCCCCACACCTCGGCGCGGGAGGGCTTCTTGCGCTATGAGTGCTCTGGAATCTGTTTGCGGCCCCAGGAATCCGAAGTCCGAATTCCGAAACCCGCAGGGCCGTTACCAAACGTCCGCAACAGGACAGTCTCCTCCCACTTCGGGTTTCGGTCTTCGGCCTTCTTTCGGACTTCGGACTTCGGACTTCGGATTTGAAAACCGCAATCCGAGCCCCAGTCCGCTCTGCATTTCATGGATTGGCAACCGCCAAGCTGCAATCTATGTTTGACCTCATGCGCATCCTCGTGGTGGAAGACGACAAGAAGATTGCCTCCTTTGTTGTCAACGGCTTAAAGCAAAGCGGATATGCCGTGGACCATTCTGCCGAAGGCGAGCATGGCCTGATCATGGCCCAATCCATCGCCTACGACGCCGCGGTCGTGGATATCATGCTGCCCAAACTCGACGGGTTGAGCCTCATCCAGCAGCTCCGGGCCAAAGGCACGCGCATCCCCGTCCTCATCCTCAGCGCCAAGGCTTCAGTGGACGACCGCGTCAAGGGCCTCCAGGCCGGCGGTGATGACTACCTGACCAAGCCTTTCGCTTTCTCCGAGCTGCTGGCGCGCATCCAGGCCCTCATTCGCCGCTCTACCCAAGCCACCGAACCCACCCGGCTCGTGGTGGGCGACCTGACCCTGGATTTGCTCACGCGCCAGGTTGAGCGCGGGGGCGAGCAGATCGAGCTGCAGCCGCGCGAATTCGCCCTGCTCGAATACCTCATGCGCAACCCCAATCGGACGGTCACCAAGACCATGATCCTCGAGCACATCTTTGACTACAGCTTCGACCCGCAGACCAACGTCGTGGACGTCCTGGTGCATCGCCTGCGCAGCAAGGTGGACAAGGACCGCGGGATGCTGTCCACCATCCGGGGAGTCGGCTATGTCCTCCGGCCTGCTTGAGCCTCTGCGCCGGAACATCGGGCTGCGGCTCAGCCTGCTCTACGCGCTCATCTTCACCTTAAGCAGCGTCACGCTGCTGGCCCTCGCCTACTATCTGCTCGCCGCCGCCGTCGGCAGCAAAGGACCGCGAGGTGCTGGAGGCTCGCCTCAAGGCCGCGGCGGTGGTGTATCAAACGGCGGGCGTCATTGGCCTGCGTAGTTGGGTGGCCAGCCAGCCCCCCGAGGTGCAGAACACCATGTTCGTCCGGTTGGTCACCCCTGCGGATGATGCCATCCCGCCCATTTGGGCGCCGGAAGACTGGAGGGCGATCGCAGATGTGCCCGTCTGGGGCGGGTCCCTCAAGGTCCCTTACATCCGCCTCCCCAAGAATGCGGAAAGAGACTACACCCTTGGCCAGTATGAGTTCCGAGACGGCTGGGTATTGCAGATTGGCCGGACAACCAACAGCCGCGAAGCCATCTTGAATCCCATCCGCCGAAGCTTCCTTCTTATCGGCGGCCTGACTGTCGTCCTCGGTTTCCTTGCCGGCGCCTTTTTCGCCCACCGCGCGATGCTGCCCGTCCGCCAGATCGTCTCCACCGCCCGCTCCATCATTCGCACCGGCCAGCTCGATGCCCGGGTCCCGGTCCGACAGTCCGACGACGAGTTCGACGAGTTGGTGCGCCTCTTCAACACGCTGCTTGATAAGAATCAAGCCCTGATCCGCGCCATGCGTGAGTCGCTCGACAATGTCGCCCACGACCTGCGCACCCCCCTGGCGCGCCTCCGGGGCATGGCCGAGGTCGCCCTGCAAGCCGGCGCTGATCCCGCCGCTGCCCGCGAAGCGCTGGCCGATTGCCTCGAGGAATCCGAGCGGGTGATCAACATGCTCAACACGCTTATGGACATCACCGAAGCCGAGGCCGGCATGATGAAGCTCCAGCGTGAGCCCGCGGACCTCTGCCAGCTCGCCCGCGAAGTGGTCGAGCTCTACCAATATGTCGCCGAGGAGAAGAAGATCGCCATTAGCACCGATCTCCCGGCGCCCTGCGCGGCTTCGGTTGACCGCACCCGGATGCGGCAGGTCTTCGCCAACCTCCTGGACAACGCCATCAAATACACCCCCGCGGGCGGCAGCGTCACCATCTCCGTGCGCGACGAATCCGGCCAGGCAATCGCCCGTTTCCGCGACACGGGCATCGGCATCCCTGTCGAGGAGCAGGACAAAATCTGGCTCCGCCTCTATCGCGGCGACAAGAGCCGCTCCCAGCGCGGCCTGGGCCTCGGCCTGAGCCTGGTCAAAGCCGTCGTCGAAGCCCACGGCGGCAACGTCACCGTCTCCAGCCAGGTCAACCAGGGCTCCGAGTTCATCGTAACCCTGTCGAAGTAAAGCCAAGCCGGGTAACCGCGCTCAACCCAAGTTCGGTGCCAACCCGTGGAGACGATGAGGATCGTGCGCGCGATGCGAGTCGGGCTTGTCTGAGCTGGCCCCGCTGGAGTAACGTCCTGTGCCATGGATACACGGGACAGCCTCTTCCTGCCGCACGGTGGCTACCGCAAGCTGCGGAGTTACAAAGTGGCGGAGGCGGTGTACGACGCCACCGTGGTGTTTTGCCGGCGGTTCTACCCTGGGGACCGCCGCATGAGCGATCAGATGGTGCAGGCGGCGCGCAGCGGAGTGCGGAATATCAGCGAGGGCAGCGGCGCGGCGGCCACATCGCGCAAAAGCGAGATGAAGCTTACAAACGTGGCCCGCGCGAGTTTGTCCGACGAGTTACTGCGGGATTACGAGAGTTTCCTCGTGCAGAACGGGCTGCGGGTATGGCCCAAGGATTCGCGGGAGGCGCTGGCTATGCGGGCGCGTCTGGCAAGAGACCACGCGCCCGATCTGCCGCCCCCGCCTGTCGGCCGGGTGCGGTTACGGGGCCTGGCCGGGCTATCAGAGTTTGTGGAACGGGCCGCGCCCGAGCTAGCCGCCAATGCCATGGTCTGTGTCGTGAACCAAGCCGCCTACTTGCTAAAGCGCCAGCTCGAAAGCCAAAGCCAGACCTTTGTGGAAAGCGGAGGCTTTACCGAGAAATTGTATGGCGCGCGGAGGCAGGGGAGAAGTTCCGACGCGTCCTACAAGTCGGACAAGTCAGACAAGTCAGACAAGCCGCCCGGACCTCCCTGCCCGAGTTGTGGCCACCCCATGGTCCAACGCATCGCGCGGAAAGGCCCAAAACCCAACCAACCATTCTGGGGCTGCTCCACCTATCCCGACTGCAAGGCCACCCTGGCCGTAAGCCCATCCGATAAGCCCGACCAGTCTGACGTGCGCAGCATGAATGGAGGCCAGGACCGCCCGATATTATGAACAACCGAATCTTACCCCTGACAGCCTTGCTGGTTTCCCTGACCACTACGGTTGCCTTCGCAGCCGACCCGGCCCCCCGCCGCGTTGAGAACTTTAATCGCGACTGGAAGTTCACCAAGGGGGCCCAGGTTGGGGCCGAGGCGGTGGACTTCAACGACGCGGCCTGGCTGCCGGTGCGCCTGCCCCACGATTGGGCCATCAGCGGCCCCTACGAGCCGCAAGGCGATCCGCACACCGGCAAGCTCCCGTGGCGCGGCGAAGGCTGGTATCGGAAGTCCTTCACCCTGCCCGCCGCCGATGCGGGTCAGCGCGTCTATCTCGACTTCGACGGCGTCATGGCGATGCCGTCCGTATATGTCAACGGCCAGAAGGCTGGCGGCTGGGATTACGGCTATATGTCGTTCCGCCTGGACGCGACGGATTTCGTCAAGGCCGGGCAGCGCAACGTCGTGGCCGTCCACGCGGACACGCGTCAGCACAACTCGCGCTGGTATCCGGGCGCGGGCATCTATCGCAAGGTGCGGCTCATCGTCAACGCGCCTGTGCATGTCGCGCAGTGGGGGACATTCGTGACGACGCCTCAGGTCGCCAGCGACTCGGCCACGATCCGTGTGGAGACCACTCTGGAGAATCACACCCTCTCAGCCGTCGAGCCGGAAGTGGAGACGACGCTCCTGGATCCGAAGGGCAAAGAGGTTGCGAAGCTGCGGATAAACTTCGCCGTGCCGGCCAACGGCTCGCAGCCGGGCGTGGCGACAATCACCCTGGGCAAACCCCAGCTTTGGGACATCAAAACGCCACGGCTCTACACCGCCGTCACACGGGTGTGGGCCGCCGGCAAGCTCGTGGACTCGACCGAAACGCCTTTTGGCATCCGCACGTTTGAGTTCACTGCCAACGCCGGTTTTCATCTTAATGGTCGGCGCGTGCAACTGAACGGTGTCTGCCTGCATTCCGACCTTGGCCCGCTGGGCATGGCCTTTAACACCCGGGCGATGGAGCGTGAATTGCAGATCATGCAGGACATGGGGGTGAACGCCGTCCGCACCAGCCACAACCCGCCCGCACCCGAGCTGCTCGACCTGTGCGACCGCATGGGCATCGTCGTCTGGGATGAGGCCTTCGACAAATGGGACGGCACAGCCACGTTGCCCAAGGGAGTCTCGATCCCTGAGCACGGCAAGAAGCAATACACCAATTTCATCCGCCGCGACCGCAACCATCCCTGCGTCGTGGTTTGGAGTGTCGGCAATGAGATCTGGGACCTCGAAGGACTCAAGTATCCCGATGCGCCTGGATTGTTGAAGACGATGGTCGGCTTCGTGAAGGCGCTCGACACGACCCGCCCGGTTGGCCTGGCCCAGTGCGTGCCGGATTCGGCGAAGTCCCAGCTCCCCGCCGCGCTGGACGTCGCCGGCTGGAATTACGCCCGCCGGTACGCCATTTCGCGCGAGCGATGGCCTAACCTCCCGATCGTTTACACCGAATCCGCCTCGGCTTACAGCACCCGCGGTTACTTCGACGACTTCCCAATGCCCGCTAAAAAGGACGATTACCCCAGCACGGCGCGCATCAGCTCCTACGACCACAATTCGGCGTATTACTCGGACCCGGCGGACGTGGAGTTCGCCCTGATGGAGAAGGATCGCTTCGTGGCCGGGGAGTTCGTGTGGACGGGGTTCGACTACATCGGCGAGCCGGTGCCGTTCGTAGCCGAGGGCTGGGGCCACTTCACGAAGCGCAAGCTTACCAGAGAAGAGGAATCCCGTATCAGCTCGTTCGGCATCGTGGACCTGGTGGGTATTCCCAAGGACCGCTATTACCTCTATCGCACCCATTGGGCGCCCGAAAAAAAGACCATCCACATCCTGCCGCACTGGAACTGGCCCGAGCGCGTCGGCAAGAACGTGCCCGTCTATGTCTATACCGGCGGCGACTCAGCGGAACTGTTCCTCAACGGCAAATCGCTCGGCATGCGCGCCAAGAACCCGAACGCGGAAACGGTCCGTGACCGCTACGCGCTGCGCTGGCTCGAGGTCCCGTACCAGCCGGGTGAACTGAAAGCCGTCGCTTACCAGAACGGTCGCAAGCTGGGAACTGCCGTCATGCGAACCGCGGGGGAGCCCGCCAAGCTGCGCCTCACCCCCGACCGAACGTCATTGAGGGCCGACGGCGACGATTTGAGCTACGTGCTCATCGAAGCCGTTGATCAGGATGGCAACCTCTGTCCCCTCGCAATGAACGACGTGAAATTCAACCTGGCGGGCCCGGCAACCATCGCGGGCGTTGGCAACGGCGACCACCATTTCCCCGCGGAATTCAACGCGGACCATGTCACCCTCTTCTACGGCAAAGCCATGCTCATCGTGCGCGCCGCTGAAAGCAATGGCGGCTCCATTCGCGTGACCGCCGCCAGCGCCGGCTTGCGGCAGGCGGAAGTTTCGCTTCGCTCGCGGAAGAGCGGCAGCTCCTAAACGGGGAGCAGCTTCCCCACCTGGCTATTCAAACTGTTATGAAGACCATTCGCTTAGCCGCCAACGCCATGGTCTGTGTCGTGAACCAAGCCGCCTACCTCCTAAAGCGCCAGCTCGAAAGCCAGGGCCAGACGTTTGTGGAGCATGGAGGCTTTACCGAGAAATTGTGCAGCGCGCGCAAGCAGATCAGCCAGTCCGACCCGTCGTACAATTCCGACATCTAAAAGATAACATGGGGTGGTCAGGCTGGGAGAAATGGGGCAGAACTCTGGGAATCGGCCCAAGCCAAGGCCGAACAGCTTGTCACCGAGGTGCTCCGGGCCGAAGGTGTTCCCGAGGAGCCGATAGCCCGGTGGCGCAACGGCCATCCCTTGAAAGTCAGCCTGGCCGCCCGGCTCCGGGCCGAAACAACCGTCACACTCGATTGGATTGCTAAACGGTTAAGGATGGGCACCCGGGGTCACCTGGCGCACCTGCTTTATCTGCACGAGCACGCTCGCTCCGAGCCGCCACCACAGGATCAGCCAAGGCTGAATATATGACATTATCATTGACTATCTTTTGGGGTGACTTTCGGGGACGCAAGCAAAGCCGCCTTCTCCTCATCCGAGAGTTCCAGCCGGTGGCCCTCAACATCAAAGAAATGGCTCACACGCTTAATTCCGATGCCCCATCCCTCAATAGACAGCCGGAACTTCACGCCTGTATCAGGGTGTGGACCCCACTCACCACGTAATGGACCTCTTCTTTGCAGCCGTCCCTCCATTCGAACGTATATCCTGTCTCCATAGGTTACATCGAACGATGAGGATCAGTGACCCGGCGCCGATGGCGATCGATCTGAGATAGAACCACCATCGCCGGGTTCACTGCATCCGCTTGTTCGCAGCCCTCCTGTTTCTCCATCTCCTCCCACGTAACCCCGTAAGGTGCCCCTCCAGGCGTGTACCCAGCGATGTACGCAAAAGTGTCGTCCGAGTCACTCCAAGTGCCATGATAGCGATCAAATTCAATCTGGCTGGCGGGAACGTGAATCTTCTGATGCTGGAAATCACGTGAAATCGTTTCCCGCAAACTCAACAAGTAAGCCTCATCGAATTCTACCCCTAAAGCCGTCAGCTCTGTGATCGCACATTCCCAATCGACTGCAAAATGCTTGCGATAGCGCCGAAGCACGTTTGCAGCTTTGCCCCAATGCTTTTCTACCCAAGCCGGGGCTTCATCCAGGCGGCGAGCGCGGCCTTTGAGCTTTACTTTGGTGTGCAAAC
>Ga0224558_1002580_pt1 | contig 16297 bp, 15 predicted proteins | sample 714S32024metaG_FD_180682 | JGI IMG/M metagenome (GOLD analysis project Ga0224558, IMG submission 180682) | Peat soil microbial communities from Stordalen Mire, Sweden - 717 S3 20-24 | ecosystem: Environmental > Terrestrial > Soil > Wetlands > Peat | place: Sweden: Norrbotten County, Stordalen... | reverse complement strand
GCTCAGTGATCCGGATAAGGCCGAGGACGCGACTCACGACGTGTTCCTCAAGGCTTTCCGCAAGATGGACCAGTTTCGGGGTGAATCTTCCTGGCGCACGTGGCTTTATCGCATTGCTATCAACCATTGCCGCAACCTGCAGGCTGCCTGGAACGACCGGCACATGCTCACCAACGCCGACGAGGCGCTCTGGGAGACCACGCCGGCACTGACCGACTCGCCGTTGCGGGTGCTGGAGACCAAGGAGCTGGGCCAACGCATTCAGAAGGCGCTCGATGGACTGCCGCCGGAATATCGGCTGCTGCTGCTGCTGGTCGCCGATGAACAATTAAGCTATGAGGAGGTCGGCGAGTTGACTAAACAGACGGCCGACGCGGTCCGAGGCAAGCTCCACCGCGCCCGCAAGGCATTCGCTGTCCTGTTCCACAAAACCGCTTGAGGTGCAGATATGAAACGTGAGACCAAACTTACCCAAAAGGAACAGGATCAGCTCGCCGCCGAGCAGCAACAAACGCAGTCTTCGACCACGCAGGAGTTCGCCAGCGTCGAGGACATGCTGCGGCATGATGCGCTGCACACTCCCGTGCCGCCCACCATCGCCTATCGGCTGGAGGAATCCGTCAAGCAATTGCCGCCCCCTTCCTCCCGCGGCTGGTGGCGGCGCTTCTTCGGGGGGTAATTTAACCACAGATGGACACAGATGAACACAGATAGGGAACAACCGGACTTACAGCGGGGGAACAATACGCACTTCCTGCTCAAGGAGGAGACACATAGCATCATTGGATGTGCATTTGTAGTGCTCAACGAACTGGGACATGGGCTTAACGAGAAATGCTACGAAAACGCCTTGGTGGTGGAGTTCCGACTGAAAGGCATCGGGTTCACTCAGCAGCGCCAATTTGAGGTGCTCTACAAAGGCGAGCGCGTGGGCCTCTTCATCCCCGACCTGATTGCCTTTGACCAGGTCGTAGTGGATGCCAAAGTTATTGACCGCATAACCGACAATGAGCGCGGCAAGATGCTTAACTACCTACGCATCACCAAGCTGAGAGTGGGCCTCATCATCAACTTTAAACACCCCCGTCTGGAATGGGAGCGGGTCGTCCTCTAGACTCAGCCGCGAAGACCTGAATATCTGTGTCCATCTGTGTCCATCTGTGGTTTTACTCCGTCGAATGCACTCCTCCGTGACCTTCCCAACCGAGATCGAGACTCTCATCCGCGCCCGCTACCCGATCCTCTACGTGATCACCAGCGAGGAAATGCGCGTGCAGGAGGTCCTTTTGGACATCGCCGCCCGACGGCAGAAGAAGGTCTTTGAGTGGACCTATAGTTCCGGGATTGTGCCCGCAGGCGCGTCCATCCAATCCCAAAAGGGCCGCAACCCCGCCACCAAGGAGCCGCTGGCTGCGCTGGACTTGGTGATTGACCAAATCGAGCCGGCCATCTTCCTGTTCAAGGATTTCCATCCGTTCCTCACCCGGAACAACTTCGCCGTCATCCGCCGGCTCAAGGACATTGCGCTGCATCTAAGGAACAGCCGGAAGACCATCGTGCTCATCTCGGCGGTGATGGAGATCCCGGCAGAACTCGACAAGGAGATCACGGTGATCAACTTTCCCCCGCCGGCAAAGGAGGACTTGGCCGTGCTGCTCGACACCGCCATCCAGGACCTGCGTGAGTCACAACAAGTGCAAATCGAGCTGGACGCAGACGGGCGGGACCGGCTCTTGCAGGCCGCGCTCGGCCTGACGCTGGGCGAGGCGGAGAACGTCTTCGCCAAGATCATCGTCAAGAACCAGTGCTTGAGTGCCGGCCACGTTAACGAGGTGTTTGCCGAGAAGCAGCAAATCATTCGCAAGAGCGGGCTGCTGGAGTATTACGCGGCCGAGGAGGATTTCGCCAGCGTGGGCGGCCTGGGTGTGCTGAAGGACTGGTTGAACAAACGCGCCGTGGCCTTCACGGCCGAGGCCCAAGCGTTCGGCTTGCCCCCGCCGAAGGGGGTCTTGCTGCTAGGCGTGCAAGGCTGCGGCAAGAGCCTGTGCGCCAAAGCCGTCTCGCGGCTGTGGCAACTGCCGCTGCTGCGCTTTGATATGGGCCGCATGTTCGGCAGCCTGGTCGGCTCGTCGGAGGAAAACGTCCGCCGCGCCATCGCGGTGGCGGAGTCCATCGCCCCCGCCGTGCTCTGGGTGGACGAGATAGACAAAGCGTTCACCGGCTCCCAAAGCTCCGGCGTGGCCGATGGCGGCACGACCGCGCGTGTGTTCGGCACCTTCCTCACCTGGCTGTCGGAGAAGAGCGCGCCCGTGTTCGTGGTCGCCACTGCCAACGACGTTTCCCAGCTCCCGCCCGAGTTGTTGCGCAAAGGGCGGCTGGACGAAATCTTCTACGTTGACCTGCCGCTGGATGAGGAACGGGCCGAGATCTTTCGCATTCATCTGGCCAAGCGCAATCGCAACTCGGAAGAGTTCGATATCCAGGCCCTGGTTGGGGCAAGCCAGGAGTTCAGCGGCGCCGAGATCGAAGAAGCGATCATCAGCGCGCTCTACGATGCGTTTTATGCCAAACAGGAACTGGCTACGACGCATGTGTTCACCGCCCTGAGCCAGACCGTGCCGCTGGCCCGGACGATGGCCGAAAAGGTTACCGAGCAGCGCAACTGGGCCATCGGCCGCGCCCGCAATGCCAGCGTTGCCCGCCCAACGTAGTGCGGCTGAGGCCCGTCAGTCGGCCGGAGAGAGCAGCGCCTGGAGCTTGTCGGAAAGGTCTGACATTTGGCAGGGCTTCTGCAGCAACGTCACGGCACCCAGGCCTTCTAATTGGCTGCTCACGCTTTGCTCATCGGAACCGCTGCTGATGATCACACGCGAGTAAAATCTGGCTCAGCCAATGGTGTCAATAGTAATACTTGCCCGGTAGCCGGCAAAATATGCTTCTAATGCATAATATTGGATTTCTTGATTGACTTCCCGCCGCGGTGCGTGTAATCATGTTCAATGTCGTACAAGGACAATGCTCCCGGAGCGAAGTGTGGCGGCCAATGCCGCCTGAACCTCTTCGCTGCTGGAGGACTGGCTCTCGGCGTGGCGCTCGCTCCCGCCAGGGCTGATGTCTTCACACTCGACACCAACCGAAGTACGCTGACCATCTCGGGCACCGTGCAGGGGGCAGATCTCGTGCAACAGGGAGCCGGGAGTTTGACCACGCATTATGGTGGCGCCATCGAGGTCACGCAGACGGCAAGTTCCATCCTATTCCCCGGGCAAAGCCTCATCGCGGCCATGAATACCGGCAATTGGCAGCCGCTCGCCGATGGCAGCGCGGGCCTCGCCCCGGCCAATTACGGCGCGTCGGTGAACCTGGCCGCCGGCCTCGTCAAGGTCAAGGCGGCACTCCGCTCGCTAATGTTGGATGTTACGAGTCCGGCCCTCGCGATCAACAGCACCGGCCAGTTCGCCTCCACCAACCTGACCTTTCTGATTTCGACGAACGCCAACAGCGGATTGTCCTATCTCGTGACGGGCCTCCTGAACAGCTCTGGTTTGACAGTCTTGAGTGGCCAATCCACCAACAATATTACCACTCTCGCCACCCTGGTTACGAGCGGGGAGGCGCAGACCCTCACTATCCCGGTCAACGCCCAGTTTACGTTTAGCGCCAACTCGACCAACGACACGATTCTGAATCTTGCCGGTCAACTTGTCGCTTTACGGACGGCGACGGCGGTGGCGACGGCTCCGATCCTCCAGTCCCTCACGGTGCAGTCGCAGGTCGTGACCCTGCAGTGGCAGGCGCAGGCCGGGCAACAATTTCAGGTGCAATCCTCCACGGATTTGATGGCTTGGCAGACCAACGCCGTCAACGTGACTTCCGGCAGCAGCAATTACACCTGGAGCGGCCCGGCCACGGGGGCCAATGGCTATTTCCGACTCAGACAATAGAAAACCCAATATTTATTATGAAAACAACTACCAGCTATCTCATTCTCTCCCTGTTACTCGCTTGCGGGGCGCGGGCGGCGACATTCAGCGTCACGCCCAACGTCGTAAGCAACGATTACACGGGCCTCATTACCTTCCATATGACCGGGTTGACGCCTGGCGAGACGGTGCAGGTGGTCCAGTACTACGACATCAACAGCAATGGCGTCGTGGACGCCGTTGACCTCGCTGTCCGCGGCGAAACGGTGAGCGACGGCCAAGCCAAACTGACGGTCGGCCTCACGAACATCAATCTCTTCCGCGATGAAGATGGCACGGCCAACGGGTCAATCACCGCCTCCTATCGGTTCAGCCTCGCTCCATTCGGCGGCAACGGAGTGGGCAGCTACATTTTCCGCTGCAGCAGCCCGACGAACCATTTCCCTGCCACCAACCTCCTGTTCACCGTGGCCAGCCCGCCGTACGCGCAATCCGTCCAGGGCATGGTGAGCAATAATTCAACAAATGTTCCGTATGCCATCGTCGGTTTGATCCAGAATGTGGCGAACGGAAATCCCAATTTCGTTGTGGGGGGCACAGCCGACGCCACCGGCCACTACCACATGAAAGCGCCCGTGGGCACTTACCTGGCGGTGGCCTTCCAAACGGGTTATGTGGGCAACTTCCTGTCGTTTCCGACGGTGGTCCTGGCTTCGAACGCGACGGTGACGGCGGATATACCGATCATCGCCGCCACGACGCACATCTCGGGGGCGGTACTGGACAGCACGAACTATACTATGCCCGCCGTGCCGTACGCGGAAATGGCGTTCACCACCACCAACGGGCTTGTCGCCGTTGCGGTTTGTGACAGCAACGCGAACTTCTACGTGCCGGTGACCGCCGGGATCTGGTCCGCCGGGGTCCTGGCGCAGAGCGCCAGTTCGCAAGGCTACCTGTGGCCGGATGGCAGCCTGAATGCGCCATTCGACGCCCGCACCGCCCCGGTGGATTACGCGACTGTCTTCCTCAAACACGCCACGTCCCTCATTACCGGTCAGGTGGTGGACAATCTCGGCCACCCCATTCCCGGCGTGAGCCTCTTCGCCAATGCCGACTTTGGGCAATACAACTCCTCCGTCTTCAGTGACGGCAACGGCTTGTATTCGCTCGCCCTGGATGCCGGCGAGGGGACCATTAACGTTCAGAACGCATCCGACCCGCCCGCGAACAACTTTATCTGGCCAACGCCGCAATTCATCATCAACAACGGGCAGGCGCTAAGCCTCAATGTGACCGGCCTGGTTGCCACCGCCCACTTTCGCGGACAGATCGTGGAAGATACAGGCGCTCCGTTGACCGATTTTCATACTGTGGCTGATTCCTACGAAATCTATGGGGCGTACACGTTCGCCACGACGGACGACAACGGCTATTTTGATATGCCGCTGTTTGGTGGCCGGTGGAATTTTGGCTTTGAGGATGCCTATGCCCTGCCGGGTCTGATTTTCCAGGATGCCCCCCTCCTCACCATCACCGATGGCGTCAACCTGACCAACGACTTCGTGGCGCGGACAATCACCGGCACTGTTTCCGGTTATGTCCGTGATACCGGCGGCCGCGGCATCACCGACCTCACCCTTGCCGTGACCAACCATGTCGGCCTGACCAACTTCACCCTCCATGCCGTCACCGACACCAACGGCAATTACTCCGTGGGGGTCTTCAACGGCACCTGGAACGTTGCGCTCAATAGCGACACTCTCGATAACCTGGGCTACATTCCCGTCGCCGCGACCAATGTCACCGTGCCTCCAGCCGGCGCCGTGGCCAACTTCATCCTCTCCTCGGTTCCCCCGCCGCAGATACTCACGACCAGCCTGCCCGACGCTACGACCAATGTTTTTTACTATTCAGGTAGCCTTTACGCGACCAACGGTTCCTATCCCGTGCTTTGGTCGGTGACCGCTGGCGCGCTGCCGGGCGGGTTGACCCTGAATATATTCGGCTACATTTCCGGGTATCCCACGAACCTCGGCCTCTTCAGCTTCACGGTGAAAGCCCAGGATTCCCGGGGGAGCAACGACGTGAAAGCCCTGTCCATCAATGTCCGCCAGGCACCCTCTGGTCCGCTGCAAATCACCACGACTTCACTGCCGAACCCGGCGGCGGGTTGCGCTTACTCAAATCAGTTTCAGGCAACGGGAGGTGCACCGCCGTATTCCTGGGCCCTGGCTTCCGGCTCGGACCCCTTGCCGGCAGTATTGAACCTGGCCACCAACGGCATCCTTTCCGGCATTCCGGCGGCGGCGGGCTATGCCAGCCTGCTCGTGGAAGTAACGGATTCGCTCGGCACAAGTGTGACCGGCCCGGTGTACCTGACCGTGAACGCGGCGTTGCAGTATTATCCCGGACCCTTGGCCGCCGGCGAGGTGGGTATTCCCTATTTTGGGTATCCGTCCGTCAGCGGCGGCGGTCCGACGCAGAACTGGTCGCTTTTGACGGGTTCGCTGCCGCCCCAGTTCGTGTTCGACCCGGCCACCAGTTACATCACCGGAACACCCACCACGGTGGGAATCTACAACTTTACCCTGCGGGTCACGGACGGCTGCACCACGGTGGACATCGCCACTGCCATCACCAATTATCCCGCGCTGCTGATTACCACCACGACGTTGCCTCCCGCGCCGTTTAATGTTCCCTACAGCGCGCAACTCCAAGTCGCCGGCGGAGCGCCGCCGTTTTATTGGTATTCCAGCAGCCAGTTGCCGTATGGACTGAAACTCAACAGCGATGGTTCGATCACCGGGACGCCTCAGACCCTCGAAACAAACACGTTCACCGCGTACGTTTCTGACAGTGCGGGTGGCAACGCCAGCGTCAACCTGACCATTGGAACCACGACCCTGCCGCTGCTGGATCTCCCCGCGCAGCCGGCTCCGAACCAGTTCAGCTTCCGCGTCACCGGCCAGATGGGGACGAGCTACACGGCGCAATATTCCACAGACCTGATGAACTGGACCGACCTTTACACGACTAATGCGCCGGCAAGCGTCTTCTTCGTCACCGACACCAACGCGGTAGATCCCCTCCGCGTCTATCAACTGAAGGTGAATCCGTAGGGGTGACAGAGGCCAGTGGTCAGAGCGGCAGGGGAAGAGTGGATTCGAGCAGCGGCGTCTAACTGGCCCCGGACGAGTGGCTGGATGACGGGGTACGGACCGATTCTGGGAAAGCTTCTATCGAGCAGCGTTTCCGGGACCTGGAGGCCAACCCGCGCGCCTCCGTCCCCTGCCAAGAAGCCAAGGTTCGGCTCATGGCTCTCTCAGACGGTGAACTGCCCGGGGGCCGCACCCCTTTGCCGGTTCAGTCGGGGAGTTCAGGTTTGGAACGTCGGCTCGCAGCGTATCAGGGACTCGGGAAAGGGTGGGTGCCGGCGTTTCCACAGTCTCCGCCGCTTTCAGACTCGTTCGAAAGTGCCAATAGTGAGGACACTTGCTCTTGCTTAAGACTTGCTCAGCCGGGCCGGAAGTCAGTCCATCTTATGCTCCGGTTCTTCTCTGCTGGCGGACGTACTGGCCAACGACCAGCCAGTTTTTAGGCCGAGCACGAACCATCCCAAGCCGACCATGCCGAGCCCGAAGATGGAATCGCCCACCACCCGAAGCCAGCGCAGCGTATTCATTGTGGACGTCTGCATGAACTCGGCGGAGCGGGCGTACCACATGCCGTGTTCCACGCTGGCCCAGGTCTGAAGCAGACCCACCGGCAGCAGACTGAGCAGGATCATCAATGCCAGACCGACATTGATCGCCCAGAAACTGAAAGTGAGCGTGCCGGACTTCCACGCTCGGTGCTGGGTCAGCCCGCGCATGCAGAACAGCATCAGGCCGATGCCTAGCATGCCATAGACGCCGAATAGAGCGGCGTGGCCGTGGACAGGCGTGGTGTTCAGGCCCTGCATATAGTAGAGAGCGATGGGTGGGTTGATAAGGAAGCCAAACAGACCGGCGCCCACCAGGTTCCAGAAGGCCACGGCCACGAAGAAGTAGATCGGCCATTTATAGGCCGCGACCCACGGACGCGCGCGGCTGAGGGTCAGATTCTCGTAGCCCTCAAATCCAATCAACACCAGCGGCACTACTTCCATTGCGCTGAAGGTTGCTCCCAGCGCCAGCACGGCGGTGGGCGTTCCGCTGAAGTACAGATGGTGGAAGGTGCCGAGGATGCCGCCCGCCAGGAAGATCACGGTGGAGAACATCACGGCGGCGGTCGCGCTCGCGGTTTGTAGCAGGCCCATCCGGGTGAACAGAAAGGCGATGACGACAGTGGCGAAGACTTCGAAAAAGCCCTCCACCCACAAATGCACCACCCACCAGCGCCAATACTCCGCCATGGCCAGGTGCGTCTGGCGGCCCCACATCAAACCCGCACCGTAGAACAAAGCGATGGCAGTCGAGGCGACCAGGAAGAGCGCCAGCAAATGGCGGTTAGGGCCAGGCTCCTTGAATGCCGGCCACAAAGCCCGGCTCATCAGCGCCAGCCAGATGAATAATCCGGCGAAGAGGAAGATCTGCCAGAAGCGGCCAAGGTCCACGTATTCGTAGCCTTGGTGGCCGAACCAGAAATTGGAAACCATGCCCAGCTTCTGTTGCACGCCCAGCCACTCGCCGGCGAGTGAGCCGACGACAATCACCAGCAGGCAAACGAAGAGCGTATTCACGCCAAGCTTTTGCCCGCGCGGCTCGTAGCCGGACACAGCGGGCGCCACAAAGAGGCCCGTCGCCAGCCAGGCGGTCGCGATCCAGAATATGCCGAGTTGGGTGTGCCAGGTGCGAGCCACAGAGTAAGGCAGCCACTGGCTGAGGGGGATGCCGTAGAAGCCATTGCCTTCCACGCCATAGTGCGCCGTCACGGCCCCGAGGCCCACTTGCACCACGATCAGCGCAGCGACCACCCAGAAGTATTTCAAGGTTGCCTGCATAGACGCGGTGGGCTTGAGTCCGAGCAGCGGGTCCGTTTCCGGCACGTCCGGTTCCTCGCCCGCTTGGGCGTGACGCTGGGCGGCGAAATACCAGACCATCGCACCGATCCCGGCAAGCAGGACGACAAAGCTGACTACGGACCACACTACGATCGAACCGGTCGGCCGGTTATCGATGAGCGACTCGGGCGGCCAGTTCTGAGTGTAGGTGACTTGGCTGTGGGGGCGTTCCGTGGAGCAAGACCAGGCCGCCCAGAAGAAGAAGGCATTCAGCAATTCCTGGCGCTCAGGGGTTTTGATGGTATTGGCCGGAATAGCATAGGCGTTGCGGAGTTCTTTCAGCTTTGGATCATTCCCAAAGAGCGCAGTGTAATGCTCCGCTATCGCCTTGATCGCCGCCGCGCGCACGGGAGAAACCACCAGATCGCCAGTCTGTGCCCGGTAGGTATTGGTGCGCAGTTCCGTCTTCAAGCGCTGCCTCAACCCCGCCTGGATTTCGGGAGCGAGCTGCTCATACGTCGTGCCGCCGGATTGTGCCGCCCAGTGGTCGAGCAGCCAGACGGATTCGCGATGGAGCCAATCGGCCGACCAGTCCGGCGCCACGTAAGCTCCGTGGCCCCAGATGGTGCCCACCTCTTCGCCGCCGATGGATTGCCAGACATTCTGGCCGTCTTTGATATCCTGGCCCGTGAACAGCACCGTGCCGTCGGTCGTTACGACGCGTTTGGGCACGGGTGGCGCTTGCCGGTAAATCTCCGTGCCGTAGTAACCGAGCACGAGGAAGGAGAGGGCCATTACGCTGATCAGGCTCAACCAGAGTTTCTTGTAGGATCGAGGCTTTGTATTCATCCTTTGTTTTCAGTTTCTTGAGTCTTTACGTTCGACGCGCGGTTTGTGGACGACGTACTTCATTGGCTGCCGGCTTGATGCTCGCGCGTTTCTCAATTGGTTCCGTCAGGGAGCTTCCCATCAGGAGCGGATCATCGTCAGGATCATCTTGAACCGCTTAGTGGCCTTGAGCGCGTGGGGCTGGCCGGCGGGCATCAGAATCATTTCGCCGCCCAATACGCGATGAGGCTGGCCGGAGATGATGATTTCCGCCTCGCCTTCCACCACTTGCGCCAGCGCGTCGAAAGGAGCGGTGTGTTCGCTCAGGCCCTGGCCTTCATCGAAGGCGAAGAGCGTCACGTTGCCGGTGGGTTTCTTGGCGATCTCGCGGCTTACGACCGCGCCGTCCTGATAATTGACGAGTTCCGGAGCCTTCGCTACTAGGGCACCGGCCAGTCCTTTCGGTTTGGATGATGTGTCTTGCATATGTTCGTTCAATTTATTGTGCGGCGGTCAACTCGAGTTGTTCGATGGCTTCCCGCAAAATGGCGGCGGACTTCACTAGGGCGCTCTGCTCCTCGGGCGGCAAAGTAACTTGCAGTACCTTTTCAACGCCTTTTCGGGAGAGAATGCAGGGAACCCCCAAACTCACACCGCTAAGGCCGTATTCCCCTTCCAGCACCGATGAAACGGTGAGCACACCATGTTGGTTGCGCAAGATGGCCGCGGCAATTTGCGTCAAGGCAAGGCCGACTGCGAACGAGGTGGCGCCTTTGTAATCAATGATGTGATAGGCTGAATGCTTTACTTCCTCCGCGATTTTGCGGCGGGCGGCCTGCCAGTCGTCGCATTTCAAACACAGGCGGCAGAACTGTTCGATGGGCATGCCGGCCATGTTCGTCATGGACCACGCGGCAAACTCACTGTCGCCGTGTTCACCCAGGATGTAAGCATGGACATTATGCACATCCACGCCGCAGTGCTGACTCAACAAGTGACGGAAACGCGCGCTATCCAGCACGGTGCCGGAACCGATGATTCGTCCGCGCGGCCACCCGGACCGTTTGTGAGCGCAATAAGTCAGGATGTCCACCGGATTGCTGACGACCAGAACAACCGCCGGTGAATTCTGGAGCACGATTTCGTCCATAATATCGTGGATGATTTTGACGTTTCGTTGCAGCAGATCCAGGCGCGACTCGTTGGGCCTTTGTTTGGCCCCGGCCGTAATCACAATCATGCGGGCATCGGCATAATCCCCTGCTTGGGCTTCATGAATCTGGACGGAAGGAAAGAAGGCCTGGCCATGAGCCAAATCGAGGACCTGCCCCATGGCCAGTTCATGATTAGCATCGCGCAAGGCGATCACATCGGCCAAACCACTCTGGGCCAGCGCGTAGGCAAAAGTGGAACCTACAGCACCGGCGCCAACAATCACCACCTTTCTTGGTTTCCAATTATCCTCTTTCATTAATGTTCCTCAGTTGTGGTGCGGACTGTCTTTGGCAATCGAACCATCGGGCTCTTGTCTAGACTTCAGATGGCCATCTTCCATCTCGAATGTGCGATCAAAAACGTCCAGCGACCGCTGGTCATGCGTGACGACGATGACGCCAGCCCCCTGTTCGTGCGCCACTTTGCGGAATAACTCCATCACCTGGCGGCCCCGCTGGCTGTCAAGCGCGGCGCTGGGTTCATCGGCCAGAATGAGGCTTGGGTGGTTCGCGAGCGCACGGGCCGCGGCTACGCGCTGCTGCTGGCCGCCGGAAAGAGCGTCCGGCAGATTGGCCGCGCGATCGGCCACGCCGAGGTAGTCGAGTAGTTCCATCGCGCGCTGGCGGGCTGCGCGCGGCGCGACGTCGTCAAGCCGGGCGAGCAATTGGCCGGTTTCAACACGGTCATTTTGATCCACCAGCACTTCCGCCAGCCGTTCCTGAATGCGTGGGCTGATGGTGGTCTTGACACGCGCTTCGAGCGTCCCGGTGCCCATCACTTCGCCCGCAATCGAACCGGGGCATATCTCATGGCCCAGGACAGGCACCGGCGCGAATCTGAGGCGGTAGGCGATGACCACAACAACCGCTGCCGCCAAGGCCAGCTTGATGATCGTCCCGGTTCGCCGGGAAAGCTTAAGTTTCATGGCGTGCAGCCACAGCCACAGTTGCCCGGCTGTGCGGCGTTGGTTTCAGCCGGCGGGGCTGCGGGACCTTGTGAGAGACTATTGGCGAATCGCTCCAGCCGGGTGACGGCCTCAAGGCCGATGGACTTGTCCACCTCGGCAAACTTCTCACTCAATTCCTGCTGGTCCGCTTTGGTGAGGACCTTGTCCGCCATTGGGAAGACCATCGCATCCTCTTTCCAGATGTGGTTCTGATAGAGATCGCTGATCCCCCACAGTGTTTGGACCAGGCCGACTTGGGGGCCAGGTTTTCTCGCCTCGTAGGAGGTGACCCATTCTTCCAGGCTGCCGACCAGCGCGCGGCCCTTTTCGTGTTCATGGTTCAGTCCACCAATCGGGCAGCCTTGCGGGGGCACGCCGCGTTTGACCAGCATGGGAAAGAACAGCGCCTCTTCCTTGCCGTGATGGAGCTTGTCCGCATAGGTGCGGAAGAACTCCACTGCTGTTTCCAGCAGAGCCACCTCGGCGCGCTGGCCTTTCTCAATGGTGACCGCGAGGTCGCCGAGGGCTTTTACCACGGTCTCAATATTACGATGCTCCGCTTCCATTATTTGGGTCGCTGTAGTCGTCATGTTTTGGGGGCTTTATTGGTTGTGCTTGTGCTGCGAGTGCTCCGTTATTGCCGACGCGTCTGCATGGTGCGCGCCCGAGGCCTGGGCTGTCTCGTGCAAACTCTCTACGTAATGCACATATTCCACATAGGCCGCGACGAACTCGCGCCCAGCCTCCACACTTTCGTCCGCGTGCGTCTTCTTTTCACGCGCTTCGGCGAAACGCTGGCGGATGCCCGCGGCCGCAGCGTCAGTGACCAGTTTGATCACTTTGTCTGCTGAGCCGGTCTCCAGCGCCTTGTCGGCTTGCGTGACCGCCGGGCCGGGGTCCGTGCCCGCTAGTTTCAAACCGGTGAAAGGCTCGCCTTCGCCCGCGCGATGGATGCGCACCAGCGTCTCAAAGAAGAACTGGTCGGCCAGTTCGCGCGCTTCCACGCCTTTGGCGCGCACCGTGAGAGTCTTGGCAAAGGCCGCTTTCACTTCCGCTTCGCCGTCCTTCTTTACCCATCTCAAGACGGGCGTAACATCGTTCCTTTCCAGCGCGACCTTGGCCGCTTGGACAACCGGCCCATCCATTGTGTCACAATGGCTCAGTGCCGCCTGCGGCATCATTATCAACCCAGCGCCGGCGAGGACGCTGGCCAACGTAGTATTCAGACTGTTTGTCTTCATTTGTAGTTATCGGTTACTCGCTTTTTTACTGCCTGCCGGCTGCGGGCCGAAATACTCATGCGAGTTCTGCCGCCGTCCTTCCGTGCCTGCAACATACCGCTGAAAAGCAGCCAGGCTTCCTTGGCGTGTCCAGCCACGTCGAACGCGCCATTGCTCATCAGCCCGAGAATCGCTGCCGGCTGGACCAACCCCAGGAACATGACGGAACCGGTGGCGGGTGCCAGATCGAGGCGGATGCGGCCCTGAAGTTGCCCCTCACGGATGAGTTCCTGCACTTTCGCCAAATAGCCTTGGATGATCTGGTAAACCCGCCGCCGCCGCCGCGGATGGCCGCTGAAGATTTCCTCCGAGAAGATCACCCGAGGAATGGCGACATTATCGCAAATCAGTTGGACGTGCCGCGACAGCAGCCGGTGGAGACACTCCAACGGGTCGGCGCTTTCCTGCCGGACGGCTTGAACATTCGCCAGCAAGCGGCGCGAGATCAAATCCAGCACCGCGTCCAGCACGTCCTCCTTGCTGTGATAGTGGCGGTAAATGGCCGACGGGACCACGCCCACCTGGCGGGCCAGGCCCGCGACATTTAACCTCCTCAGTCCGTGGCGCGAGACCAGGGCCAGGGCGGCCTGGGCGATCTGCTCCTGGCGAATCTTGGTTTTGGTTTTCGGCGCTCGCATACTCATCTAAATGTGAATATCTGTTCACAAAGTAGCACAGCCGCGCCCGCGTGGCTTGATTTACGTCAAGTTTCCAACGTTTTTCGCGGGCGGCGAGGCGTTGAAACTGGCGCACCTATAATGTTTGAATTGCGGCGGGGACTTCCTAAGATGCGCCCACGACAAGAAACGAAACCAGATGCCGACGCTGAACTGGCATAAGCGGGAAGAGGCGGTGCGGGCCGCGACGCGCGCGCCTTACTGGCTGTTGGAGCCGGTGACAGAATTATCTTACGGCGATGCCGACAGCGAGAACCTGCTCATTCAGGGCGATAACCTCGACGCGCTCAAAGCCCTGCTGCCGTATTACGCCGGGCGCTTTAAGTGCATCGCATCAGGCCGCGCATTAGGGCGGCAGGCGGGTCCGTGCCAGACTTGCCATGAAGAGGGCACCACCTCTTGGCCCCCTGATCAGGAAGCGGGCGGGTGGGTGAGGCCAAACAAGGTTCTTGAAAAGGGGCGGGGCGCTTGTAAAGTGGGTCCAGAACATGGCGAACACCGACCGCAGAGACCGGAGGCAAGATGAACGCCGTTGTGACGCGTACGAATGGGGGATGTTTTGAAAATCCCACACCCCATTCCGTACCAAGGCAGTAAGCGCAATCTGGCCACGGACATCCTCCGGTACTTCCCGGAGCGGGTGGTGACGTTGATCGAGCCGTTTGCCGGATCGGCTGCCATTACGTTGGCGGCGGCGGCGCGTGAGCTGGCGGCGCGGTACGTTATCAACGACCTGAACAAGCCCTTGGTGGATCTGTGGCGGGCTATCATGGGCTCACCAGAAAAGTTGGCCCGTCAATACGAGGGACTCTGGCGAGCGCAACACGAGGACCGCCGGGAGTATTACGACAAGGTGCGGGAGAACTTCAATCGGACGGGCAGACCGGATCACATGCTTTACTTGCTCGCCCGCTGCGTGAAGGCATCCGTGCGCTACAATACCAAAGGCGAGTTCAATCAAAGTCCTGACAACCGCCGTATGGGGGCTCTGCCGGCTACGATGCGAGAACAGGTTCTCGGCGCTTCACATCTATTGCGCGGCAAGACCGAGTGTACGTCTGTGGACTACAGAGAAGCCGTTGCCCAAGCGACGCCGGATGACTTGATCTACATGGACCCGCCCTACCAGGGCGTGTGCGGGGAGCGCGACCCGCGCTATCTGAAGGGCGTGCTGGTTGATGAGTTTGTCGAGGTGCTAGAGTCGCTGAACTACCGGGAGATAAAATACCTGGTCAGCTACGATGGGCGGACGGGGGACCGTGTCCACGGGCGCAAGCTGCCAGACCGGTTGAGACTGCACCTGATCGAACTGGACGCGGGGCGGTCGTCCCAGGCGACGCTGCTTGGGCGCGCGGAAGTAACGGTGGAATCTCTTTACCTCTCTCCAGCGCTGGCTGAATCGCTGCACTTGCGCGAGCACTACCCTCGGCGCGCGGCTGAGCAACTGGCGCTGTTGGAGGGGAAGCGGTGAGCAAACCAAAACTGCCACCCGAATTCGTGGAACTGTGCAAGGCCGTCACGGCCAAGCGCCCGAAAACGGTCATTGACCACATTATGAAGCACGGCTTCATCACCACGCAGGACCTCAAGGACACGTACGGGTACAACCACCCGCCGCGGGCTGTGCGGGACGTGAAGGAGCATGGCATTCCCATCGAAATGTTCCGCGTGGAGGGGAGCGACGGGCGGAAGATCGCCGCATATCGGTTCGGTGACCCGAGCAAGGTTAGGTCCGGGAGGCAGGTTGGCCGGACGGTACTCAGCAAGGAACTTAAGGAAAAGCTTGTCGCGCTACATGGCGAGCGTTGTGCGATCTACTTAGAGAGTTTTCCAGAGCGAGAACTGCAAATTGACCATCGGATTCCGTTTGAGGTCAAGGGTGACGTGCCCGGTGCGGAGGCGAAGCCTGGCGACTACATGCTGCTTTGTGGTTCGGCTAACCGCGCCAAGTCATGGTCGTGCGAGCACTGCGTTAACTGGCTGGAGTTGAGGAAAGCCGAGATTTGCCGCAAGTGCTACTGGGCATACCCTGATGACTACTCCCATGTTGCGATGAGGGAAGGCCGCCGCGCGGATATACTGTGGACCGGTGCGGAGGTGGAGTCCTACGATAAGTTGAAGCGTCGCACGCTTGAGCTGCAAAAGAATATTCCCGGCTACGTTAAGGAGATCATCGAGATGCACCTGAAAGGGGAAAAGGCGACGTGAACTGCTGCCTCCGTTCGCCGGAGGGCGACGGCCGGGGACAGTGAATTACTAAAGAGTAAAGCGCGGCAGCTCACAGCGGCTGCCGCGCTTGAGGGGCGTCAATTAAAGCTTCACGCCGGAACGGGGTCGGAACGGAGTATTGATTCGGCTGAAAAGTAAGGGGTTTTTCAGCAGCACTTTGGAACGGCAAAATGCTCCGCCGCTATAGCAGTCATGGAGGATATAGGTTAGACCCT
>Ga0224558_1002579_pt1 | contig 16304 bp, 12 predicted proteins | sample 714S32024metaG_FD_180682 | JGI IMG/M metagenome (GOLD analysis project Ga0224558, IMG submission 180682) | Peat soil microbial communities from Stordalen Mire, Sweden - 717 S3 20-24 | ecosystem: Environmental > Terrestrial > Soil > Wetlands > Peat | place: Sweden: Norrbotten County, Stordalen... | reverse complement strand
GCTGGACGCCTTCGTGGTCGACGTGGCCGGCGGCCAGTGGGCCCGGGATCTCACGGTCGGGCTCCGCCGTGCCGGGCTCCGGGCCGATCGGGCCTTCGACGGGCGGTCGATGAAGTCCCAGCTCAAGTCGGCCGACCGCTCGGGCGCCCGGGTGGCGTTGATCGTGGGCCCGGACGAGGTCACCGCCGGTGTGGTGTCCCTGCGACCCCTCCGGGGGGGCGGTGGTCAACGTGTCGTGCCGTTCGCCGACGTGGTCGAGGCCGTCGGCCGGGCGGTGGCCGGCGACCTACCCGAGGGCACCGATCCTCCCCCTACTGTGTCCGTGACCCCGTGACCCCGTGACCGGGGCCGTCACCCGAAAGGACCGTCTGTGAGCGTCCCCACGTCAGTCGACCCAGCCACCTCCATGCGCACCCGGATGTGCGGGAACCTCCGTGCCGGCGACGAGGGCACGAGGGTGACGGTCTGTGGCTGGGTGGCCAAGCGCCGAGAGCACGGGGAGCACCTGGCCTTCGTCGACCTCCGCGATCACACCGGCATCGTCCAGTGCGTCGTGCCCGGCACCGTCGACGTGCGCAGCGAGTACGTCGTGGCGGTCGAGGGCGTGGTGCGGCTGCGGCCCGAGGGCACCGTCAACCCCGACCTGCCGACCGGCGAGATCGAGCTGGCCGACTGCTCGGTGACCGTGTTGAACGTGGCCGAGCCGCCGCCCTTCGCCGTCGCCGACCGTGTGGACGTCGACGAGGTCATCCGTCTCAAGCACCGCTTCGTGGACCTGCGTCGACCGCGCATGCAATCCAACCTGCGCCTGCGGGCGCTGGTCAACCGGGCGCTGCGGGCCGCCATGGACCACCAGGGCTTCGTCGAGGTCGAGACCCCCCTGCTGTGGGCCCCCACCCCCGAGGGGGCCCGAGAGTTCGTCGTTCCCAGCCGACTGTCCCGGGGGTCCTGCTACGTCCTGCCCCAGAGCCCGCAGCTGGCCAAGCAGCTCCTGATGGTGGCCGGGGTCGACCGCTACTACCAGATCGCCCGGTGCCTGCGGGACGAGGACCTGCGGGCCGACCGGCAGTTCGAGTTCTCCCAGCTGGACGTGGAGGCGTCGTTCGTCGGCCAGGAGGACGTGCTCGACGTCGTGTCCGAGGCGGTGCTCGACGCCGCCGAGGCGGCCACCGGCGTACGTCCGTCGGACATCCCGAGGATGACCTGGGCCGAGGCCGTCGACCGGTACGGGACGGACAAGCCGGACATCCGCTTCGGCATGGAGCTCGTGGACCTGTCGACGGTGTTCGAAGGGACCGAGGTCAAGGCGTTCGGCGCGCCGTGTGTCAAGGCGATCGTCCTCGCCGGGGGTGCCAGCCTCACCCGCTCCAAGCTCGACGGGCTGACCGACCGGGCCAAGCGGCTCGGGGCCAAGGGCCTGGCCTGGTTCAAGGTCGGAACCACCGAGGGTGGCACTCTGGCCCTCGACTCGCCGCTCGACCGGTTCCTGGACGACGGCGAACGGTCCGGGCTGTTGGGCGCCACCGGAGCCGCTGACGGCGACCTGATCCTGGCGGTGGCCGACCAGTACCGTCTGGCCTGCACGGTGCTCGGCCAGCTGCGGGTGGCACTGGGTGGTCGTCCGGTCAGCGAGGGACCGTACCGCTACCTGTGGGTGGTCGACTTCCCGCTGTTCGACGGGGTGGACGAGGCCGGCCACCCCGTGGCCGCCCACCACCCGTTCACCATGCCCCATCCCGACGACCTCGATCGCCTCGAGTCCGACCCGGCCTCCGTGCGGTCCCAGGCCTACGACCTGGTGCTCAACGGGTGGGAGCTCGGATCGGGCAGCGTCCGGATCCACCGCGCCGACATCCAGAGCCGGGTCTTCGCCGTCCTCGGCATCGACGACGAGGAGGCGCAGTCGCGGTTCGGGTTCCTGCTCGGCGCATTCCGCTTTGGCGCGCCGCCCCATGCCGGGTTCGCCGTGGGCATCGACCGGCTGGTGGCCATCTTCGCCGGAGAGGACAGCATCCGCGAGGTGATCGCCTTCCCGAAGACCCAGTCGGGGTCCGACCCGATGACCGGCGCCCCCAAGCCGGTGGCTGCCGGAGTGCTGTCCGATCTCGGGCTCCGGGTCATCCCGCCCGAGGACTGAGGGGCACCGGTGGCCGGCGACGACCTCTTCACCGACGCGGCCGCGGAACGCCTCGCCGCCCGGGCGCCGCTGGCCGCCCGGCTCCGGCCCCGGACCCTGGACGACATCGTCGGCCAGCAGCATCTGGTGGGCCCCGGGGCCCCGCTGCGGGCCCTCATCGAGTCGGATCGGCTGACCTCGGCGATCCTGTGGGGTCCGCCGGGCACGGGCAAGACCACCCTGGCGTCGGTGGTGGCCACCGCCACCGCCAAGCACTTCGTGCCGCTCTCCGCGGTCACCGCCGGGGTCAAGGACGTGCGGGAGGTGGTCGAAGGTGCCCGCCGGCTGCTCGGTGAGCAGGGACGGGGGACCATCCTCTTCCTCGACGAGGTCCACCGGTTCAACCGCTCCCAGCAGGACGCCCTCCTGCCCTCGGTGGAGGAAGGGCTGCTGGTGCTGATCGGCGCCACCACCGAGAACCCGTTCTTCGAGGTCAACGCCCCCCTGCTGTCACGGTCGACCCTCTGGAGGCTCGAGCCCCTGACCGAGGACGAGTTGACCGAGGTGGTGGACCGTGGCCTGGTCGCCGAGGGCTCCACCGCCGAGCCCGACGCGGTCGCCGCCCTGGTGGGCCTGGCCGACGGTGACGCCCGGGCGGTGCTGACCACCCTGGAGGTGGCCATGGCGCTCGCCGCCGGGTCGCCGGTGACCGTCGACCATGTCGAGCGGGCCCGCCACTCGCGGCTGCACCACTACGGCGAGGACGACCACTACGACGTGATCAGCGCCTTCATCAAGTCGATCCGGGGCTCGGACCCCGATGCCGGTCTCTACTGGCTGGCCCGGATGCTCGAGGCCGGCGAGGACGCCCGTTTCATCGCCCGGCGGCTGGTGATCCTGGCCAGCGAGGACGTCGGCGAAGCCGATCCGCTCGCCCTGGTGGTGGCGGACGCCGCGGCCCGGGCGGTCGAGTTCGTCGGCCTCCCAGAGGCACAGCTCAACCTGGCCCAGGCGGTGGTCCACCTGGCCACCGCGCCCAAGTCGAACCGGGTGACCGTGGCCCTCGGACGGGCCCAGCAAGACGTCCGCCAGGGCCCGCGGGGCCAGGTTCCCAGCCACCTCCGCGACAGCCACTACCGGAGCGCGGCCACGATCGGGCACGGTGAGGGCTACGTCTACCCCCACGACGAGCCCGAGGCCTGGGCCGACCAGCGGTACCGGCCCGAGGAGCTGGGCGAGGGCGTGTACTACGAGCCCAGCGACCGGGGCCACGAGGCCGTGGTGAGGGAGCGTCTGCGTCGATGGCGGGGGGCCCGTGGTCCCGACCGCCCGGAGGACGACGTTCCGGTGCCGCCGAATTAGGCCAGACTGTCGGCCATGCTGAGGCAACGGCTGGGACCGCTGACGGCCGTCGCACTGGTGGTACTGGCCGCCGCCTGCACGGCGGGCGATCCCACCCCGGCCGGTGCCGCCGGGGTGGGCGGGGGACCCTCGGTCTCGCTACGGCCGGCCGGTGGCGCCCCGACCCTGCCCGCCGGTGCCTCGGTCATCGGACCGAGTGACACCACCGCCACCGTCTCGGCCGAGGTCTCGCTCAGGCCCCGGGACCCGGCAGCACTCGACGCGTTCGTCACCGCCGTCTCTGCGCCCCGATCCCCGCAGTACCACCACTTCCTGGCCCCCGGACGGTTCGCTTCGCTGTTCGGTCCGGCCCCGGCGACCATCAGGGCCACCCGGGCCTGGCTGTCGGCCACCGGCCTGCAGGTGGGGGCCACCTCGTCCGACGGGCTGCTGGTGCCGGTCAGCGGGCCGGTGGCCACCGTCCAGCGGGCGCTGGACGTCTCCCTGGTGGAGACCAGGTTGCCAGGAGGGAGGGTGGCCCGGTTCACCCGGGACGCCCCGGTGGTGCCGGCCACCCTGGCTCCCTCCGTGCAGGGCGTCATCGGGCTGAGCACGGTCGCCCGGTCGCAGCCCCAGCTGGTGAGCGGTGCGACCGGTGACGGATCACCGGGCGGACCGTCCGGGCCGGCGGGGGCGACCACCGGATCGGCCGTCGCCGTACCCCACGACGGGCCGACCTCCTGCCAGGGGGCGGTCGACACCGGGGCCTACACCGCCGACGAACTCGCCTCCACCTACGGGCTCTCCGCGCTGTACGGACGCGGCCTGGTCGGGACCGGGAAGACCATCGGCCTCTATGAGCTCGAGCCCTACACCGCCGGGGACATCGAGAAGTACCAGTCCTGCTATGGACTGACCAACACGGTCACCAACGTTCCCGTCGACGGCGGGGCGGGCTCCGGATCCGGCCAGGGTGAGGCCGCCCTGGACATCGAGGACGCCATGGGGTTGGCCCCGGGGGCGTCCATCAAGGTCTTCGAGGGGCCGAACGGCGACTCTGTCTCCGATCCGACCGGCCCGATCGACACCTACTCGGCGATGGTGAACGATCCCTCGGTCGACGTCATCTCGACCAGCTGGGGCGTGTGCGAGCCGGAGATGGCGATGAATGACGGCGAGCAGGCCACCGAGGCCACTCTCTTCGCCGAGGCGGCGACCTACGGGAAGACCGTGGTGGCGGCCTCGGGGGATGGTGGCTCGAGTGACTGCTACTCACGGGGGAACGGTGACTTCGACCCCGAGGTGACCGTCGACGACCCGGCCGACCAGCCCGACGTCACCGGGGTGGGGGGCACCTCGTTGCTCGTCGCCGGGTCCCCTCCGACCGAGACGGTCTGGACCAACGGCGGCGGCGGCGTCTCGGCCGATTTCCTCCAGCCGTCCTGGCAGGCCGGCCCCGGGGTGGACGCACCCCTCGCCCTCTCCCAGTGTGCGGCTCTTGCCAGCCCGAGCTGCCGCGAGGTGCCCGACGTCTCCGCCTTCGCCGACCCCGTCCCCGGAGTCGCCTACTTCTACAAGGGGGCGTGGAGCTCTGTCGGCGGCACAAGTGTCGCAGCACCCCTGTGGGCCGCGCTCATCGCCGTCATCGACCAGGGCCTGGGTTCGCCGGCGGGCCTGGTCAATCCGGTGCTGTACGCGGCCGGCTCGTGTGCGGCGTCGCCGTTCAACGACGTCACCACCGGCGGCAACGCGCTCTTGTCGGCCAGCCAGGGCAAGTACCCGGCGACAGCCGGCTACGACGTGGCCAGCGGCTGGGGGTCCCCGCAGGCCGCCCGCTTGCTGTCCGACCTGGCCTCGCCACCCACCTGCCCGCTGGTGACCAGCGTCTCCCCGTCGAAGGGGACCGTGGCCGGAGGGACGACGGTGACGGTACAGGGCTCGAACTTCGCCGGGGCGACCTCGGTCCGGTTCGGCTCGGTGGCGACGTCGTTCTCGGTGACATCGCCTACCTCGCTGGTCGCCCAGGTACCGCCCGGGCCGCCGGGAGGGGCGACCGTCGACGTCACCGTGTCCAACCGCCAGGGCTCCAGCCCGGTGGTCGCCGGCGACCGCTACACCTACGCGCTCCCCGGCTACTGGTCGGTCGCCTCCGACGGTGGTCTCTTCACCTTCGGAGGGGTCGGGTTCCACGGGTCGACCGGCTCGCTGCCCCTCAACCGACCGGTGGTGGGCATGGCCGCCACCCCGGACGACGGCGGCTACTGGCTGGTGGCCTCCGACGGCGGGATCTTCGCCTTCGGAGACGCCGGCTTCTACGGCTCCACCGGCGGCATGCCCCTCAACCGGCCGGTGGTGGGCATGGCCGCCACCCCCGACGGCCGCGGCTACTGGCTGGTGGCCTCCGACGGCGGGATCTTCACCTTCGGCGATGCCGGCTTCTACGGCTCCACCGGCTCCTTGGCCCTCAACCGGCCGGTGGTGGGCATGGCCGCCACCCCCGACGGCCGCGGCTACTGGCTGGTGGCCTCCGACGGCGGGATCTTCACCTTCGGAGACGCCAACTTCGACGGCTCCACCGGCTCCTTGGCCCTCAACCGGCCCATCGTGGGCATGGCCACCACACTGGGCGGCCGCGGCTACTGGCTGGTGGCCTCCGACGGCGGCATCTTCGCCTTCGGAGACGCCGCCTTCTACGGCTCCACCGGCGGCATGCCCCTCAACGAACCGGTCGTCGGCATGGCGGCCGGCTGACCCCGGCTGCGGGGCCCCGACCGGCACGATCTAAGCTGACCCGATCATGTCCGCCGGTCAGATCGCCGTCCTCGTCGCCAGCATCGCCTGTTGCGCGGCAGTGGCCGGCCTGCTGCTGGCGCTGGTGGCGCTCCGCCGGGAGGCACGCGCCCTCCACGCGGTGGCCGAGGAGCTCCGGCGCCAGACGGTCCCGCTGGTGGCCGACGCCCACCGGGTCGTCGACCAGGCGGCCACGGAGATGGAGCGGGTCGGCGCCGTGCTGGACTCGACCGAGTCGGTGCACGCCACCGTGGACTCGGCCTCCAAGCTCGCCTACCGGGCGTTCGCCAACCCGGTGGTCAAGGTGCTGGCCGTGCGGGCCGGTGCCGCCACCGGCCTCCGTCGGCTGGCCGGTGGGCAGAGCTCGTCTCCCACCCCGGCGGCCTCCCGACCGACATCCTTCACCAACGGCCGCGGCGGCCGCTGAGCGATGCCCAAGCGCACCTTCTGGCTGGTCACCGGCGCGGCCATCGGGGCCGGATCGTCGCTGTGGGCCGAACGGAAGGTGCGTCGCGCCGTCCAGCAGGCGGCAGCCAGGCTGCAGCCGGACGCCATCGTGGTCGAGGTCGGTCGGTCGGCCCGCCAGGTGGCCGGCAGTGCCGGCGGGCGGGTGCGGGACGCGGTGTCCTCCGGTCGCAGCGAGATGCAACGGCGCGAGGAGGAGCTGTGGGCCGAGCTGGCCGCCCAGGGCGTGGAGGGGACCACGCCGGCCACCTCGTCCCCCCACCTCGGCCACCAGGGTTTGCGGTCGTGACCTCAGGCACGGCGCCCGATGCCGACCAGCTGCGTGACGCGTTCACCCGCTTCTTCGTCGAGCGGGGCCACGCCGCCGTGCCGTCGGCCAGTCTGATCCCGCACGACCCGACCGTGCTGTACACCATCGCCGGCATGGTGCCGTTCAAACCGTTCTTCCTGGGGGACGAGGTACCGCCCTGGCCCCGGGCCACCTCGGTCCAGAAGTGCTTCCGCACCGTCGACATCGACGTCGTCGGGACCACCCTTCGCCACTGCACCTTCTTCGAGATGCTCGGCAACTTCAGCTTCGGGGACTACTTCAAGTCCGAGGCCGTCCCCTACGCATGGGAGCTGGTCACGTCGGTGCTGGGGATCGACGGCGACCGCCTGTGGATCACCGTCCACGAGAGCGACGACGAGGCCGAGGAGATCTGGCGCGACGTGGTGGGCGTCCCCGCCGAGCGCATCCAGCGCCTCGGCGAGGACAACTTCTGGAAGATGGGGGACACCGGCCCCTGCGGCCCCAGCTCGGAGCTGTTCTTCGACAAGGGTGCCGCCTACGGCGAGGACGGCGGTCCCGCCTTCGGCGGCTCCGAGCGGTTCGTGGAGATCTGGAACCTGGTCTTCATGCAGTACAACCGTGACCTCGACGGGACCACCGAGGACCTGCCCCGCCCGAGCATCGACACCGGGGCGGGCCTCGAGCGGATCCTCCCGGTGCTGCAGGGCGTCGACTCCATCTTCGCCACCGACCTCTTCCTGCCGATGCTGGACACCGCCCAGTCGATCACCGGTCGGACCTACGGCCAGGACGAGCAGGTGGACGTCGGGCTGCGCATCATGGCCGACCACGGTCGGGCCATGGCCATGCTGGTGTCCGACGGCGTCCTGCCGGCCAACGAGGGCCGCGGCTACGTGCTCCGGCGGATCATCCGGCGGGCGGTTCGCCGGGCTCGACAGCTCGGGATGGACGGGGCGATCACCCCCCGCCTGGTGGACGCCGCGGTTGGCGTGTTGGGCGCGGCCTACCCGGCGATGGCCGAGCAGCACCGCCTGATCACCGACGTCGTGGCCCGCGAAGAGGAGGGTTTCCTGAAGACCCTGGCCACCGGGTCGACCATCCTCGAGGAGCAGCTGGCGTCCGGTACGGGGTCGGTCTCCGGCGAGGTCGCCTTCCGGCTCCACGACACCTACGGGTTCCCGGTCGAGCTCACCGTGGAGATCGCCGAAGAAGCAGGTGTGTCGGTCGACCTCGAGGGCTTCGAGCGGGCCATGGACCACCAACGCGCCCAGGCCCGGGCTGCCGCCCGGTCGGGCACAGCGGTGGCCGGTGAGCAGGCGTACCGCTCGGTCCTCGACGACGAGGGCCGGACCGTCTTCGTCGGACAGCGCCCGGACGGCTACTCGGCCCCGGCTCGGGTGGTGGCGGTGCTCGCCGACCTCGATCCCGACCATGCCGGCCAGGCGGAGATCTTCCTCGATCGCACCCCGTTCTACGCCGAAGGCGGTGGCCAGGTCGGTGACACCGGCACCATCGTGACCGAGACCGGCACCGCCCTGGTTTACGACACGGTCTCCGCCCTCCCGGGACTGACCTCGCACCGGACCCATCTGACCGGCGAGATCTTCGCCGGCCAGGACGCGCTGGCCACCATCGACGGGCTGCGCCGGAACGCCCTCCGCCGGAACCACACCGGTACCCACCTCCTCCACGCCGCGCTGCGCTCGGTGCTCGGGGACCAGGTCCGCCAGCAGGGCTCCCTGGTGGCGCCGGACCGCCTCCGCTTCGACTTCAGCCACCACGGCTCGGTGGCCCCCGAAGAGCTCGGCGCGGTGGTGTCCATGGCCAACGCCGACGTGCTGACCGACGCCGAGGTCATCGTGGAGGAGACGACCCGGGCCCGGGCCGAGGCCATGGGCGCCCTCGCCTTCTTCGGCGACAAGTACGGGGAGCGGGTCCGGGTGGTCCGGGCCGGTGAGCACTCCGTCGAGCTGTGCGGGGGCACCCACGTCGGGGCCCTCGGCATGATCGGCCCGATCTCGGTGATCTCCGAGTCCTCCATCGGCTCGAACACGAGGCGGCTGGAGGCGGTCACCGGGTTCAGCGCCCTGGACCGGATGCTGGCCCGCGAGGGACTGCTGGCCGAGGCCGCGTCCCTGCTGCGCACCGAGCCGGAGCACGTGCCCGAGGTCATCGACCGGCTCCTCGAGCGCCAGCGGTCGGCCGAGAAGTCCCTCGAGCAGGCCCGAAGCCGCGAGGTCCAGGCCGAGGCGTCGGCGCTCGCCGCCACAGCCGACGGGGGAGTGGTCGTCGCCCGACGCGACGGACTCGATCCCGACCTGCTTCGTGAACTGGCCCAGGCCACCCGGGCCACCGCCGGCCTGCGGGCGGTGGTGCTCGGCGGCAGCCCCGACGGGGCCAAGGCCACCCTGGCCGTGGCCGCCGACCGCTCCGCGGGCGCCGACCACCAGGTGCACGCCGGCGAGTTGGTCAAGCACGTAGCGCCCCTGCTCGGTGGCGGGGGTGGTGGCTCGCCCGAAGCGGCCGTGGCCGGCGGGCGCGACCCGGGTGGGATCGACGGTGCCCTCGACGAGGCGCGCCGGGTCCTCCAGGGTGCCTGACCGGCGATGACACCCGGGCGGCGATGACCGTGGCCAGGGCCCCCCTCCCGGGCCGCGCCCTCGGCGTCGACCTGGGTTCCCGTCGGATCGGCATCGCGGTGACCGACTCGGCCGCGACCATGGCACTGCCCCGGACCACCCTGGTCCGCTCCGGCGATCCCGCGGGTGACCGCCGCCGTCTGGTGGCACTGATCCTCGAGGAGGAGGCGGTGGTGGTAGTGGTGGGACTGCCACTCTCGCTCGACGGTTCGCGCGGCCCGGCCGCCCTGGCCGCGGTCGACGAGGCGGCGTCGCTGCGGGCGCTGCTGACCGAGCACCGGATCGAGGTGGAGCTGTTCGACGAGCGGCTCACCACGGTCACCGCTCACCGGGCCCTGGCCGCCGGGGGCTCCCGGGAGCGCGACCGACGGGGGACGGTCGACCAGGCCGCAGCTGCCGTGATGCTCGAGGCCTGGCTGCGCACGACCGGGAGCCGTCGGTGAGCTCGACGGGGCCGGTGGGTCCCCCGTCCGATCCGGCACCGGCCCCGCCCAACGGCGACCTTCCGATCCCCCCGACCGGTGAGCCGACGACGGCCCCGCCCGCCGGCCCGCTCGGGCGCCACCCGTGGCGGCTCGTCACCGCCGTGGTGGTGGTCCTCGCCCTGGTGGTCGTGGCCGCCGGCCTGCTGTGGGTCCACAGCGAGGCCGACCCCTCCGGTCCTCCCGGGCGGCAGGTGATCGTGGCCGTGCGGGCCGGCACCGGCGTCGACCAGTTGGCGGGAACGCTGCAGTCGAAGGGTGTCATCGGCAGCTCGCTGGCCTACCGGGTCTGGGGCCTCGTCCACAGCCCCCCGCCGGTCCAGGCCGGCTCCTACGCCTTCCGGCAGAACACCAGCTTCTCGACGGTCAGCCAGATCATCGCCGGAGGCCCGAACGTCTTCCCCCTCTCGGTACCGCCGGGCTTCACCGTGGCCGAAGTGGCCGAGCGGGTCGGGCAACTGCCGGGCCATCACGCGTCCCACTTCGCCGGGGTGGCCACCGGGGGCACGGTGCGGTCGCTGTGGGAGCCGGCCGGGTCCACCAACCTCGAGGGCCTGCTCGGCACCGGGGTGTACGTGGTCGTGCCCGGTGAGACCGACACCCAGCTGCTGACCAGGATGGTCGACCGGTTCGACACCCTGGCGACCACACTGGGCCTGGCCGCAGGCGCCTCCCGGCTGGGTCTGACCCCCATCCAGCTGGTCACCGTCGCGTCCATCGTCGAGAAGGAGGGTGTGATCGCCGAGAACCTGGGCCCGGTGGCACGGGTCATCCTCAACCGCCTGGCCGACGACATGCCGTTGCAGATGGACTCGACCGTCCTCTACGCCGAGGGCCGCGACGGCGGCACGGTGACGGCCAAGGACCTCCAGCTGGCCACCCCGTACAACACCTACCTCAACAAGGGCCTGACCCCCACCCCGATCTGCTTCCCGTCCCCGAGCGCCCTGCAGGCGGCCATCGACCCCCCGGCCGGCTCCTGGCTGTACTTCGTCGTCGTCCAGTCGGACGGCATCGAGGCCTTCGCCGACACCTTCGCCCAGCAGCAGGCCAACGAGGCGTTGGCCGTCCAGCGCGGCCTGCCGTGAGCGCGTCCCGACCAGCACCGGTGTCCCGCCCCGACCTCTCGGCCGCCACCGCCGTCGTCGGCGTGATCGGCGACCCGGTGGCCCACTCGCGCTCGCCCCTGCTGCACAACACGGCCTTCGCCGAGCTCGGCCTCGACTGGGTCTCCGTCGGGTTCCCGGTGGGCGCCGGCTCGATCACCACCGCCCTCGCCGGTGCCCGCGCCCTCGGGGTGCGCGGCCTGTCGGTGACGATGCCCCACAAGGGCGCCGTGGCCGGCCTCGTCGGCCGACGGTCGCCCCTGGCCGCCCGGCTCGGCGCGGTCAACTGCGTGGTCGCCGAGGGCGACGGCTGGCTCGGCGAGAACACCGACGGGCCGGGCTTCGTCGCCTCGCTGCGGCGCCGTGACGCCTTCGACCCGCAAGGCCGCCGGTGCCTGGTCATCGGCGCCGGGGGGGCGGCACGGGCGGTGGTCGCCGCCCTGGGCGACGCCGGGGCCGCCAAGGTGATCGTGGTCAACCGGTCATCGGGGAGGGGCGCCGACGCGGCCGCCCTGGCCGGTCCCGCCGGGCGCTCGGGTGTCCCATCCGACGCCACCGCCTGCGACCTGGTGGTCAACGCCACTCCCCTGGGGATGGAGCGGGCCGCCGGCGGTGCGGAGGCCGCCTGGCCACTCGATCCGGCACTGCTGGTGGCGGGTCAGGTGGTGGTGGACCTGGTCTACAACCCGGCGCTCACCCCGTGGCTGGCGGCGGCGCGGCAACGGGGGGCCCGGGCCAGCAACGGGCTCGGGATGCTGGTCCACCAGGCCGCGCTGCAGGTGGGCGCCTGGACCGGCCTCGAACCTCCGGTGGAGGCCATGTGGCGTGCCGTCGAGGGGGCGGAACCGGGCCCGCCGGGGTAGGCCGGCGCGGGGAGCGGGCCCGGAGGGAGGGGTAACCTGTCTGGCCGGAGCACCTTGGTGAACAACACCCCCACGAACGTCGCCACCCGACCGAGGCACGTGTCTGCCCGCTTCGACCTGGTGCTGGTGGGCACCGCACTGCTACTGGCCATGACCGGCGTGGTCATGATCTATTCGGCCACCAAAGGGAAGCTGGCCCTGGCCGGGGACGATCCCCACTACTACCTCAAGCGCCAGGCGATGTTCGTCGTCATCGGGGTGGTGGTGATGGTGGCCCTGGCCCTGTTCGACTACCGGCGTTTCGAGCAGATCAGCACCGTGCTCTACATCGGCATCGTCCTCGCCCTGGTGGCGGTGCTGGCCACCCCGGCGCGTCTGGGCTCGCAGCGCTGGTTCCCGCTGGGACCCCTGCAGCTGCAGCCCTCGGAGTTCGCCACCCTGGTGCTGGTCATCGCCATCGCCACCTACTGCACCCGAAGGCCGGAGGGACTCGACTTTCGTGACCTGGTGCGCCTCGTGCTCATGTCCGCCGTGCCCATCCTGCTGGTCATCAAGCAGCCCGACCTCGGTACCGCCATCGTGATGACCGTCATCTTGATGGTGATGCTGGCCGTGGCCGGCATGCCCGGCCGCTATCTCCTGCTGCTCATCGTCGGGGCCGTGGTGCTGGTGGTGTTCGCTCTCAACGTGGGCCTCCTCCAGCACTACCAGATCGAGCGGCTGACCAGCTTCATCTCCCCGAACGGGGCGAGCCAGTCGGCCACCTACAACGTCAACCAGGCCAAGGACGCCATCGCCGTGGGGGGGATGTTCGGACAGGGCCTGTTCCACGGGGCCCTCACCAACCTCTCGTACGTGCCGTTCCAGCAGACCGACTTCATCTTCTCGGCCGTGGGCGAACAGCTCGGCTTCGTCGGCGCCGGCGCACTGCTGCTCCTCTACGGGGTGGTGGCCTGGCGGGTGCTGCGCACCGCACAGCAGGCCCGGGACGACTTCGGCCGCCTGCTGTGCTCGGGGATCTTCGCCCTGTTGGTCTTCTCGGTCTTCGAGAACGTGGGCATGAACATGGGGATCATGCCGGTCGCCGGAATCCCACTGCCCTTCCTCTCCTATGGCGGCTCCGCCATGATCGGCTTCTTCGCGGCGATCGGCATCGCGGTGAGCGTCCACGTCCGGAGCGTCCGGTGACCGAGCCGGCGGCCGGGCCGGTGGACGTGCCGGTCGAGGCCCCACCGCCGGCGTCCCCACCGGCCGGGGACTTCCGGATGGCACTGGTCTCGACCGTCAGCGTGGACCTCCCCAACCAGCACCCCACGGTGGTGCTCCGCGAGACCGAGTCGCCCCGGCGCCAACTGTCCTTCTCGATCGGGTTCCAGGATGCGGTGGTGCTCTCCCACGCCATGCGCAGGATCCCCACTCCCCGGCCTCTCACCCCGGAGTTGCTGAGCAGCGTCCTCCAGGGCTTCGACATCGACGTCGTGGCGGTCCGCCTGGTCGGCCGGCAGGGCGCCATCTACTTCGCCGAGCTCGATCTCCGGGGCCGTAGTGGGCGCTCCGTCCACTCCTGTCGCCCCTCCGACGCGCTCGCCGTGGCCCTCTTCCAGCCGGTGCCGGTCCCGATCCTCATCGACCGCCGGCTCCTGGAGATGGACGGGGACGTGCCCCCGCCGGGCTCGCCGGGGGCACGCGGCTGACCCACCGGCCGCGTGCGGTTCACTCGCCGCGGAGCAACCGCTGACGACGCTCCTCGCCCTGTTCGTAGCCGGCCTGGTCGGCGGCGTCGACCGCGGCGCCGCCCTCGTCGGAGATGCGCATGAGGAGGGCGATGAGCACGTAGTTGGCGATGAGGGCGGACCCGCCGTAGGAGACGAACGGCAGGGTGATGCCGGTCAGGGGCAGCAGCCGCACCACGCCGCCGATGATGAAGAACGCCTGGAACCCGATGATCATGGTGAGCCCGACCGCGGTGAGCTTGGCGAACTCGGACCGGGCGGCCTGGGCGATCCGCAGTCCGGCGCCCACCAGAAGCAGGAACGCCACCACCACCATGGTCGAGCCGAGCAGGCCCATCTCCTCGCCGATGACGGCGAAGATGAAGTCGGTCTGGGGGATGGGGATGGTATAGGCACCGGCCCCAAGACCGAGTCCCGAGCCGCCGATGCCGCCGCTGCCCAGCGAGTACCAGGCCTGGCGGAGCTGGTCCCCGGGGTCCTGCGGCAGGATCTTCCACGGGTCGAGCCAGGTCTCCACTCGGATGTGCGTCTGGTAGAAGTACCGGCTGGCCAGGTAGGCGCCCACCCCGAAGAGCACGACGCCGAGCACCAGGTAGCCGGTGCGCCCGGTGGTGACCCAGAGCATGCCGATGAACAGGGTGAACAGGAGCGCGGAGAATCCGATGTCGTGCTCCAGGCTCATCACGCCAATGGCGAAGACCCAGGCCAGGGCGATGGGCACCAGTGGCCGGGGGTCGAGGACCAGCCGGTTGCCGAACCGGGCGGTGGGGATGGTCAGCAGCTCGCGCTTCTCGGCGAAGTAGGAGGCGAAGAAGATGCACAGGACGATCTTTCCCAGTTCGACCGGCTGGAACTCGAACGAGCCGACCTTCACCCACAGCCGGGCGCCGTTGATGTTCGCGCCGAAGTGCGGGACCAGGGGCAGCAACAGGAGCACGACCCCGAGGCCGAGGAGCAGGTAGCGGTAGCGGTCGAGGTCCCGTGAGCGGCGGATGACCGCCAGGGTGAATACGTAGGCGGCCACCCCACCGGCCGTCCAGGCGGCCTGGAGGGGTGCGAAGTTCTCGGCCTTGGCCAGGTCGATGCGGAGGATCATCACGTAGCCGAGGCCGTTGAGGAGGAAGGCGATGGGCAGGATGACGGGGACAGCCGCGGGAGCGAAGATGCGGTTGGCAATGTGGGCCACTCCACCCAGGGCCAGCATGCCCACAAGCAGCGGCACGACGTCCGAGGGCACCTTGGAGGTGTTGCCCAGGATCATCAGCGTGTAGGCGGCGACGATGATGACCGACGCCGCCGCCAGCAGTCCGAGCTCGGTGCGCCGGCGGGCCTTGAACGTCCGAAGGGGGCGTTTGGACGGCGGGCTGGTCACCGAGATCGCCGACACCCGGGCGAGCCTACCGGCGGGCGGGCGGCCGGAGGGGGAGCCGGCGGCCGCATTCGGTCTCTCCGGCGACGCAGACGCCCCCGGACCCCGGGCGGTACCATGAGGCGGCGATGGACTCCTGCCCCGACCATGCTCCGGCCGGCGACCGGTCGTTCCGGGGCGCCCTCGGGGGAGTGGCGACCGGGGGACGGCCGTGACCGACCAGGCCACAGGGATTCCCCGTGCCGTCGTCTCCGGGCCGCGCCTGGTCGGCGGGCCCGCCCCGGTCGGCCGGCGGCGCCGCGGACCGCTCTGGCCCGTGGACCTCGAGCGCCCCCACCCGGAGGGGGCAGATGTCAGGCGCCTGTCGGGCGGAGACGGGGAGCGGCTCATCAACCGTGAGCTGTCGTGGCTCGACTTCGCCGCCCGCCTGCTTCAGCTGGCCGCCGACGACCGGATCCCCCTGCTCGAACGGGCGAAGTTCCTGGCCATCTTCTCGGAGGGCCTGGACGAGTTCTTCCAGGTTCGGGTGGCCGGTCTCGAGGACCAGGTGGCGGCGGGGCTGCGCACCCGTTCGCCGGACGGGCTGGCCCCGGCCGAGCAGCTCAGGGCCATCACCGCGCGGGTGGACGAGCTGGTCCGCTGGCAGTGCCGCATCTTCGCCGACCAGCTGGCCCCGGCACTGACCGCGTCGGGGGTGCTGCTGTCCGACTGGCACACCCTGGACGAGGTGGACCGTGACTACCTCGGCGACCTCTTCGCACGGCTGATCTTCCCTATCCTCACCCCGCTGGCCGTCGATCAGGCCCATCCGTTCCCCTACATCTCCAACCTCTCCCTCAACCTGTTGGTCCGGGTCGGGGACCCGGCGACCGGCGAGGAACGGGCAGCCAGGGTGAAGGTGCCGCCGATGCTGCCCAGGTTCGTGCTGCTCCCCGACCAGCGGCGGTTCGTGCCGATCGAGCAGGTGATCGCCGCCCACCTCGACAGCCTCTTCCCCTCGATGGCCATCACCGAGCACCACGCCTTCCGGGTCACCCGCAACGCCGATCTTTCGGTCGACGAGGACGACGCCGAGGACCTGCTGGTCGCCGTGGAGCTCGAGTTGCAC
>Ga0224558_1002577_pt1 | contig 16316 bp, 14 predicted proteins | sample 714S32024metaG_FD_180682 | JGI IMG/M metagenome (GOLD analysis project Ga0224558, IMG submission 180682) | Peat soil microbial communities from Stordalen Mire, Sweden - 717 S3 20-24 | ecosystem: Environmental > Terrestrial > Soil > Wetlands > Peat | place: Sweden: Norrbotten County, Stordalen... | reverse complement strand
ATGCCAGCAATAGCCTGCGTGCTTGTACTCATGCACTCCCTTTCGCACGGACAGCCTGTACTGCCCTGCAATCAAGAATGCTCGCCCGCCTTCAGTCTCGTCCAGACGGCCATACGTAGACGCTTACCATTGTATCGCCTGCTATGCGCGGATTGATCGCCTACGCTCTTTAGCTTGGGCAATGCCTGCTTGGTATTTCTACCTAAGTTCCAACTTGGCTCCTGAAGAGCTTTATCAATAAGGTCCTTGAGGTAAAAGAAATCTCCTGTTCGTGGGTCCTTTATCTTGTCGGCAATCTTTGCCGTCTCGAAGCACTCAATTATGAGGGTCTCGATAAGCCTACGCATCATAACAGCGCAGCCATCGAACCATCCTTTCTCATAGCAACCGTTAATCTGATTGACAACCCGCTCAATATATATTCGTGTTCCGCGTACGTGTGAAAATGCAAGAACGTGTTCGCCGGTCGGTTTAGTTCCCTCCGACGGCGGAAGAACGTCCCGGGGAGCCGCTGCCGCCAGACCCTTAACAAGTGTGATGATTGCTTGAGAATCCGTACGAAGGTCTATCATTCCTTACTCTTGTACAGATGCTTCGACATGCTGGCAAAAATTTGGTCGATTTGATCCGATGAAGCATCGGCTGAAATATGAATTTGGAGGTTGATGTTAAGTTCGGGGCCTCGATCGATCGACTTGCCTCTAGTCTGAGAACCGTTGTTCGAAGATGTAGTAGTTTTCAGTGCATCGTTTGGAGATTGACTAGCAGAGTTAGAATCGACAACTGCCTTTTTGCGAATCACGGGATTCTTAGAAGCGCTGGCCTTACTCGGCGTCGATTTCTTGTCTTGCCCTGGCTGCTTAGTAATATCAGCTTCGGCGAGAACACTATATACGGAGACCATTTTCCCTACGGCATTCGCGCCAGCCCCAGTATGGTGTGCAAACCACCTGTTTGCTTTGTCTCGTTCGGCGGCTGGATCAGGCACAGCATCTCGCAACTCACCAGGGTAGACGGACTCCACAATGGCTTTGCATACTTCCTGATAATGTTCATCGTCTCGCCATAGTTTTGCTCTTTCAGTAGGTTTTCCCTCTGAATCAATGATCCCAAGAGCTTTGAGGTAGGGAAGAACATTGTTGCGGGCAGATGTGACTCCCATACTGAGCGCGGCTGATAGGTATGTGTCAGTCACAACTCCGGGAATACTCTGTTTAAACTTCTTACGGAGAGCCCACCATTGCGATACGGGCAAAATTGGATAGCTCTTCCGGGCTTCGTTCTCGGCCATTGCTTGCTCCTTGCAACCGTTCGTCTTACGACATAGCAACGCGTGCTACGCTGATTTTTCCAATCGGTCGCGGATTGTAAAGCAACTTCTCGATTAAGTCAAGTCGCTGATTTCCAATGCTAAATAGGTTAGCAAAGAAGCAGCGAAAGTTCAAGTTGATTCCGCCGACTCTGTCGGATAACGGCGCGGATCAGCTTCCCATATAAAAACGAGGTGTCTGTTCTAAAGATCATTTGCCTGATCTAGGCTCAGGCTAAAGGCTAAACTTGGCACATTGCTCTTCGCTCAATTGCAGACCCCGTGACCCAAAATAGGCATCCTTGGCAAGTCCGGTGAGCACCTCTGCGGTGCGATGGTCTGACATGCCTAAATCAGCCAGGGCCTTTTTAAGTTCAGCTTGTGTAAGGAAGCGCGGTGGGTATGCTCCGTGGAGTCTCCGTGGGCAAGATTCTGCTTCAGAGCTTTGAGGTATTCCTGATAGGGCTGCGTCGCGGTCAACATGGGCCACTCCTTTTGGTTGTTTGCGGTTCCACACACATGCTATGCGCCCATGGGGTCCACGCGGAAGTGAGCAGCACCATAGGCGCGACCAAGGACACGTAAGCGGGGGCAGTTGGACGGGCGGGAGCTTCGAGCAGGCACTAAAAGCCGTTGCGAAATTTGAGTACTCGCGCTAGGATTCTCGTTACGGAGGAAAATCGCGTAACTGATTGATTCTAATAATGGTCGGGACGGGCAGATTTGAACTGCCGACCCCTCGCACCCCAAGCGAGTGCTCTACCAGGCTGAGCCACGTCCCGACACAATCGAGCCGGCTCATGGGGAGCCGGCTTTGGAGTCGTACTTAGTTTACACGAGGCAAGCCTCGCGCGCTTGCATCCGAAGAGAGAATCGCATCAATTTGTTTCCAGGTTGTCGCCATCTCAGTGCGTTGGCGGTACGAACTCCTGGGGCAGAGCCGAGCCCTCGCTGAAGAAAAACTGTTCCATCTGCTCCACCAGAAACTGCTGTGCCTGCGGTGTCCAGGGCTGCAAGCGGTACTCGTTCAGCAGCATCTTCTGCCGGCCTACCCACTCGTCCCATGCAGCCTTCGAGACGTTCTTGTAGATTTTCTGACCAAACTCCGAGTCGAACGGAGGCTCTTCCAGGCCCTCCATCTCCTTCTTGTTGCGAACGCAAAATACCATGTGTGCCATCCATCATGCTCCTGGCTCCATTGTATTGGATCGGGTGCATCCTTTCCGGCTGGCCTTTTTTAGCAACGACTTGAGCTATTGTGACCGTACGGGTTCCGTTGATACCGCGCACAATCTCCTTGACGCTTTATCGGTTTCGCCAATTGCCGTCAATCCCCGATCAAGCAGCCTCGCGCCAAAGGAGCCACCATGCCCGATTCAAACCCATCTGGTCTGTCCGACAACGCCGCTGCCGGCATTGCCTACATTACCCTCATCCCGGCAGTCCTCTTTCTGATCCTTGAACCCTTCAAGAAAAGCGCCTATGTTCGTTTCCATGCCTGGCAGTCGATTTTCTTCTTCGTTGCCTGGGCGGCGATCGACATTCTCGTCGGTGTTGTGCAGAATCTGGTTCCGTCCACCGTCTTCCTTACATTGACGGTATTGCAATTGGTGGGCCTGGCCATCTTCGTCGTCTGGATATTCGTATTCGTCAGCGCCTTCAATGGCAAGCTCTTCAAGCTACCCATCATTGGCGGGCTGGCCGAGCGGCAGGCCAACCGGTAACGCTACCTCCCAACCGCCCCGCACGCAAGAACGGCCTCCATGTGAGGCCGTTCTTGCGTTTGCCCCTTCTGCCAGGGCATTTCCTCGCTAAAGACAACAGTCTGTCCTCCCAATCAGGAATATTTCTTGACAAGCCTCTGAATCGCAGGTCTGCTGGAGATATTCCAGGTAAAGGCCTCTTCCGAGCTCCAACGGGCTGAGCAGACTTTGTTGGTTCAGGTTTAACTGGAGCGCGGCGCTGGCGATACAACAGCCCAGTCTCGACTATGAAAGGAACCCCATGTCCCAACCGAATCAGTCTGGCATCTCTGACAATGCCGCGGGTGCAATCGCCTACATCACGGTTGTCCCCGCAATCGTCTTTCTGGTCCTCCCACCTTACTGCAAGAGTTCCTTTGTCCGCTTCCACGCCTGGCAGTCCATCTTCCTCACCATCGTGGCGATTGTCGTCAACTTTGCGCTGAGCGTTATCCTGCCGTTCAGCCTGATCTTTGCGACATTCCTTTTTGTGGCCTCCACATGGCTCGTCTGGCTAGCCTGGATACTCTTGTGGGTTATTTGCGGAGTCCAGGCCGTGAACGGCAAGCGCTTCAAGCTGCCCCTCATCGGCAATCTTGCCGAGAAGCAGGCCTTGGCCTAGGCCAGGCAGAATATTCCTTATCGCATGTGGCGACGCGGATCGGGAGAGTTCAGCGCCGCTTGCACTCTGCGCGACTTCCGGGAAACTGGAAACTCGCCTTACTCAAATGCGTGCGACCATCGAATCTTGCCTCAAGATACAGCACGGAAACCGACATAGCATCCAGGAGTGCTGGAGACTTCGTAACTGCGGAAGAGATTGTGCTTGACAATGGCGAGGGCCAGCATTTTTTCTTATCTCAGTTTCAAGCTGTTCTCCCTCGAAAATCGTTGTCCGGATTTTCCCCGGTTCGCATAATCACGCCGGGGCTTGGAGTGCCTACTCTCACAAATTGGATTCAATCCAAAAGGAGCTACCGTGCCTGACGAAACTCCGCAAACCGGCCTCTCCGACACCGCAGCCGGGGGACTTGCTTACATCACCATCATCCCGGCGATCATCTTCCTGATCGTCGCCCCTTACAACAAAAGTCCCAACGTGCGCTTCCACTCCTGGCAATCCATCTTTCTGGCCATTGCCTGGTTTGTGGTCTATGTTGCGCTCCTCGTTGTCGGCAGGATACCGTTCATCGGCTGGTTCACTTTTATCCTGAGCCCGCTGGTGGGTCTCGGATTCTTCATCCTCTGGATCATCGTGCTGATCAAGGCGTTCAACGGCCAGCGTTTCAAGATTCCGGTCATCGGCGATTTCGCCGAAAAGCAGGCCAACAGCTAACAGGCGTACTGACGTTCGATCTCAACCCCAAAGGAGCTACCATGTCCGAACCAAACCAATCTGGCCTCTCCGACAACGCCGCCGGCGCGCTGGCATACGTCACCATCATCCCGGCGATCATCTTCCTGATCGTCGAACCCTTTAACAAGAACTCCTACGTGCGCTTTCACTCCTGGCAGTCCATCTTTTTTGGTATTGCCGTCTTTGCCGTCAATATTGTGCTCAGCGTCATCCCGGTTATCGGATGGATAATCATGCCGTTTATCGGCCTGGTTTTTCTTGTGATTTGGGTGTATGTGCTGCTCAAGGCCTTGAACGGCCAGCGCTTCAAGCTGCCGCTTATTGGCGATCTTGCCGAGAAGCAGGCTAACGCCTAAGGTATCCGGCAAGCTGTTGCACCTGGGGACCGCGCCATTCGCGTCTTTGGGCCGCGCCGTTGGGGCAAACCGTCTTCAACGGCGCTTGCCTTTCTTGGCGAACTTCTTCCTGGTTTTGGAGGTCGGAGCAGCCGCGTTCCTGCGCTTGCTCTTCTTTGGCTTGGACGGAGCCGCTTTTCTGCCGGTCAGCGGCAAACCCTCCTCTACAATCGAGAACTGCAGCTTGCGTTCCTGAGCCAGGATGCGGTCCAGAATCACCTGCACGCGGTCGCCGGCGCGGAAGCGGCGGCCCGTGCGCTCGCCAATAATTTCATGAGTATTCTCACGCCAGGTGTAGCGATCGTCGCGCAGGCTGTCGATGGGCACCAGCCCCTCGACAAACAGGTCGGTCAGCTCGACAAAGAGCCCGTATTTGGCCGGGTTCAGCACCAGCGCGGCAAACTCCTCGCCGACCTTGTCCTGCATGAAGCGAACCTTCTTCCACTCGACCAGCTCGCGCTCGGCCTCCGCGGCGCGACGCTCAGTCTGGCTGGTCTCCTCGGCAATCTGCGCAAGTTCAGCTTCGGGGATGGGCGGCTCGCCGGAGAATTTTGCTTTCGCATGAGTCGCCGGGTGCCCCATCCTTGGTGCGTCCTTGCTTTTCCACCCCAGCGACGAAGACCTGTCGCTGGGGGCCCCGGTTTTGCGCCAAGGGTGGGACACCACGACACTTGATTGCTGCCCTTCACTCGGATGCGTCCATGGTGAGCTGTGGCGGCCCTCGGCCACCGTGCCTTCGCCGCTCACGCCCTCCCGCAGCAGCGCCTTTGCGATGCGATGAACAATCAAATCCGGATAGCGGCGGATGGGCGAGGTGAAGTGGGTGTACGTCGGTGCGGCCAGCGCAAAGTGGCCTTCATTCGTCTCCGAATAACGCGCCTGCATGAGCGAGCGCAGCATCAGATAGCTCAGAATCCGCTCTTCCGGCTTGCCTTCGATTTTGGCAGCGAGCTTTTGATACATGCGTGGCGTGACGAGAATGTCTTCCGGCACCTCATGAGTGCGAGCGTTGCGTCCCGTGCGCTGGGCGTCGCGGCGATCACTTTTCATTTGCATACGCCTGACCGGCAGCGCGCCGAAGCCCAGCGTATAACCGAAGGCGGCGGCCAGCTCCTCGAACTGGACCACGCGGCGCGGCTCCGGCTTCTCGTGGATGCGATAGAGCGAGGGCACGCCCATGTCTTCAAGCCAGGTGGCGACACATTCGTTGGCGGCCAGCATGAACTCCTCGATCAGCCGGTTGGCCCAGGTGCGTTCGGATTTGGTCACGCCGCGCATCTGCCCCTGCTCGTCAAACTCGATCACCGGCTCGGGCAGGTCGAAATCGATGCTGCCGCGTTCCTCGCGGCGCTTGTTCATCAGGACCGCAAGCCGATGCATCCGCTCAAACTCTGGAACGAGTGCGGCGTAACGCGCGCGCGTCTCTTCCTTTTGGTTGAGGATTTCGGAGACTTCGGTGTACGTCATGCGCGCAGCCGAGCGGATCACGCCTTCAACGATTTCATAGCTCTCGATGCGGCCTGCGGAATCGAGCTGCATGATGCAGCTCAACACCAGCCGGTCTTCGCCGGGGCGCAGGCTGCAAATGTTCGTCGATAGCTCCTGCGGCAACATGGGGATGGCGCGATCGGGGAAGTAGACGCTGGTTCCGCGCAGCCGCGCTTCCAGATCGAGGTCCGTCCCAGCGCGCACATATTCGGAGACGTCGGCGATATGCACTTGCAACTCGTAGCCGCCGCCTTCGCGCTCGATGACCAGCACCGCATCATCGAAATCACGGGCCGTCTCGCCGTCGATGGTGACAATTGGCAACGAGCGAAAATCTTGGCGAGTTGCAATTTCCTCCTCGTCGAGATGAGCCACGGCGCGCGCCTCGGCCAGCACGTTTTCCGGAAAGGCCCGCGGCAACTGGTGCTTGCGGATCATCATCTCCACGTCCACGCCGAAGTCGTCAAGCGAGCCGAGCACCTCGATCACACGGCCCACCGGCGGGCGCGTCGGCGTCGGCCAACTGGTGATCTCCACATCCACCACCAGGCCTTCCAGGCTTTCGTGAACGGCGGCCGGCGCAGCTTCCTTGCCAAGGACGCGATGCGGCGTGGCGGACTCGCTCGCAACGGGAAGCTCCTGCCCAGCGGGAATCAGAATCGCCTGCGTCATGCGCTCGTCGAAGGGAACGACCGTGTGCCCAGCCGCCCGGTCGCTTCGCGCATAGTTCCACCCCAGCGACGAAGACCTGTCGCTGGGGACCCCGTAGTGAAAAACCCCAACCACGGTGGGGTTGCGCCGCTCCAGAATGCGCACTATCCGGCCCATCCTGCGTCCATCCGCCTTAGGAGGCTCCACTTCCACCAGCACCTGGTCGCCCTGCATGGCGCTATTGATCTCGTTGGGCGGGATGAAAATATCTTCCTGCATTGAATTCGATTTATCAGCCTGCCGCGCATTGGGCCGCACAAATCCGTAGCCGTCCCGGTGCAGGTCCAGCCGCCCAGCCGCCAGATTGTCGCGCGTTCCAAGCGGTCTCGGGATGCTCCAGTGCTCACGGTCCAGCTTGACGAGCGCGCCTCGCACGGTCAGGCGGGCCAACTGTTCCAAAAGCAGCCGCCGCTCCCGTCCGCCGCCGAGGCTCAGTTCGCGCACCAGTTGCTTGTATCCGGCTTTGCCGCCGGCAGAGCGAGCAATGCGGGTGAGAAGTTCCCGATCCGTCATAACTCAAGAGTACAGCGGGTTCCCTTTGCTAGCTATCTGGCCTCAACCGGCCCGATGGGACGCAAGTGGGCGTTTCTCAATCCTCAAAATGTTGTCTAATTTGGCTACAGCCACTCAAATTCCCAGTGCACTCGCAAATGCGCGGCGGATTGTCTTAGAATGGCGGCAACGCTGTTTTCCGGGCGGACCACGGGGCGAGACCATCGTACCCGCAGCCGCCATCGGGGCCGCCAAGGGCGTATACTTCGGCTGTCCACTCATTTAGACTTTGGGCGCACGGCAAAGGCCCTTGCCTTGGCAAGCCCGTCCTGTCAGGACAGAAAAGGAATCATTTTGAGCGCTATGTGGAAACCCAGCCCATCCGGACCTGCAACACCCAACTATTCACCTGAGCCCTCCCGCCCTGTTCCGCCCGCTCCAGCCGTTGAACCCGCCAATCGCGCCCCGGTTGCGGCCGGCGGCGACCAGGCCACCATCGGCAAAGGCCTGTTCATCAAGGGAGAGATCACCGGCTCCGAGTCGCTGTTTATCGACGGCAAGATCGAAGGCAGCATCAACCTTCCCGGCAACCGCGTCACCGTGGGACGCAACGGCCAGGTCGCATCCACCATCACCGCCCGCGAAATCGTCATTCTGGGCAAGGTGCGCGGCAATGTCACCGCCTCCGACCGGGTTGACATTCGCGCCGAGGGCGCCCTGACCGGCGACGTAACCGCGGCACGCATCAGCATCGAGGATGGCGCCTTCTTCAAGGGCGGCATCGACATCAAGAAGGCCGATGCCAAGCCGGCAGCCGCAGGGACGCCGGAACCGCCCAAACCGGTCCAGCTATAGCCGCATCTCAGGCCCAGCTCCAACACACGCGCCCCTGCCGACGCAGGGGCGCGTGTGTCTTTGCGCGGAGCGTGTTTTGCCGGCCCGTCCCAGCGCCAGGCGGTTGGTACCGACTGCGGAAACTCGAGAAATGGAGTGGAAATGGAATGGGAAATAGGTCACGTAGATTAACTAATCTAAAGTAGATAGCAAAAAATGAACTGAAAATGGCCCCAAAAGGTTTTATCCCATCCCCAGCCGTTTCATCGTCACTCTGGGCAGTGCCGATCCGCTCTTTTCCAGCACCCATTTCACGACCACCACCCATAGCGCCGTCCCGGCCAGCAACACGGTCAGGTCGATCCAGTAAATCTGGCCCGGAGAAATTCTGTGCAGCACACGGCCCAGAGCTCCGAAGAGCGCCCAGACCCCAACGCCGCTTCCCACGCCGGCCAGCAGGCACCGGCCCAACTCCGCATAGTCCAGGCTGGCCAGCGAGACCATGCGCCGCTGGTGTAACAGCACGGCCAGCGAAACGGTCTGCAGCGCGATTCCAACATCCGAGGCAACCGCCAACCCCATCGCTCCAAGCAGATGATAAAGCCAGTAATAGATGGGCAGCGAGACCAGCGTAACCACCGTTCCGGCCGCCATGGGGATGAAGGTGTTCCCCGCGGCATAAAAGGCGCGAGAATAAATTGCCTGCGCCGACCACAGAAACAAGCTGATGGAGAAGATGGCGAAGTAGAGGGCACACTCTCTCGCGTCGCCGAGGGAGAAACGCCCCCCCATGAACAACAATTCCACCAGCGGCGCAGCCAGAGCCACCATGGCCGATGCCCCCAGCAGCCCCAACGCGGCCACGCGCGAGACCGAGTCGGCTACGCCGGTGGCAAATTCGTAGTGGCGCTGCTTGGTCCACAGGCTGGCGAAAAAGGGCATGGAGGCCGCGCCGGCCGCCTGGGCCAGCATGGCCATGGGCGCTGTGAAGAGCTGCTTGGCATAGGTCATCAGCGAGACCGCGCCGTCGGTCTTTGAGGCAAAATGGGCGATGATCCAGCTATCGGCGCTCACCAGCGAAACGCCAATCATGAGCGGAAGCGAGAGCCGCACCCACTCGCGCAACCCAGGGTCCCGCCAGTCGAGCAGGAAGCGGTAACGTGTACCCATCCGCCGGGCGAAGAACACGTTCAACAGAAACGGCCCCAGAAACGCTCCGGCCAACGTGCCGATGGCCAGCGAAGAGACGCCTAGGCGGCGCACCAGAAACAGGCCGCCCACGATGGTGCCCAGGTTGTAGATCAACGGAGCCACGGCCTGCACGCTGAACTGCTTGCGCACCAGCAGAACCGCGCCAAAGACTCCGCCGGCAAAGAAGAACAACTGCGCGGGCAGCAAGATGCGCGTCAGCCGCACGCACAGTGCCGCTTTTTGCGCGTCGAAGCCGTCGAACCACCAATGGATGTACCACGGTGCAAAGATTTCCGCCAGCAAAAGGGCCACGCCCAACACCAGGTACATGGTGGTCAGAATCACCGAGAGCGACCGCTGCCCGTCCTCTTCTCGTCCGGTCTCGCGATAGCGCGTGAGGATGGTGACAAAGGTGATGGAGGCCGCACCACCCACCAGAAAATACGAAATCATGTCCGGCAGCACGAAGGCGCCATTGAAGGCGTCAGCTTCCATGCCGCGGCCGAAGAGCCATGCGATGTACTTGACCCGCACCAGGCCGATGATGCGCGACAGAAAGGTCGAAGCCATCAGCACCAGCGTCGCCGTGAAAGCCGTGTGCGCGTGCGATGGGCGCAACAACCCCAGGCCGCGCGCCCATTTGGATCGCGTCGCCGGTGAGGGTTCGGTTGAGGGCCATTCTGCCACTGGACTTGATTCTAACGGTGTTGCCCCTTTTCGACGCGCAAAACCTACATTGCAGCCGGTTCCGTCCAGCAAACGGCCCGTCCCTCTTCGCTTAAGTCTTGTCGACGGCCACTCCGCCGGCGAGTTTGCCTTCCTTTGGACGGAAACGGCACATTCTTCTTTCGTGAATTAGTGCCTCCTGTGCGGGATTGGTACTCACCCCAGAGACCTGTGGTAACCTCGCGCACCGGGGTTTCCCCTCCGATAAGGGAGATACGGCGCTTTTGCGGCAGGGTTTATCGGGACCATCCATTCGCCGTAGCCGCAAACGCTCGATGCGGGGACCGGATCAACAGCCTTTGACCGCTTGTAAAGCAAGCGGTCACTCAAAGGTTAGTTGTCTACCGCCAGAGCCAGGCCGTTATGTGCGCCACAGGGCCAGGAGTCAAGATGCCACAAGCAGAAATCGAGATTGGGACAGTGGATCGGCAGAAGGAAGATGCACGGCAGGCTGCGCTGATTGCCGCCGGAATTCTCGACACTCCGCCCGAGCCCGCTTACGACACCATTACGCGCCTGGCTGCCGAGTACTTCCACGCCGATTCGGCGAGGCTTGGCTTTGCCGATGAGAGCCGCGTCTGGATCAAGTCCTGCTGGGGCCCGGTGATTCGCGAGCTGCCGCGCAAGGATTCCATCTTCGACCTGGTGCTTACCGAAGACGGTCCGGTGGTCGTCCCGGACATCTCTCGTCATCCTCATCGCGAACAACTATCCGCGCGTCTCAGACTCCACCACGAGGCTTCTTTTGCCAGCGTGCCTGTGCGCTCCTTCGACGGGAGGATCCTCGGAATTTTGACCGTCTTCAGTAAAAGGCCCAGCCAGAAGATGGAGCCGGAAGCCATTCGCACGCTGGAGGGCCTGGCTGACATGGTCTCCAGCCAGCTGGAACTGCGCAGGCTGCGCAACACCCTTATGGAGGGCAAAAAAGGTCCGCGGCGCGCTCATCACACCGCCGCCGTCAACCAGGACTGGCCAAGACCGGCCGATCTGCGTCACGCGCTGGACCACGGCCAGTTCGTGCTCTATTACCAGCCTGAGGTTGACCTCGTTACGCGCAAGATTGTCGGCCTTGAAGCTCTCATCCGCTGGGCCCATCCAGAACGGGGACTGGTCCCGCCCATGGACTTTATTCCACTGGCTGAAGAAAGCGGGATGATTCTGCCCATCGGCGATTGGGGAATTGGCGAGGCATGCAGTCAGATTCAAAAATGGTGCAACGAGGACCCGCTCCACGCCTCCATGCGCGTTGGCGTCAACCTATCCGCCAGCCAGTTCTCGCGTGAAGGACTGGCCGATCACGTCGAGACCCTCCTGGTGCAATCCGGCATCTCCAGCCGTCAACTCGGCCTCGAGATGACCGAGTCCAGCATCATTCCCAATATGGGTACCGCCATGGGAGTCCTCGGCAGCCTGCGCAGGCTGGGCGTTTCCCTGCTGATGGACGACTTCGGCACCGGCTACAGCTCTCTCAGTTACCTCCATTCGTTCCCATTTGACGTGCTCAAGATCGACCGCTCCTTCGTCTCCCGCATGACCGAGGGCGATCAGCCGCTGCAGATCGTGCGCACCATCATCGAACTGGCCCGCGTGCTGGGCATGGACGTGGTGGCCGAGGGAATTGAAACCCACGAGCAATATCGCCTGTTGCGCGAGATGGGCTGCCGCTTTGGCCAGGGCTTTCTCTTCGCCCGACCCATGAGCGCCGAAGCCGTCACTCAACTCCTGAGACTCCCCGGCCGCGTACTTTCTGAACCCGCGGCCGCGCAACTGGCCTGCGCCTGACCGTTTAGATTCGAGCTGACGAGTTGTAGCTGCAACGAACCCCGTGCCAGATGCGCCCAAAAAATTGGGTGCCCCATCCTTGCCGCGTTTTGGTTTTTGCGGCAAGGGTGGGATTCCGACGCGTTTCATTCCGGAACAGGCAACCGGTCGGTCCTCTTCTGGAATCCGTTTGTCTTACGAATGGGAATTTCTTCACGCCTGCCGCCTGGCCTCGCGTTATGCTCCATGCCATGCAGCAGCCCACCGCATCTTCGCCCTCCCCCACTTCCCCCAGCTTTGCGGGCGTGCTTGCCGCGCTGGCCTCGCCCGCGCAAACCACAGGCGACTTCAGCGGCAAGCCTTCGTCGATTAGGCGGAAATCTACGTCCACCTGGAACGATGACGATCTCGCAGACGATGTAGCAACCCTCAGCTACGAGAGCGCGCTGAAGGTTCACGCGCGCTACCGCCCCACAGATCAATCGCTCACTCAGCTCCCCGATCCAGTGCCATTCTGTTTCGACGAGGTCCCGGCCGCAACTCCGCATCCGGCGCCTCGCATCGCTGCGTACCCCGCACCTCGCGCTGCCGCAAATCCGCAACCGGAATTCAACCGTCTTCCGCCAGTGCAAGCTGAGCGCGATCTGAAGAACTCGAGCATCACCATCCGCATGAGCAAGGCGGAGTGCGCACAGCTGCACAGCCGCGCCGCCGAAGCCGGCCTTACCGTCTCGGCTTATTTACGCTCCTGCACCTTCGAGGCCGAATCCCTGCGGGCAATGGTCAAAGACGCCATGGCCCAGTTGCGCTCTGCCCAAACCCAGGCCAAGCCCGACAGGCCCGCGGCGCCCCGCCGCTCCCGCTTCGGCAGGCAGGCAACCAAGCTGGCCCGCCTCTTCATTCCCTGACACGGCAGCCCGCGCCTGACCGCTCGCCCGGCTTGTCAGGCCGCGAGAAAACTCGATCCGGAGGGAGGCGGGGGTTTCAACCCCCGCACAATGCCAACAGAATCATCACGGGCTTTAGCCCCGGAGGGAAGTTTCCGCAAATTTAACCCGAAATCCCGAGTCTTTCCCGCAGCCTCTTTAGCCATTGAGAAATTGCATCCATCAACTCCTGAGCTATATTTGAACCAAATTCCAGACAAAACGCCGCGAAACGTGATCAAAAACCACCTTCCGGCTTGCCAACGACCCAGGAACTGCTTCGTTCCAAGACAGATGTGCGTTTCAGTGGACCAATCCCGGAAACGAGTCTGCGGTTACCAACGCGCTCCGACTCACGCCGTTGCTCTCCTTATGACTAAGGAACCTCTACACAGTTCTGCGTCTTCCCACGAATTCAGCAAGGAGGTATAATTCCCGCACGTGGCAAGCAGGGTGTCGATTTTTGAAAACCGGTGATCCGCGAGCACCCGAAAGTCCTCGATTTTCCCGTATTCCCGAATTGTTGATTTCTGCCAATACATACGGCTTTATGGTTGCAGCTCTTTTCGCGCCCAAAGCGATCTTGAAAGGAGAAATCAGGCATGGGAATCCTCAGTTCAAAGCGTGGCATGGCCATGCGCTATGGAACGTATCTTGCGGTTTTCGCAGCGACAGGATATGCGTTTGGACAAAACGGAGCTATGCAGCCCCGTGTGACCGGACAACGCAGCTTGCCGAACTCAACAATCCTGCGCGGCGAAGAACACGCTGCAACCATGCAGCGGCTGCGCGTTGTGCGGCAATACGGAATCAGCGATGTTCGTTCTAACCCGCAGGTAATGCTTGGCGAGATGAAGCTGGACTTTGGTCCGATGCTCAACAATCCCAAGGCCTCGTTCAACATTGCGCAGCGCTTGCGCGCGATGCCGCAGAATGTCGAGGTGCGTGAGGATGAGAGCGACATCAGTGAAATCGATCAGGGGCTCGTAATTCATCATGTTATGACATTTCGGGTTTTGCCGGGTAAATGCGCTGACAGCGGCGCGAAGGCCCAGATTGCGCAAGCGGGCATCGGTTGTTTCACAAAAGAATCGACAAACCAGCACGTGGCGGAATTTGCCATGCCCGGCAACGTACGCTATGTCGCAGATCCGGCCAAACGCGAAATCGCAATTGCCGCCTATAAGCAGAAGACAGCGCTCGCTGACTCCGATGCGAACCAGCATATTGCCGATCTGCGCAAGACTTTTGCCAACCCGTCGCAGAGAGCCACACTAGCCGCTCAGGTTGGCGCGGCCGAAGTCGCGCGCATGAGCAACCTGAACGATGATCAACTCAAGGAAGAGATCATTAATTCCTCAGTGCAACACGTGGAGCAGACGGTCTTCGTTCCCAAGGTCGAATCATCGCAATACGCGCATAGTGCGAGCCAGCTACGCATTTCGCCAAGCACGCAGGAGATGGCAGCAGGGGAGCAATTGTTGCACGAGACAATTCCAGATAGCGGAGAGGCCAATTCACAATTTCCTAAACTTTTGAAGATCGTGCCCCCTGCGAATTTTCACACGCAGGGAGGCGCCGGTTCCTCCAGAAACACAACCGACCAGACGACAGATATTGATTTGGGCACATATATCTATCTGACCGGCTTTACGCTCGGCCACGATTACGAGTGGAGCATGGAAGTGGATACGACGATCAATTGGTGCGTTGTCGGTTGCTCCTCGACCTACAGCGTCAAACTGTACGCGGGTTTCAATTATGGATTTGGTTTGCGATTCCCCATCCAGACACAATTGAAATACCACAACGTGGTTCATCCCAACCAAAGTGCCGACGCAAGCCTGACCGCCATCTTCGAGCCCATTAACGGCTCAGCCCAGCAGTTCGCCTCCACTGGTCTGGAGAGCGACCAGATTTTTGACGGCAAGGAGTTGGTTGCCCAGGTCGGCGCTGATGCCGGCTTCAATTACAATCTGCCGGTAGTAGGTAGCGGCGGTGCGGGATTCTCGGTCGGCGTGGACTTTACCAGTTTGCTGCCGGCGCCCTATACAAACGGCCATTTCACGCCGCCTGCGCCGGGAACGCACGGCATTGATACACCTTATGTTTTCGATAGCATTGACCTGCTAGGCGGGCTGCTCAACTTTGGGGCTTTGGGCGGACAGGTGTTTCCGGCTGTAGACATTAACCTGCATTCGAACAAGCTGGAATACACGCTGAATGATGAAGTCTTGAACAGGCAGACCAAAGTTACATCGACAGGGCAGACCGTTTCCGTTGGTGTAGATAAAAGCAAGAAGAACGACAGCCATTTCAGCTTTGGCAACCCCGTCTACAATCTTGGATTTACGCTTACGCCTGGGATTGATGCGCGACTATTTATCGATGTCGCGGTATGGTCGCACAATTGGGATTGGCCGGTCTGGTTTCCGCAACTGGCCGTAGACCTGCCGCCGAATGGAATCGATTTTGGATGCCATGCCGGGACCACCTGTGTCCTCGACTTCAGGCCCGAATTCGATGCAGGGGTCACAAGCGAACTCAGGCAGCAACTGCTGAGCCAGGGTTGTACAATCCAGGGAAACGTGATGACCTGCCAGGATCTCCAGCCTTACTACACCTGTCAGAATGCCGTCGCGGCACGCACATTGCTGGGAATTCAGTCCTGTGTTCAGGGCGGCATGCTTCCCAAAACAGACGTTGCGGCCGACCGTACATTGACGGGCGGAGGGTGCCAGCGGAACGAGGGCCGGTTGGGCGATTATCTGTGCCCCGTCAAGGGTGGCATGCTCAACCTGTGCAACACCATGCAACACAATGGTGCGGTAGCAACTTGCAGCGCACTTGTGCCAGTGCAAGTTGACCAGATCCTGAAACGTGGGGGGTGCAGGGAGGGTCAAGCTGGCGACTATACGTGCCCTTCCGGCATGATCGGCCTGTGCAATCTTTACGTGAAAAACCAGGAGATACTGTCCTGCAAGCTTGGCAACTAATGATTGGTTGGCCCCTGGCAGCAGCGGAAGACAGAACCGAGTAGTTTCAGGCGAGGTCTGACTTATCGAAGTTGACCGGCCAAGGGATGCGTCTGCCTCAAAGCCTGCCCTGAGCAACGCCGAACGGGCCATTCCTTGCCGAGAATTACTCTCCATTGGCGCACACTGGCAGATAGAAGAAATGAACACACACCCTCTCATCGGTCTGATCTGTCAGGGATCTGCCCGGTTTATACCCCCCAACCGCACCCCCTTCCCCCCTATTTATATTTTCAAAATCTTGCAGGTAATTATTCGTATATGCCTGTAAAACTTTGCACCCGCGCCGAACCCATTTAATATCAATGATTCCCGCACGCCACTCGCGTGAAACCGGCAAACTCTAAGC
>Ga0224558_1002576_pt1 | contig 16318 bp, 15 predicted proteins | sample 714S32024metaG_FD_180682 | JGI IMG/M metagenome (GOLD analysis project Ga0224558, IMG submission 180682) | Peat soil microbial communities from Stordalen Mire, Sweden - 717 S3 20-24 | ecosystem: Environmental > Terrestrial > Soil > Wetlands > Peat | place: Sweden: Norrbotten County, Stordalen... | reverse complement strand
AAGAACCTGCCGGCTCTTGACTTCCATCTCGCGCGCGAGATCGTTGATACGAACCTTACTCATCCGCCTCTTTTCAAAATCTGCCGCCCAAAGCCCTTAGTCGCTCATAGCTACCTCATGGCATTGGCTGTGGTTCAAAGTACCGTTATCGTCTGATGAGGCTTGAAAGACGCGGCGCATATTACACGCCGTCCTCTTTTGCAGCCTGCTCGTCCGTGGTTGCGCTTTCGGTTTCAATGTTTTCCAGCAGCGGCTCTTGCGCGCTTTGAGCATCTTCCTCAAGCGCCTCGGCTGGCCGGTCTTGCAATGTCTTGATTTCCGCCTCATCGGCTGGAGGAATATCCTCGACGGCCGCTTCGGCCTCGTTGCGGTACTCCGTATCCCCTTCGGCAGCGCGGACGTTCTCCGCTTCGGTGATGACCGCAGCGTCGTTCTCCGCCTCCGCTTCGTCCGTCTCCAGAACGGCGTCGCGTTCTTCTTCTGATATGCCCATTTCAGCGCCTCCGGTTTTCGCGGCTTCCTGCCTTCGTCCCTGCTCGCTCTCCTCATACTGTTCGAAGTAGTGGCGCACGGCGAGGCTGATCTTTTCCAGGGTTTTTTCGCCGATGCCGGGAATCTCCTCGAGCTGTTCGGGGGTCATATCGGCGAGTCCCTCGACGGTGGTGATGCCGGCGGCGACCAGTTTTTGCAGAACGCTCGCGGCCAACTCTGTCACCTGTTCGATAGGCGTGGAGGGTCCGCCGGTCAGATCCTGCATCTGCTGCTCGACTTCCTGCCGTTTCTCCTCTTCGCTCTTGATGTCAATCTTCCAACCGAGCAGCTTGGCGGCGAGGCGCACGTTCTGTCCCTTTTTGCCGATGGCCAGGGAGAGTTGCGTGTCGTCTACGATGACTTCGAGCTGCTTGTCGGTCAGGTCGGCGATGGAGACGTGGCTGACCTTGGCGGGCTGTAGAGCCTTTTCGGCAAAGGTGGTGATCTCGTCAGAAAACTCGATGATGTCGATTTTTTCACCGCGCAGCTCGCGGATGATGGACTGCACGCGCATGCCCTTCATACCCACGCAGGCTCCGACCGGGTCCACGTCCTTGTCGCGGGACTGGACGGCGATCTTGGTGCGCTCACCAGCCTCGCGGGCGATGGCGCGGATGACCACCGTGCCGTCGTAGATTTCAGGAACTTCAGACTGAAAGAGATTTTGCACCAGCTCGGGGGCGGCGCGGGAGACGATCACCTGCGGCCCCTTGGCGGCGCGGTCCACCTTGAGCAGAACGACGCGGACGCGCTCGCCGATGGAGAACTGCTCCAGCCGCGACTGTTCGCGCTTGGGGCAGCGGGCTTCTGCCTTGCCCAGGTCGTAGATGACGTCCTGGCCCTCGATGCGCTTGACGGTGGCGTTGAGGACTTCCTTTTCGCGATGAGCGTACTCGTTGAAGACGGTTTCGCGCTCGGCCTCGCGCACCTTCTGGAAGATGACCTGCTTGGCCAGTTGCGCGGCGATGCGGCCCAGCGGGCTGGTGTCGCGGTAAAGCCGAATCTCGCTGCCGACCTCGACGTCCGGCGCCAGTTCCTTGGCTTCGGTGAGCGTGATCTGATTGAGCGGGTCCTCGCGGGGATCATCGTCAGCCACCACCGTTTTGTAAATGTAGGCCAGAATCTCGCCGGTTTCCTTGTTCAGCTCGCCGCGCATGTTTTCCTGGGTCTTGTAGAACTTGCGCGTGGCCAGGGCGATGGCCTCCTCGACCGCGCTGACAACGATGGCGGGGTCGATGCTCTTTTCCTGGCTGAGGAGTTCGATACTCTGGTACAAAACGCTGGCCATACTCTGCTTGCTCTCTCGGTTCTTTGATTGCGGCAAAAGTTGTCAGGCCTTTGCCGGTTCAGTTGTTAGAGGGACTAGGGGCTTAGGGACTAGGGACTAAATTCACCACACACTGACTGGTTTATCCCGCAATGCTTGCTCTCTAGTCCCTAGTCCCTTCGTCCCTGTCTGTGTTAAATCTCCGGCACAAGCTGCGCTTTTTCGATGTTCACCAGCGCAATTTCCACCGTGCTGACGCCGGCTTTCCGGCTCTTGCTGTTTTGCTTGACCGCGTTCAGGTCAAGCGTGATGGTTTCGCCGACATTGGACTCGGTTCTGGCCATTAGCCGTCCCTGCCAATGGCGGTTGTTGCGAACCGGCTCGAAGGTCTGTACCTTGACCAAAGAGCCATTAAAACGTTCGAAATCCTCGCGCCTAGTCAGCTTTCGATCCAGCCCTGGAGAACTGGCTTCCAGCGTGTACTCAGCGCCCGGGATCAGGTCTTCTACGTCCAGCAGCACGCCAAAATCCCGGCTGAAAGCGGCGCAATCCTCATGGGTAACGCCGGAGAGTTGCTCGACCCGGAGCTTGCCCGCCTGCGTCTCCTGAATCAGCCGTTCGGGAAGTTCCCCGGCCAGGCTTTCGGCCCCGGCTTCAATGGCGGCTTTCAGCTTGGCCCGTCCCTCGGCATTCTTCTCGAGAAAGACGCGCAGGATGCGTTCCTTGGCCGGGCCGATGAACTCCATCTCCACCACGTCCAGCCCATGCGAGGCCGCCACTCGTACCGCTGCCGCCCGGATTGCTTCCAGCTTGACTGCCATCGTTCCTTCACCGTTCAATGAACGGCCTTATTCCGGGCTCCGCGCCCTCAAAAATTGCCCCAAGAGCGGGGAATTTTCCGCAAATAAAAAGTGGGCTGTAAGCCCACTCATCTCTCCGCCAGCCGGTGCGGTCACGGAATACCTGGCGGACAAACTCGTCTGCATCCTTAGCATAGGCCAAAATGTGTGGAAAATCAACCACCTGCCGTGGGTCAGGCGCCACTTGAGCGGCTGGATGTCCGGAAACTCTGTATTTTGTATCCTCCTACTCATTTCGGCGAGAATATGGGCAAAAATGGGCGGGCGGCCATTTGGCTGCGGGTCTGTCTCCAGGGAGGAGGCGCGCCTTAGCTGGATTCAAGAAAAACCCAATTTTCCCGATAAAAGGTATACGGCTCTTTTTGCTTTTCACCTGGATGGGATGCCGGATAAAGCTGGAAGTTGGCCTTCGTCGATGAAGCGTACGCTCAAAATTCGTATTATTGTGGTCCTTGCCGTTACTGTCCTGACGGCGTGCTGCGGCGTGGGCGCGGGCTACCTGCTTGGCAGCGGTCTGGCTATGAGGCAGGCCAAGCACAGGATTTATGAGGATGGGGCGCGCTTCATGGTGGAAGAGACCGCGACCCTCAATGAGGCTTATGCCACCATCGAAAAGATGCACGCCTCGCCCTATCCATATTGCTCGGCGGAGGAGATCGGCTACTTTCACAAGCTGCTGTTTCAGACGGATTACCTGAACGATGCCGGACGGATGCGCGGCGGCATCATCGATTGCTCGGCAATGCTGGGCTCGAAGGATTTGCAGCGCACGCCTATGCAGCCGGCGATTGTCATGGGTAGCGGCGGTAAGGTCTACATTGCAACCGGCCCGCTGCAGGTTCGCAACAAGCCGACATTTGCCATACAAGTCGGCGATATGTATGTGGTGATCAACTCCAATACAGGCAGGCCAGAAGGTTCAGCGTCCTTTGATTTCGTTATGACGGTACTCCCCGCGTTGCACCGGAGTCCGATCCGGCTGCTGAGCACGTCTCCCCAGCCCGAGGATGTCCTCTTCAGCGAGGAGGGGTTTACGCAGACGCGAGGGACGCTGTACTGCACCCTTTGCACCTCAGACAAATTGAGTTGTGTAACCACTTTCATCACGATTCACGAGGCCTTGCATGCGGATCGGACGCTTTTGTGGATTTGCATGGTGCTGGGCGGGGTGATCGGCGCCCTGCTTGGGATTGTGCTTTCTATCTTTTACCGGCGCAATCTCAGCACGGAACAACAGTTTCGCAGGGCCATCCGCAAAGACAGGCTGCGGGTGGAGTATCAGCAAATTGTGAGCCTGGCCAACGGACGAATTGTGGGGGCTGAAGCGTTGGCACGCTGGACCGACGAGGAAGGGCTCGCGGTGGGCCCCGATGTTTTCATTAAGATTGCAGAGGAGCGCGGCTTTGTGGGCTCCATCACGCGGCTGGTGGTGCGCCATGTGCTGCGCGACTTTGCCGCGACGCTGCACGCGCGACCCGATTTTCGGGTGAGCATCAACGTGGCCGCCACGGACCTGGCTGATCCCCGGTTCCTGCCCATGCTGGAGCGCGCGCTGAAACGGGCTGGGGTAGCGGCACGGAGCGTGGTGATTGAAATTACCGAAAGCTCCACGGCGCGGCATGAAGTAGCCATCGCGGCCATTCTGCGCCTTCGACAGCGGGGCCACAGCGTACACATTGACGACTTCGGCACAGGGTATTCGAACCTTTCCTATCTGCATGAACTTTCCGTGGACGCCATCAAGATCGACCGGAGCTTCACGCGATCCATCGGCACGGAGGCGGTGACAGCGGCCATTTTGCCGCAGATTCTTGCCATGGCCGGGGCGCTCCACCTGCAAGTGATCGTGGAAGGGATTGAAACCAGTGAGCAGGCAGAGTATTTTGCCGCTCAGGCACATCCCATCTTCGGCCAGGGATGGCTTTTCGGACGCGCCGTCGCGGCCGTTGCTTTTCAGCACCTGCTGGCCGAGGAAAATAAGATGCCGCAGGCCGCATCGGCTGTTCTTGAGTTTGCGTGATTTATTCGCAGTAAATTGCCGAATATCACCTATACTTCGACGTACCAGATAAGACGGAAACCTGCCGCCAGCGATACTTTGTGCTCGACAACGGCAAACTTCGGCCGATTTCCAGGATATTTCCGTTTTGCACTGAAGATCGCGAGCAGTGACAAGAGTGGATGCGGCACAATAATACAGTTGAGGACGAAATGGACCCTCGGGACAAAATGGACCCCATTCAGTTGGAGATGCTGTCGCAGGCCTTCTGCGGGCAACTGATGGCTTGCCTGGATGAGTGTGCCCGCGGCAGGAAAGGGCTGTTTTCCGAGTACGAACATCTGGGCGGCGAGGGCGAGGATTTTTCCTGGCCGGAAGCGGCGCGGCTACGCGAGCTTGCCGTTGCGTTGCAGGGAGTTTTGACCCAGCAGGAAGAGCGAAATGCGCTGTGCGACGAGTTTCTTGACCTGTGCTCAATACACGGCGAGAGCCATCCCGGCGAACGGAAGCTGGCACGGACGTTTCTGGAGCGGATAGAGCGGGGCGAGGTGGGCGCACAGCCTGAAAAGAAGGGGGGACCATGGTGATATTGCATGCATTTCTGGCGCTGGCGGCGGGCTTTGCCACGATGGCCCTGCTGGTGATTCTTCTGACGGCGCTGCTGACGCGAATGGTTCCAAGCTGGACGGGCGCGGAGGGCAAGCCGCAACCGGGGTACGCTTTTGTCAATTTGGGGTACTCGTTTCTGGCGGCGGCGGCCGGCGGCTATGTGACGGCCTGGGCGGCAGCGGCTAATCCCCTGATTCACGTGCTGGCGTTGGGGATGGTGGTGCTGGCGCTGGCCGCGCTGAGCGTTCTGCAATCGCGGGGCAAGCAGCCGATCTGGTATGCGCTTGCGCTGGTGGCGATTTCGCCGGTAGGCGTACTGGCCGGTGGGCTGGTGCGGCTGCGGGTGGTGGGAATATTGTAAAAGGTGCCACTTGCTAAATTTGTGCCACTACTATAGAATAGTGTTACAAGTCAAAAAGGTGGGACAGATGGAAGTATTGGAACTTCAAGACAAAGAGGTCGTTTGGGAACGCCCCAAGTTTGTAGAGGATCATCGGGTCCGGATGCGTATTGGAGCGAAAGGGCGCCTTGTGATACCGGCGGCGATACGGGAAGCGCTGGGAATGACAGACGGCGATATGCTTGATCTGACTGTGGTGGACGGGGAGTTGCGCATTGCAACGATGCGGGAGCGCCTGCGGCAGGCGCAGGAGTGGGCACGTAAAGTTATCCCGCCGGGAGTCTCGCTTGCCGATGAGTTGAATGCGGAACGGCGCGAGGCGGCCAAATATGAATGAGGTCGTCTTCGATGCCTCGGCCATGCTCGCTCTGATTCAACACGAGCGAGGCGCGGAGAATCTGACGGCTGAAATCCGACAAAATGCCGTCGCCAGCACAGTTAACCTCGCCGAGGTGCAATCCAAACTCGTCAAAAAGAGCAACGATCCCAACAAATCTTGGGCTACTGCTCTATCTACCGTTACAACCGTGGAGCCTTACACACGCGAACAGGCCAGGATCGCGGGTGACCTGATTGCGACGACTGAAAAGTATGGCCTGTCGCTGGGAGATCGATCGTGCCTGGCGCTTGCGATTACGCTGAAGGCTCCGGTCTATACCACCGAACAGCTTTGGAGAAACCTGAAGGTGGGCATTCCGATTCATGTGATTCGGTGATGCTGGCTGCGTTGGAGTAAATGGAAACAACGAAGGCCGGAGCGATGCTCCGGCCTTCGGTGTTTCACTTTTTCACTCATTCACTTTTTCACTGACCCGCTAACCCTGGATGTCGAACTGCTCGGGATGGAGGGTTGCGTCGCTCTTGACGAGGATGTTCTTGCCGATTAACTCCTCGTATTCGGTGAGCCAACAGGCGTTGTTGGATTTGAGGACCTTGACCGTCTCCGGGTTGACGCGTAGCAGCACATCGGCATTCTCGAAGTGCTTCTTCATCTTGCGCAGCTCGGTATAGATTTCGTTGCAGACGGTGGTCGGGCTCTTGACCATGCCGGTGGCCTGGCAGGTGGGGCACGGAACACTGAGCGTCCGCTCCAGCGATTGCTTGACGCGCTTGCGGGTGATGGCGACCAGGCCAAAGTCGTTGAACTGGAGAACCTTGGTAGGTGCGCGGTCGGACTTCAGTGCTTCTTCCAGGGCGGCAAGCACCTTGAAGCGGTTTTTGCGGTCGTCCATGTCGATAAAATCAATCACGATAATCCCGCCGAGGTCGCGCAAGCGAATCTGGCGTACGATCTCGGGGACAGCGTCGAGGTTGGTCTTGACGATGGTGTCTTCCAGCCGCGCCGACTTGCCGACGTACTTACCGGTGTTGATGTCGATGGCCACCAGCGCCTCGGTCTGGTTGATGACGATGGAGCCGCCGGACTTAAGCCAGACCTTGGAGTTGAGGGCCTTGGCGATTTCTTCCTGAATGCCGAAGTGCTCGAAGAGCGGGGTCTCCTTGGTGTAGAGCTTGACACGGCGGACGAGCGAGGGCGAAAAGCGGTTGAGGAAGCGGACGATGCGCTCGTAGTTGTCCTGGGAATCGACCCAGATGGAGGAGAAGTTGGAGCTCACCTGATCGCGCAGGATGCGCTCGACCAGCCCAAGATCGTGGTAGATCAGGGCCGGAGATTTGGAGGAGTCGGAGCGCTGCTTGATTTCGCTCCACAGATTCAGCAGGAAGCGCAGGTCGGTACGCAACTCCTCTTCGGATGCGCCCTCGGCGGCGGTGCGAACGATGAAACCGCCGGAGGCCTCGCCGCGCTCGTGAACGAGAATCCGCTTGAGGCGCTGGCGTTCTTCATCGGAGGCGATCTTGCGGCTCACCCCGATGTGGCTGACGGTGGGCATGAAGACAAGGAAGCGGCCGGGGAGGGCGATGTGCGAGGTGATGCGCGCGCCCTTTTTGGCGATTGGCTCCTTGGCGATCTGGACGAGAATCTCCTGGCCGGGTTTGAGCAGGTCGCTGATGATAGGCAGGTCAGAGGTCTGCATGGAGCGGCGGGACATTCCGCGGCCTCTGGCGGCCTGGCCAGTGGGCGCTGCCGGGCCTCCGCGTCCGCGACGACCGCGGGCTGAACGATCAGGGCGTTGCTGAACTGAGGTTCCGGCGGCGGATGGCTCCTCCTCGCCTTCTTCGTCGAAGCCTTCGTCTTCGCCGCCCTTTTCGTCGAAGTTCAACTGGATGCGGTGATCGAGGTGTGCTTCCTGAAGCATTTCTCCCAGATCACCGGAGCGCAAGTGAGTGGGCAGCGTCTCCTCTTCAAAGTCGTCCAGGTCATGCTCGTCTGTTTTGCCGCGGCGGTGAGGATGGCGGGGAGCGACGAACTCTTCTTCCTCGATGGTCTCTTCCTCGATGAGGCCTTTGCCGGGGGCGTACGTTGAAGACGAAACGGTTTTGGCCTTCTTGGCGTCTTTTTCGTCGGGCTTCTTCTTGCCCAGGCCAAAGAAGCGGAATTCGGCAGGAGGTAGCGGGTCCACGTTGTGGGAAGCGCTTGCATTGTCTTTCGGATCTACTTCCGAATGTGGGGATTCCCAGGTTTCAGATTCAATATCCGGAGCACCTAGTTCCGCTGCAGATTCAGAGGTCTCTTCGAACTCATCTTCTTCGAGGGACTCTTCTTCGACCAAGTCGTCTTCTTCTGTTTCGGAGGCAAGCAGTTCCTTTGAGGAGGCAATCTCCTGCGGTGGGGCCGATTCCATGCCAGGCTCGGATATCTCCTCGACGAAATCCTGTTCCTCGATGGCATCGGGGGCGAAGCTGCCAGAAGCGGACTCATTGGCAGGGGGCGTCTGCGGCTCACTGGTTGCTTCCAAGGCGGGTTCGTTCTTTTGCTTGCGATGCTTGGAGAGCGACTCTCCGGGCAACAGGCCGCTTCCGTCCCACACGATGGGCGACTCGATCATGGTGGTGGGCTTGAAGCTGCTCTCTGGCCGGACTGGAATGGCAACGTGCCTGGTCACATGCTCTGACGGAGCGCCGTCTGCAGGTACGCCGCCGTATTTGGAGAGCGACTCGCCGGGCAGCACAAAGGGGGTAGGCGAGGAGACGGAATCTCCCCGTCTGGGCGACGAAGACCTGTCCGCGATGACCCCGGCTCCCCACCCCACGGACGAAGACCTGTCCGTGGGGACCCCGGCACCGGCATGAATCTGCGGCGCAATCTCGGTCTCGGGAATTTCTTCGATGGAGGACGCCGGAGTTTCAGCTTTCTCTTGCTGGCCCTGCGTCGATTCCACTGCGCCACGGCCACCGCGGCGGCGGCGGCGTCCGCGCCAACGCTTGGCGCCGGGCGCGCCGGAATCCTCTTCGCCTGCTTCATCCTGTTCTGAGATGGACACGGAGCCGGAAGCGGGCAAGGGCGCGGCATCGGCCTCCGGCAGAGCCTCAACCGACAAACGGCGATCCCGGACGGGACGATCCTGTCTCGGTTCTTGGCGCGATTCCTGCTTCTGCTCAGGCTTTTGGACGGGGCGAGTGCCACGGTCCTGCTGAACGGGCTCCTTGACGCCGGTGTGCCGAACCTCGCGGGGGGGCTTATTGCCGCTGCTGACGGCGGCCTTTTCCAGCTCGTCGGTCTCTTCCTGGTCTTCAAGTTCCAGGAAGTCGGTTACATACAGGAAGGCATCGCGCTCCAGGCCCACATCCACAAATGCGGATTGCATGCCGGGCAGGACGCGGGTGACGCGTCCGTTGTAAATGGAGCCAGCGAGGGTATATTCGTTTTCGCGTTCGTAGTAGATTTCCGCGAGTTGATCGTCTTCAAGGATTGCCAGCCGTGTTTCGTGCGGCGTGCTGGAGATACAAATTTCCTTTGCCATCGTACCTTTCCGTCCGGCGGCTTCAGCCTGCCGGAACCCGCGGCAAGGGGGGATGGAGACGGGCGAGGCCGGAAAGGGAAGGGAGATGCGGAGGGAGTGACCCGTGAATCGTTGGCGTGCCGGTTGCCGCGCCAGAGCCGGTCCTGAAAGGCGGCGGATGGTGGCAAATAACCCGGCTAACAAGCTTAACGATACGGAAACCCGATTGCAGAGAGTTTGTGGCCAACCTTACCGGGAATCCCGGCGGGGCCGTTCCACCGCTGGCGATTGAACGTGCACACTGCGCCAGGGGGCGGGTAGAAAAAAATCCGTCTGCCTCTGAGCGCCTGGTGCAACATGTACGCCGCCAACGGTTTTCCCGTCTCTGCGTGCTCATGAACCCTTATCCTGCCGGGCGCGCGGTCCATCCGGACCTGGCCGGCGAAATACCTGAAAAAACGTTCTCCTGTGGGCCGGAGTATTCCGGGGGGACACAAGAGGTGAAGCTGCAAATCCGTCAGTTGACGAACCGGCGCATGCGGACATTCATCGCCACACCCAGCGCCAAGAACGTAAACAACACCGAAGATCCGCCGTAACTCATTAACGGCAAAGGGATTCCAGTGACGGGCATAAACCCGATGACCATGCCTACGTTGACCGCTATCTGGAAGGTCAACACAGCCACCACTCCCATGATAATCAGGGAACCGGGCAGGTCTGCGGCTGTTTGAGCGTTTTGAATCAAACGCATCAATATGGAAAAGTATAGCAGCAGGACGAAGAGCGCGCCGACGAATCCGTGTTCCTCGCCAAAAGCGGCAAAGATGAAGTCGGCATGAGGAATGGGCAGGAAGTCTCCCTGGGTCTGTGTCCCCTTTGCCATTCCCTTGCCCCAGACACCGCCAGAGCCGACGGCAATCAGCGACTGGCGGAGCTGGTAGCCGGCGCCCCTGGGGTCGATGTCAGGATTGACGAAGCTGGTGAGGCGGGCTTTCTGGTAGGGCTTGAGCACCTTGCCGCTGCTCCATGCGCCGACGATCAGGACGGTCGAGCAGACCACGAGAACCAGCGCCTGGCGGATGCTGATGCCTCCCAGGAAAAGGCCGGCGACAAGGATTGGCAGATAGGTGAGCGCGGTTCCCAGGTCAGGCTGAACAAGCACCAGAACCATAGGGACGCCGACCAGCAAAATAGATTTGAGAATGTCTCTCCAGGTGAGGTTGCGCCCGCCCAGATTGGCAAAATAGCGGGCCACGACCAGAATCAGGATGAGCTTGACCCACTCGGAAGGCTGAAAGTGAACGGGGCCGATGCTGATCCAGCGCTTTGCGCCGAGGACTCTGTGGCCCACCAGCTTGACTGCCACCAGCGATGCCAGACCGATGCCATAGGCCCAGGGAGCCCAGTCTAGCAGACGGTGATAGTCGATCTTGGAAAAGAGGAACATGGCCACCATGCCGCCGGCGACAAAGAAGATCTGCTTGGTGTGGTCGCCGGCGTACTTGGTGTGCAGCGTGGCCGAGTAAATTTCGAAGACAGAGATGGCGCAGAGAACGAGCACCATGCCCAGCAGAGACCAGTCGAAGTCGCGAAAGCTGAGAAAGCGGCGCATCAGGGTTGGCCTTCCTTGAAGCGCAGAGGCAAGGAGAGCAGCCAGGCCGGCCAGGGGTGCAGGGCACTAGCTACGCTGCGGGCCGGTGTCAGCGGTGCGGGATGCAGAATGAAATGACCGCCATGGATTTGGGCGGTTTGCGCCGCTCTGCCGGCTGCGCTGTGCGGCTTGCGGCCTACGGAAACAGGTTCGGACCAGATCGCGCCCATCTCAACTGGCGAAGGATTCGCGGCGAGCGCCAGGGCGTTCTGGTCCTGGGTGCGCTTTTTGTTGACGTAGACGGTGGCTACCTGGGCGGCGAGTCTGGCTGCATTCGAGCCCCAGTCGCCATGTTCCCAGAGAACGGCGACAACGAACTCCGGGTTTCTGCGGGGAATGACGCCGACGAACCATCCGTTGGGCAGGAATTCCTTTCCTCCTCCCAACAGCTTGATGGCCGCGTGGCTGGCGACCTGGGCGGTGCCGGTCTTGCCGGCGAAATCAACGCCTTCAAGGTGGGAGGCCGCAGCTGTGCCGCCCATGGCCGCATCGGTGGCCCCGGCCATGCCTTCGGTGATGATCATCCAGGTCTCCGGATCGAGGGGAATGGTGGTTTCTCCGGAGCCGGGGTAGGTATCCTTGAGCGCCTGTCTGAACTGGGCGGGAAGCTGTGCGGTGTCCACTACATGGGGGCGCACAAAGTGCCCGTCGGAGGCGATGCCGCTGATCATGCGCGCCAACTGGATGGGCGTCACCGTGACCGGGCCTTGGCCGATGCCCACCGAGATGGTTTCACCCACATACCACTTCTCGTGGTAGTTTTTCAGCTTCCACTCCGAGGAGGGGACGATGCCTACGGCCTCGTTGGGCAGATCGACGCCGGTGCGCTGGCCTAGGCCCGCGCTCTTGGCGTAACGGGCGATGGTGTCAATGCCCAGCTTGTCGGCCAGGGTGTAATAAAAGGTATCGCATGACCAGGGAATGGCGTGCTCAATGTCCACCATGCCGTGGTGCCGGTCGCAGGCATGAAACTGTCCGTAGAAGACTGCTCCGCCGGCGCAGAAGACGTGCATTTTTTGCGCAACACCCTCCTGGAGACCAGCGACGGACATGAGGATTTTGAAGGTTGATCCGGGAGCCAATTGTGCTTGTATGGCCTTGTTCATCAGCGGATGGGCGGGGTCGTTGACGAGCTGGTTCCAGTCGGTGCGGTTGATGCGCACGGCGAAGGCATTGGGATCGTAACTGGGGTGGGAGACCATGGCCAGAATTTCGCCGTTGCGCGGGTCCATGGCCACCACGGCGCCACTGCGGTCGCCCAGGGCGAGTTCGGCGGCGCGCTGGATGTCGATGTCGATGGTCAGCTTGAGATCCTGCCCGGGAATGGCATGCTGAGTTTTCAGATAGCCCACCTCGCGGCCGTGGCTGTCCACAATCACATCTCGAGATCCGTCCTGCCCGCGCAGTACCTCGTCGTAGGTTTGCTCGACACCTGCCTTACCAACCACGTCGCCCGGCTCATAGGCAGCAAAGCGAGACTGGTTGAGTTCCTCTTCGCTCACTTCGCCAACGTAGCCGATCAGGTGGGCAGCAAAGCCGTCGCGGGGATAGAGACGCCGCTCCTCGTCGATGGTCTCCAGTTCGGGCAGCTCGTTGCGATGAGCCTCGATGAAGGCTTGCTCGTCGGAGGTGATGTCCTTCTTGATGGGGATGGGCTGGTAAGAAGGCGCGGCGCGGTAGCGGCGCAGGGTGGCGCGCAATTGTTCCAGGTCCATGTTCAAGCCGCGAGCGATCAGCGGTAGGTCGGCGTCCACGCTGCGATTCTGCTCACGGACCAGGAAACATGAGACCGACGGGTAGTTGTCCACCATCAGCCGGTACTCACGGTCGAAGAGTTTGCCCCGGCCGGCCATTACGGGAACCTTGCGGATGCGGTTCTGCTCGGCAAGCTGGCGGAAGTTCTCCGCACCCAGCACTTGCAGCCGCCACAACCCGGAGACCAGGGCGAGCATGATCAACAAAATGCCGTACTGCACCATCGCCAGCTTGAGGGTGGGGAGTTTCTCGCCGCGGGTTGTGCCTCCGGAATACATTCTACCTGCGCCTTAGAATACAGCGGTTATAGCTGCGTTTTTGAGCTTCGTTACATCATGGGAGGGTTCCATGATTGGACTCATCTGTTCAACAATTGTCACTGGGCGTGTGGTAGTGCAATTCACGATTTCTTGTTCCCTCAATCTCTGAGTTGCGTCCAGTCGAGCAGCGGATACAGGACCACGGCAATCGCCGATGTTCCCACCGCCTTCATCAGTTCCTCCAGCCATCTCCATTCCTGGTCCATCCCCAGCAGAACGCGATAGATGAGGACGTAAATTGCGCTGCAGAGGAGGGAAAGCAAAAAAGTAATCATCAGGCGGATGGCGAAATTGTCCACGTTGATGCGGACACCGACCGAGCCGGCCAGAAAGCCGGCGACCGTCTTGGCGATGCCGTTGACGCCAATGGCATGGTGGGTGAGCGCATCCTCGAAGATGCCCATGCCTGCGCCCATGATCGTTCCCTGAACGGGGTCGCGCCGTGCCAAGGCAAAATAGACGGTAATCAGCAGCGGCAGATCGAACCAGGTATAGCCATGCAGCAAGCGCGGCAACCAGGCCTGGAGCACCAGTGCCGTCAGGGGCGCCAAAGCATAGACAAGCAAGGGATAACTGCGAATCCCGAAATCGCGGCGGTAACTGGCGCCCAAGACTCTCATGGCTATGGATTCCTCTCGGCTTGGGGCGGCGCGGAGGATTTCTTGTCCTGCTGCGGTTGAGGCTGGGCACCCGGCGTAAAGCGGTCAGGGTGTATGGGGTGAAGCAGTTTGGGAGCGGCTGGCGCCGTCGCGGCCGGGGGCGCAGCCTTATCCTGCCCGGGCGTAAGCTTGTCGGGCGCGGGCGCGTTAGGATCGGCGAGTCCGGGCAGACGTTCGGCCATGATTTCGGATGCTTTCTGCTGATCCTTATGGGTCTGGGCGATGGCCGCGGCCTCTGAGCCTTTCAGCATCTCGCTTGTGGCTATGTCCTGCTGCTGCTCCGTGGAGAAGTGCGGCTCTGTGGAAGTAATCACCAGCACCTCGTCGAGCTGGTCGAGATGGGCCGCCGGCTTCACGGTGACGTCGATGAACGAGTCACGGTCGGGGTCCGGCGCCACGCGTACGACCACGCCTACAGGCAATCCGCGCGGGAAGACCAGGTCGCCCCCTGCGGTGATCACCTTTTCTCCCGGCTGGATGCGCTGGTCGTCCAGGATGCCCACAATCTGCGGACGACCGACAGCGTCGCCGCGCAGAATGCCGCGAGTCCGCGTGGTCTCCAGGATCACGCCCGCGCCGCTGGTCGGGTCGTTGATGGCCAGCACCTGGGCGGAATGAGGAAAGACCTCGCGCACTTTGCCCACAATGCCTTCAGGAGTAATCACGGCCATGTCGCGTTCCAGACCATCGGCCGAGCCTTTATCGAGATAGAAAACCCGCGAGGAATCGTTGCCGCTGGAGCCGATGGCCTGCGCGGCCAGCGTCTTGTAAATGTATTTTTGCTGAAAGTTGAGGAGTGCCTGCAGCCGCTGGCCCTGCCGGGCGTCTTCCATCAGCGAGGCCTGTTCCAGACGCAGGCGGTCGATGGTCATCTGCAAGTTCTGGTTCTGCTCACGTGTATGGCGCAGGTCAATGTAGTTCTGCCAGAGGCTCGCCGCGCCCAGCTTGGTGGCATGGAAGATCTGCTCTGGAGGGGTAACCACGGCATCGGCCCACAGCCGGATCAGCCGCACGCCCGTTGCGTCCCGCGGGTCCAGGGTGTTGCGCCCGCTGTCAGCGCGGCGCACCTGCATGGCCAGTCCGATGATCTGCGCCAGCAGGACGGCCAGCAGCACCAGTAGATTCCGGTAGCGGGTGAAGAACGAATCCATGGCAAAAGTTCAGGCAGGGAGAGAGCTAGACAGAGAGCGAGAACAATACCAGTATACTGACTTCGCGGAAGATGTTTGCTTCTCGCATTTTTCGCGATCAAAACCGGTGTTCATCGAACTCCCAGCGTATTAAGCGCAGAAACCGAAAAGTCTGACGGCGGGGTGTCGTCTGTTGCATAATGCCGTATTTGTAGTTATAATAATGTAGTGGGCGGTATCCGTTTTGAGTGGGATGAGGCAAAGAACCTCGCCGAGGAATGCAAGCTATGAAGACGAAAATGGTTAGTTACACATTGGACACGCTGCCTCCCATGACGAAAGAGCGGATGGCAAGGCTGGAAGCGCTGGCCGCGCGGCCAGACAGCGAGATCGATTTCAGCGACATTCCTGAGTTGACTGAAGAGCAGTGGAAGACTGCTGAGCGCGGCCATTTCTATCGCCCGTTGAAGCGGCAGATCACTGCGCGCGTGGATGCGGATGTGTTGGCGTGGCTCAAGTCGCAGGGCAAGGGGTATCAATCGCGAATTAATGCGATCTTGCGGCGCGAGATGCTCACGACGCTGAGAGCTACGGCGGCAAAGTGAGTTAATGATATTTGACACCCAGGTCAGTAAACCGAGACTTGGACCACCCTAGATCAGCTAGTTCCTCTTCGTTCCTTACACCGTCGGTGCTGAATGCCTGCGGACGAAACCTCATCATTTGTTTTTCTACTTAACGAAGATGAATCGAATGATAGCCATTCCCAAAGCAAATACAAATCCATATCCAAAACTCTCAATTCGTACTGTTTGCCTTTCTCGCTTACGATTCGACACTCCCACGTAGGACATGACCAATCCAACAATGATCGGGCTAATCAAGAGGTTAATGCCGTGAAATCGTGTGTGGGGTGTGATCTGATGAGGGGATAGAAGTACGCTGACAACTCCAAAGACTGCTCCAGCCAGAATGTAACCCACGACAATTATCGCCGTAGGGAATGGAGCTAATTTTGAATGAAATTTTCGAACGATTCGCAAGAAGATATCGGCAATGAATCCGCAAATAACTTCCATCAACGCTTCGCCCAGCATTTCTGCAACTGCCGCGACCAGCGCAATAATTAGTTCTTCCATACCACAACGAATATACTCGAAGAATCCCCTAGGAACTTGTTGAAAAACGATCAGATTTCCGCGTCATGAGGGTCTATCGTTTCGTCTAATAGGCATGCGTGGAGATGAGCGAGTTCAGGATGGGATGTTCAGTTATGTTTCGTTGGAGCAGCG
>Ga0224558_1002574_pt1 | contig 16339 bp, 16 predicted proteins | sample 714S32024metaG_FD_180682 | JGI IMG/M metagenome (GOLD analysis project Ga0224558, IMG submission 180682) | Peat soil microbial communities from Stordalen Mire, Sweden - 717 S3 20-24 | ecosystem: Environmental > Terrestrial > Soil > Wetlands > Peat | place: Sweden: Norrbotten County, Stordalen... | reverse complement strand
GCCGGCGGTGCTGGTCGTGGTGCGCGGCGGCGCGTACGGACCGGGAACGCCGAGGGAGGGCTGGGACCACGCCTCTGGCTGGATCCGCCGCATCCTCGAGGACGTCTGGGGTCTCGACCTGCGGGTGGTCGAGACCGAGTTCACGCTGGCCGGGGTCAACCCGGCGCTGGACCAGTTCATCGATCTCGCCGCGCAGATGCGCAGCGACGCCGAGCGTCTGGCTGTCGTTCACGGGCGTCATCTGTCGGGCACCTCGCTGCCGTTGGCATCAGCCGGTTGAGCCCAGGAAGGCGTCACCTCAATCCCGGCGTCGTGGGAGCCTTCCAAGAGAACCTTCGCCATTGCTCGATGTGCGAATCAACTGTTCAGGAGCGTGGTGTCTTCAACACCATTCTCTGATTGTTCTGTCATAACCGATCCGATGGATCTTCGCCAGCGAGGTTTCCCTCGCTGGCGGTGGCGGATACTGGTGCGCCCCAAAAGGGGAGAAAACAAACCTGAAGACAGCCGAGGGAGGCGTCGAAGATCGCGCACGGCTGATGATTCTTCGTGAAACCTCGACGAATGCGAAGAGAATCACCGGGAGACCTTCGGTAACTTGGACGGCTACGGGCAGGAATCAAATGGAGCAGAGTGGGCGTGCCGTGATGTAGCGCGACGCCAATCCTTCGCAGAGGACATCCGAGCGTTCCGGCGAAGGTCGGGGAGCAACCACGCCTACGGCGGCGCACCGGCAGGAAAAGTTTTTGAGAATCGTTGAAATCAAAGGGTTTTGCAGACTTGACAATGGGCCATTAGGGGACTAATTTCTGTATACAGTTTTGTGTTCTAAATAGCAGATAGTACAAATCTATTTTCACCATGAACAGTCACTGAGAAGCGGCTGACGAAAGGATTGGCATGAATCTTCCAACCGTCCGTACTCCAGGAGCGATCAAAGTGCTCGCCGCTGGGGCCCTAATGCTCATAACGTGCACCGGTTGGGCGTCCATCTCGGGCGCCTCGTCGACGCCGAAGGCGTCGACGACCTGTACGGTGGGCTTCTCGGACCCGACCGCGGGCAACACCTACCTGGCCAATTCGGAGGCTGGCGCCTCGGGGTACCTGGCCAAGCAGGGCTGCAAGGTTGTGACGCTGCAGGCCGATTACAGCACGACGACCGAGATCTCTAACATCCAAACCTTCATCACGGAGAAGGTCAGCGCGATCATCATCTGGCCGCTGGACTCGCAAACTGACACCACGGCCCTTACGCAGGCCGCGAGCGCGGGAATCCCGGTCATTGGCTATGACGCGGTGGCAACGACCGCGAGCGGTACCGCCCCGTCGGCGCCGTTCACCGGTCAGTACCTGGATGCCCACGCGAGCAAGGCATTCATCGAGCAGCGTTTTCAATATCTGAAGGCCCAACTGAAAGGTGGCAAGGGCCAGGTTGCGTACATTGGCTACGGCCAGCCCGTGGCTGCCTTGAACCAGGACTACGCGTTGACGATGCAGGTGGCCAAGAAATTCCCCACCATCAAGGTTGTCGAGCGTGTGAATAATCCCACCGATAACATTGCGGGCGCCGTTGCCCCGGCTGCCGCCGCCCTGGCTCGTTATCCGAAGTTGGCCGGTTTCATCTGCTACAACGACCCATCCGCCATTGGTGCGGCCTCGGCGGTAAAGGCGGCGGGAAGGAAGGGCAAGGTAGTCATCCTCGGCTCGGAGCTCGACATTCCCGGCGTCGCCGCGATCAAGAGCGGTGAGATAAGCGCCAGTTGGGACTTCAGTGCCTACAGCGCGGCCGGCACCGATCTCGGCACGCTCACCTGGAAGGCCATCAACAATGAATCGTCGGCCAAGACCACCATCATTGGACCGTTCGCCGAGTACAACGCGAAGAACATCGGAACACTGACCGCGACCGAGAAGAGCCACTTGTAGAGGTACTTCAGAGTTCACCGAGCGGGCCTGGCGTGAGGAGTACGGGCCGTTCGGTGAACTCTGAAGTTGGCACCTGCGGGATGACTGGTTCCGATGAACCGGGGCAGAATATCTCCGGGGAGTTCGTTGCCAGAACTGTATTCATTTCTGTTTAGTATGTCGATGGCTTACGAATCTTGATCCGCGGCGCATTTGAGTTTGGGGGAACACATGAGCACATATGAGTCAGTCGCCAATCTTCGCGAGGAGATCAAGGCGTGGCTGTTTCGCGAAGCTGAACTGCTCGATGACGGTCTGGAGCGCATCTGGCTCGAGGACATGGTCAGTCGCGACATCATCTACCAACTCCCCCTGCGCCAGACCGTCGAGCGAGCCCGCGGGGCCGGATGGGTTGAGGGAACGTTTCATCTTGATGAACGTTATGGTTCCTTGAACTCACGAGTCGCTCGCAACGAAAGCGCGTACGCGTGGGCGGAGGACCCGCCGTCGCGGATTCGCCACTTCGTGACCAACGTGCGACCCGTGGCCAACGACGACGGAACCGTTTCGGTACGCAGCAACCTGCTCATCTACCGCACGCGACAGGACAACGTGGTGCCGCAGTTGCTGTCGGGCGAGCGCCATGACCTCCTGCGCCGAGAGGATGGCGTCCTGCGACTGCTGGTGCGCAAGATTCTCCTGGACATGACGGCCATCGGAACACACAATCTCTCAATCTTCTTCTAAAAGCGAGGCTGAAAATGGCGAACATCACTAACCGTACCGACAGTTCCGAGCGGATCTTGGACCAGCTCGAAGTCGGGCTCCCCGTTGGCGAGTTGCCGGCCTCGCTGTACGGCAGCAAGGACATCTACGAACGAGAAAAGCGCAATGTCTTCGGACGATGCTGGGTATTCCTGGCCCACGAGTCCGAGATTCCCGCCAAGGGCGACTACGTGCTTCGAAAGATCGGCGAGGACAATTTCGTCGTCGTGCGTGACGAAGAGGGTGGGATCAATGTCCTGTTCGACGCGTGTCGACACCGCGGTGTGCAGATCTGCCGTGCCGATTCGGGCAACACGTCGCACTTTCGCTGTCCGTACCACGGCTGGACCTACGACACGAAGGGAAACCTGATCGGCGCGCCACTGTGGAAGAACGCGTTCGGCGGCATGGACAAGTCCCTCAACGGGCTGGCCGGCGCCGCGAAGGTGGGCAGCAAGCACGGTCTGATCTTCGCGACGCTCGACCCCTCGGCCCCGTCGCTGGATGACTATCTCGGCGGCATGGGCTGGTACCTGGACCTGGTCTTTGGCCTCAATGAGTACGGCGTCGAGGTGCTCGGGGCGCCCCAGCGATTCGTGATCGACGCGAACTGGAAGTCCGGGGCCGACAACTTCTCGGGTGATGACTACCACCTGGGCACGCTGCACAAGTCCGTGTGGGAGATCGGCGCGTTCCCGGTGTCGTTCCAGGACAACATGATGGGTTACCACATCCAAGCGTCACCGGGGCACTCGCTGTCCTTCTCGATGGCTCCGAACGACGATGAGCCGGGACCGAAGTTCTTCGGCTACCCCGAACGGGTAGCCGAGACGTTCACCAGTGAGCGAATAAGCGAGGATCAGCTCAACGTGGCGCGACGTTCGCGCGTGTTCGTGGGCAACGTGTTTCCGAACTTCTCCATTCTCGCGTTGCCAATGACCGAAGACGGCGCCAACTTCCCGCCGACCGCGGTGTTGACGATTCGAACGTGGCAGCCGGTCAGCGAGGGAAAAGTCGAGATCTGGAACTGGTTCTGCGCCTACAAGAACATGACCGAAGAGGAAAAGCAACGCAGCTATCGGGCGGGACTGGGCACCTTCTCCATGGGTGGCTCCTTCGAGATGGACGACACCGAGCCATGGATCACCGTGGCCAAAACTGGGCGCTCAACCGCCGCTGAGGTTCTGGACTTCAAGCTGAACTATCAGATGGGGATGCCGGGCATCGGAATTGGCCATCCGGTAGAGGATTGGGCCGGGCCGGGGAGGGCTTTCTGGACCCGCTACGAGGAAGGTGTCCAGCGCAACCTGTTCAAGTTCTACCTCGACATGATGAAGGCCCAGCCAGGCGAGTGGCCTGCGCTCACCTTCGACGAGGACTGACGAGATCGTCATGGGCGTGTTGAATGAGCAGTCGTGCTTGGTTCTCGGGGGGGCGGGCGGCATTGGCAACGCGGTGGTGCGCCGGTACCTCGACGAGGGAGCTCTCGTCGTCGCGGCGGATCGGTCGAGCGACCGGGTCGATGCCCTGCGCCAGGAATTTCCGGACCTCATTGCCGGTGGCCAACTGGTCGCGGTGAGCTCGGACGTGTCCACGTGGACGGCCAACCAGCGACTCGTCGAGCGGGTCATATCCGAATTCGGCTCGCTCGACGTGCTGGTGTCCTGCGTGGGTATCTACGACCAGGCCGCCACCCTCGACGAGATCGATCCAACGCAGCTCGAGGCGGCCATCGATGAGAGTTTCCGAGTCAACGTCGGCTCGACACTGCTCTCCATCAAGGCGGCGCTGCCCCACCTTCGGGCATCGCGCGGTCGAATCGTGCTCACCGCCTCGTTCGCGTCGTTCCAACCGGGCGGCGGCGGCGTGCTCTACACCGCCGCCAAGCACGCGGTCGTGGGTGTCGTGCGCCAACTCGCCTACGAGCTCGCTCCCGATATTCGGATCAATGCGGTGGCGCCCGGCGTGGCCGCCACGGTGATGTCCGGCCTGACTTCGCTCGGCCAGACGCCGCGAGACGCGGTTCTGCCAGGCACCGAAGCCGTCCTCCCACTGGGGAGCATTCCGGAGTTGAGCGACTACGGCGCGGTCTACGCGCTGCTGGGCTCGGCGGAAGGGTCCGCGGCAATGACCGGAACCGTGATTCCCGTCGATTCGGGTCTACTGGTCCGCGGCATCTCTCCCGCGAGGCGGTCTCCATGAATAGCAATACCTGGATCGCGGACGCACGCGAAGGTTACGCCAGCAAGGGTATCGGCGGCCGACTGAGCGTCGGACATCGGCTGGCGCTTCTCGTGGTCGACCTGGCGGTGGGATTCACGGACGATGCCTGGGCTCCAGGTTGCGACCTTGATGGCGTGGTCGAACGAACAGCCGAGTTGGTGAGACTGGCCCGCACCAAGGGCCATCCGGTCATCTTCACGACGATTGCCTTCGCGCCCGACGCGCTCGAGGGCCACGTCTGGCTGGCCAAGATGCCGGGGCTTCGGTGCATGACCGAAGGCAGCCCGGCGGTGGCGATCGATCCACGTCTGGGACGTTTGGACTCGGAGCCACTGGTCGTGAAGCGAGCCGCCTCGGCCTTCGCGGGCACCGGACTCGCCAGCCTGCTGGCAACCCTGGGTGTCGACGCGCTCGTGGTCACCGGAGCGACGACGTCCGGCTGCATCCGCGCGACCGTGGTTGATGCCTGTGCCGCTGGCTATGTGACGCTGGTACCCGAATCATGCGTGGGTGACCGGCACCAGGGTCCCCACGAGGCGAATCTCTTCGACATGGATGCGAAGTACGCCGACGTGGTCACCTTCGACCGAGTTCAGGCACTGTTTGGCGAGTCGACCGCCAGGGCCGAGGCGCGGGCATGACAGAGCATTTCGCTGACGTCCACCCGGGCCTGAAGGCTCGACTCGTGATTGGCGAGTCCGGCTCGCGCCCGCTGAGCCTGCGGGAGGAGATCGCGACCGGGACGTACGCGCCAGTCGTGACCGAGGGGCTGATCGACCAGGTCGAGCGGGCGGGGCTGCGCGGGCGGGGCGGATCGGGATTTGCGGCGCACCGCAAATGGCGCGCCGTGCGTGAAGGTGGCGGCCCTCGTGTGGTCGTGGCCAACGGCGAGGAGGGTGAGCCGTCATCCTTCAAGGATCGGTGGCTGCTGACCAACCGTCCGCACGCGGTGATCGACGGACTCCTGCTGGCCGCCGCCGCCATCGGCGCCGATCGGGCCGTCATCTATCTTTCGCATCCAGAGACCGTGTTGTCGGTGCGAAAGGCGGTTGCGGAGTCGCCGTCACTGCCGGGCCGCGTCGCGGTCGAGATCCACGTGGTTGAGCCTCGCTACGTCGCAGGCGAGGAGACCGCAGTGTGCCGCGCCATCAACGGTGGCCCGGCGCTGCCGTTCTCCAAGCCGCCGCGCCCCTTCGAGTCCGGCGTCGACGGCCGGCCCACGCTCGTGTCCAATGTCGAGACCCTGGTGCAGGCCGCATGGATTGCCCGAAACGGCGCCGCCAAGTATCGGGCACTTGGGACCAGCACCTCACCCGGAACGATGCTGGTCACGTTGGGCGGGGCCTGTCGGCGCCCTGGCGTCTACGAAGTGCCCTACGGGCTCACGCTCGGACAACTCATCGAGGACTGCGCCGGGGGACTGAGCGGCGCGATAGGCGGCGTGCTCGCCGGCGGGTGGTTCATGGGAGTGGCGGACGCCTCGCTGCTGGACGCGACGTGGTGCTTTGACGCCATGCGCGCCGCGGGTTCGGGCGTCGGCTGTGGCGCCGTGACCGTGCTCGGCGACGACGAGCGGATAGAAGAAGTGGTCGCTCGGTTGGCCCGCTGGTACGTCGAAGAGTCGGCTCAGCAGTGCGGGGTCTGCGTGAAGGGAACCGCGGCCATCGCCGACACCCTCGAACTCTTCAGTCGGGGCAGCGCCCAGCCCGACGCACTGGCCAACCTGGCTCGCTGGGGGACCACGCTGCAGGGGCGCGGCGCCTGCGCGTTCCTCGACGGCGCGGCGAACCTGGCCGGCACCTTCTCGAAAATAATCACGTCGGATCTGGCACTGCATCCGGCCGCCGTCAACTAAAGGAGAAACAATGAAAGTCCTTCTCGATCCCATCAAGTGTTCTGGCTACGGAGCGTGCGCGGACGTCTGCCCCTCGCTCTTCGCCATTGACGAATTCGGCTTCGCCCAACTGTTGAGCGGCGGCGTCGTGGCCGCCGGCGACGAGGACTCCGCGCGCCGCGCCGCCGCGGGCTGCGCCGAACACGCCATCGGCATCGAGGACTGACGTGGACCTGCGACTGGATGGCCAGGTAGTGCTCGTCACCGCGGCGAGCAAGGGAATCGGTTTCGCGGTTGCCGAACGCTTCGCTCGCGAAGGCGCGACGGTGATCATTAGCTCGCGCGAGGGTGCGTCGCTCGACGACGCCGTCGAGCGCATTGGCAGTGGCGTCACCAAGCAGGCAGCTGACCTGACCGAAGATGGCTCGGGCACCAGTCTCATCGAGCGGGTCATCGCCGAACACGGTCGGTTGGACATCCTCGTGAGCAACACCCCGGGACCGCGGATAATGCCCGCGCTCGACACGACCGACGAGGACTGGGAAGCGGCCTACGGCGCGTTGCTCCGTCCGGCGGTGCAACTATCGCGCCGCGCCGCGAAGCAGATGTGCCTGCAGGGTTCGGGGAGCATCGTCTTTCTGACCTCCACCTGGGTGAAGCAGCCCGCCGTCGGTGGCGTGCTGTCCTCGACCATGCGATCAGGCGTTTCCGCGTTGGCCAAGCAACTGGCCCTCGAGCTGGCCCCGCATGGCGTGCGAGTCAATCAGGTGATGCCCGGGGCCACCGGGACCGCCCGGATGCGCGACATCATCCGGGCCAAGTCGCTGCAGCACGCGACGACCGAGGACGAGGAGCGCGCAACAACGGTCCGCGACATTCCACTCGGCCGATGGGCCGAAGCGGCGGAAATCGCCGACACGGTGGCCTTTCTCGCCTCGCCAGTCTCATCCTTCTCTACCGGCATCGCCATCAACATCGACGGCGGTGCCGTCCGATCCACTCTCTAACCCCAAGGAGCACGAACAATGACCCGTAGCCTGCACCAACTCTTCATCAAGCAGTACCGACTGTGCAAACTGAGCGCCGACGAGACCGTGGCGGTCATCAGCGAACAGGGACAGAAGCTGAATTACGTCGACGCCGCGGTCTCGGCCGCCCAGGAGATCGGCGCCGGCGTGATCATCCTGACCGCCCCCAGCCTCTCGCACCCCATGCTGCCGCCGCACGAGCCGGACGATCGGGGGATTGCGGCCCTGCTCGCCGGCGCCGCGGAATGCGACATGGTGGTCGACGTCACCGTGGGTGGCCTGATCCACTCCACGGTCCGTACCCGAATCACCGGCAACGGAAAGCGGATGCTCTTCGTTGCCGAACCGGCCAACGTCCTCGATCGGCTGATGGGCAGCGACGAACTGCGCCAGAGCGTGCTGGCCGGTGGCGAGCTGCTGAAGGCGGGGACGACCCTGCGGGTCACCAGTCCGGTCGGCACCGACCTCAGCGCGGACATCGCCGGAGAAGGCCTTCCGATCACGCACCAGTGGGGTTACGTCGATGAACCTGGTCGCTGGGATCACTGGCCCAGCGGCTTCGTCGCGTGCTTTCCCAACGATCGGACGACGCAGGGAACCATCGTGCTCCAGCCCGGCGACGCGCTCATCCCATGGCAGCGTTATGTCCGCGACGAGGTCGTCTTCACCGTCGAAGACGGGTTCATCGTCGACGTCAAGGGCGGCGCGGACGCGTTCCTCCTTCGCGACTACTTCGAGTCGTGGAACGATCCAGAGGTGTGGGCGATCTCGCACATGGGTTGGGGACTGCACCCGATCGCCAGTTGGGCGGCCTTCGATGTCTACGACGCGCAGACGCTCTATGGACAGGAGCTGCGTTCCGCGTCCGGAAACTTTATGTGGTCGACGGGGAGCAACCGATTCGCGAATCGTGACACGCCGGCCCACCTGGACGTACCGATGAGGGAATGCACCATCGAGATCGACGGTCGCACCGTCGTCGACACGGGGAAGCTGGTCGCCTGATGGCGTCGGACCTGCTGTCGGGACTCGAGAACGCCATTCTCGAGCTTGGTCGGCGTCCCGATGTGCTTATACGGTTTCAGGCCGATCCGGTCGCCGTGGGCGAGGAACTCGGTCTCGATCCAGAGTGGTCGCAGGCCATCGCTACTGGAGACCGCGACCGACTCCGTAGTGCCGGGGTCAACGACGGCATAACCATCTTGGTCAGCCGGTGGTTCCGAGGGGACCTTGCCGACTCGGGCAGCGCCGGTGGCTTCCACGCGAGTTCACGTGAGATCGAGCAGTCGGATGTTCCGGCGAACCTGGTCTTTGCCGCGGGGTGCTCCCACGTGCCGGACCTCCTCGCGCGGCCCGAGATCGATCCCGCCGACGCCGTCGCGCGGCTCACCGAGGGCTACCGGAGGCTGGCGCAGGCGCTCGCCGCCGCCGCGCCCGACGTGCTGCTCGTCACCGCGGACTGCCACTTCCAAAGTTTCCAGACGGGGGCGTTCGTCGTCGGGACCGGGGCGAGCCACACCGGCTCGATGGCCTTCTTCGGCCGACCGGACTTGAGTCTCACGGTTGAGGGCTCGCCGGAACTGGCGTCGGCCATTGTCCACGCGGTTCGCGGCGCCGGGCTCGAGGTCGAGGACGCCCCGGAGGTCCACCTGGACCACGGGCTCATCGTGCCGCTGCGCCAACTCCTCGCTGACGTGAAGGTGCCGATCATCCCCATCATCACCCAGCCGGCTCGAAGCTTCTCCCCGTGGAGCGCCCGGGCGTTCGGTGAGCTGCTCCGACCGGTGGTCGAGGCCTCGAATCTGCGGGTCGGGGTCCTCGCGACCGGCGGCCTCTCGCACTGGTTGGATCCCGGCGTCTTCGGCAAGGTCGATATCGAGTTCGACACGCACATCCTGGAGCGGCTGCAGGTCGGGCACGGGTTGGACCTGGCGAAGCTGGAACCGTTCGCACTGTTGAGCCACGGCCAGTACGAGTTCCTGAACTGGATAATCATGCTCGGCCTCGTGGGTCCGGGGGTGTGCGCCGACGTCCTCGCGTACGAGCCCATGGAGGCGTCGGGCGGCGGCTGGACCGTCGTGAACCTGCGACTCGACCAGACGGCGCAGCTGCCGGCATGACACAGCCGGAGGCCAGCCGGGTCCTTCGCGTGGGGCTGACGCAGTTCCACGCGACTCGCGACATTGAACGCAACGTGGAGACCGCGTGTCGCCTCGTTACCCACGCAGCGGCCGAGGGGGCGCAGCTCGTTCTCCTACCCGAGAACTGCCTCATGCTCGGCAGCAACGCCGAGATGAGAGCCGAGGCATTTCGGATCGACAGTCCCGCGTTGACCCGTGTGTCGAGGTCCGCCGCGGAGAATCGGGTGACCGTGGTGCTGGGGGGCGCGAAGTTCATCGCCGACGAAGGTGAACGGCCCCGGAATCGGGCGCTGATCTTCGATCCAATGGGTCGCCTGGTCGGTGGTTACGACAAGATCCACCTGTTCGACGCCCGCATCGACGGGCAGTCGTTCGAGGCGTCGTCGGTCGAGCAGGCGGGTGCGGGACCCGTCGTGCTCGATATCGCCGGGACCCGCGTGGGGATCACGATCTGCTACGACGTGCGCTTTCCCGAACTGTATCGACGGCTCGCGCTGGCCGGCGCGCAGGTCATCCTCGTTCCCGCGGCGTTCACCCGAACCTCCGGTCGCGCGCACTGGGAGGTGCTGCTGCGTGCCCGGGCCGTCGAGAACGCGGTGTTCATCGTGGCGTCGGCCACCATCGGCGGGGCCGAGGACGACGCCTTTCCCACCTACGGGCACGCGAGCGTCATTGGCCCGTGGGGTGAGGTACTGGCCGATCTGGGCGAGTCGCTAGAGGCGTACCAGGTGGTCGAACTTAATATCGGTACGATTGACCGAGTTCGTGAGCAGCTGCCGGTGCTGCGTGGGGTGCGCCCGGATGCGTACGTTGCGGCGGTCACGGACTATGCGGTCACCAATGACTGGGAGGTCGAGAGACGTGGATAATACAACCGGCGCGGATGAGCAAGGTCCTGTGGACGAGGCCGACGACGGCATCGTCGGTGAGGAGGGCAGCTTTGGCATCGCGAACGAGTTCACCGGTGTGAGGGTGCGAAAGGTGATCACCCGCAACGGCGAGCGGCTGGAGTTCTCGACGCCGAAGTTCGGTCACCGCGTGCTCTTGGACGCGATGCAGCTGGAGATCATCTCGACCCTCACGCCGGAGAAGTTCAATGAACTCTTTGCCCGAAATCTTGGCTCGTACGAGGAGCCTTCGTGAGCGAAGAGGTTCGCCGCAGCCGCTCTGGCACCATGGTCGACGAGATCTATCTCGTGTTGCGAGAACGCATCATCGACGGATCCTTCGCGCCCGGACAACGGTTATCTCAAGAATACCTGGCCAGCGAGCTGCAGGTCAGTCGCACGCCGCTGCGTGAGGCCTTTCAAAGGCTGGAACGCGATGGACTGCTGAACATCAGCGCCAACCGTGGCATGCACGTCTCCTCGCTGAGCAACAGCGACACGGAGCAGTACTACGCGCTTCGACTCCTGGTCGAGCCCCCGACACTGACGGCGCTGCTTGACCGGATCACCGACCAGGACATCGCCCAGATGCTCGGGGACCTCGACGCGATGAGCCGCTACACCGATCGAACCCGCGAGTTCCAAGAGGCGCACCGGCGTTTCCATGACGTCGCGTTGAACCACTACCCGAGCGCGATCTCAGAGCTGACGCACTCGCTGCACGCGAAGATCTATCGCCACCAGCGGGCGTACCTCTCGCGCCCCCGCGTTCCCGAAGACTTCGTGCACGCGGACAAGCTCCTCCTCAACGCCATTCGCCAACATGACGGCGCACTGGTGCATCAGGTGCTCGAATTCCATCTCATCGACGCGGCACTGGGGCTGATACTCGATCTCAACCCGGACCACTGCTTCGACCCGCTCCTCGTGACGCTTCGCGGCATCGGCATCAATCTTGAGAGCGACGCGCAGGGTCGCATTCCTCGTCCCGCCGTGCTGCGCTGGGAGCGCAGCGATACCGCCTCGATGCCGGCACTGGCCACCTACAACCTGCTCTACGAGCCCGCCCTCTCCGGCGAGTGAGACACCTAGGAGAACCACTGTGACCGCCCTACGTGTAGGCCTGATCGTGCCAAGCTCGAACACGACGATGGAGACGGAGATCCCCGCCATGCTTCATCTTCGAGAGACCATTCGTCCGGAGCGTTTCACGTTCCATTCCAGCCGGATGCGGATGAAGCACGTCACACCGGAAGAGTTGCGGGCAATGGACTGCGATTCCGAGCGATGCGCGGTGGAACTGGCCGACGCCGACGTGGACGTGATGGCCTACGCCTGCCTGATCGCCATCATGGCTCAGGGACAGGGCTACCACCGCACGTCGGAGGAGAAGCTGCACGCCGCGGCCAAGGCCTCGGCGAACCTCGACTGCCCCGTGATCTCGTCGGCCGGGGCACTCGTCGAGGCCCTGCACCATCTCGGCGCGAAGAGGGTCTCGATCATCACGCCGTACGTGCCCGCCTTGACCGAGATCGTGTGCGACTACCTCCACCTTGAGGGCATTCAGGTGCACGACACGATCAGCCTCGGGGTCGCCGACAATCTTGCCGTGGGTCGACTCGATCCCGCCAACCTCACCGAGCTCGCCCACAAGATCGACACCGAAGGAGTGGATGCCTTGGTCCTGAGCGCCTGCGTGCAGATGCCGTCGCTTCCGGCGATCCAGACCGTGCAGGACCAGTTCCAGATCCCCGTCCTCTCCGCGTCCGTCGCGACGGCATGGAAGACGCTGAAGGTGCTCGGGCTCGAAACGGTGGTCCCGCGCGCGGGAGCACTCCTGGCGGGCTCGTAAGCACCGGATTGGCCGATCTGGGTGCGGGGGGCTCCGGACCCCTGGGGCGGGTAGCCGGCGTCACCCGAGCAGTATGGGCGACGTGGACCCGAAGGACTCTGGTCTGAGGACGCTTGAACCCATGGGTCCGAGATCCGTCGGGCAAAAGTGTGTACGAAACTTGACGCAGAACTGTATACACATTAGACTCAGCCGATGATCTTGACGGTTTGCGAGTCCGTGCCGCGATTCAGTGCTCGTCACGCGACAGGTTCCAATTGGGGCGTTCGACCGGGCATTGGCGCTGCTGGCAGCGACCGCCGCCGCGGTGCGCCGACACGGATCCGGTCTCAGTGTTGCGACTGATGAAGGCAACCCCGTCGCGTCGGCCGGTCGTCTCGCGAGGTCTGGTGGGGGTCGATCGAGTGGATTGTCGTGACTGACGCGATCGGGGAAGTGGCTTCGGTCTCGCGCAGAGTCGCTGGATCGTAGTTGTTCGATTTCATGGGGGGGTATTTGATGGGAAGTCGAGGGGTCACGGAGCTGGTCCCCCCGAGCGTGCTCGGGGATACGGAGCATGGCGCGCTCATCGTCGAAGCGCGGAACATCTCGAAGTTCTTCGGTCCGGTCACGGCGCTCAACGACGTCTCGGTTTCATTCAGGGCGGGAGAGATCCACGCCCTGGTTGGCGAGAATGGATCTGGCAAGTCGACATTCTTCAACTGCCTGAGCGGGATGCTGAGGCCTGACAACGGCGAGATCCTGATTGATGGAATCGCCGAGCACCACGTCTCTGTGCGTCACGCTCGAATGCGCGGCGTGGCGATTGTCAGCCAGGAGCTGAGTTTGATTCCCGAACTGAGTGTCGCTGAGAACGTACTGCTGGGCTCGCGCGATGCGTCTCGCGGCGGTGTCCTGCGCTGGCCCGATCTGATTCGCCGGGCGATCCGTGCACTCGACTACGTGGACCTCGACGTCGATGTCTCCCTGGCGGTGCGCGACCTCTCGGTCAGCCAGCAGCAGCTGGTCGAGATTGCCAGGGTGCTGTCGTTTCGCCCGCGGTTGCTCCTGCTCGACGAGCCAACGGCATCACTCGAATCCGCTGACGTGCGAACGCTGATCCAGCTCGTACGGCAGCTCGCCAGCGAGGGCCTGGCGGTCGCCTTCACCTCGCACCGGACCGCCGAGATCCTGGAACTCGCCCACACGATCACCGTCCTGCGAGACGGTGTCCATATCGAGACCAGCGCGGCGGGAGGAATCGACGAGGAGTGGATGGTGAGTCGCATGGTGGGACGTGAGCTCGCGAAGATCCACCCGCGTTCGATCTCCCTGAGCGATGAGAGCCATCAGAAGTCGACCCTTCGAGTCTCCAACGTCTTCACGAAGGACGGTCTCGTCAAGGGGGCATCGCTCGAGGTTCACCGTGGTGAGATCTTGGGCATGGCGGGCCTCATGGGCGCCGGGCGAACCGAGCTGCTCGAATCCATATTTGGCTTCAATCCCCAGCTAAGCGGCGTGATCGAGATGAGGGACTTCACGCTGCAGGCGCCAACGCCTCGAGAAGCCATGCGAGCCGGCCTCGGCCTCGTCCCCGACAACCGGCGCGAGAAGGGGGCGGTCATGGGAATGACCGTGCTCGAAAACATGCTCATGACCAAGCGGGGCCTGAAGTTCTGGCGTTCGCGCCGGCGCGAGAGCGAAGAGGCTCTCACGTGGATGGCGCGCCTCGGCCTCACCCGAACGGCACTGTCCGCCCCGATATCGTCGCTCTCCGGCGGACAGCAACAGAAGGTCATTCTCGCGAAGTGGCTGCGGCGAAGGCCCCGGGTACTGCTCTTGGACGAGCCGACGCGCGGCATCGACGTGGCGGCCAAGGCGGAGATCTACTCGATCCTCGAGGCGTGCGCCGACGAGGGAATGTCCATCATCGTCGCCTCATCCGAACTGCCCGAGCTACTCCGTCTTTGTGACCGGATAGCGGTCATGAGGGCCGGTCGGGTCGTGGAGGTCTTTGAACGAGGTGCCACGGAAGAAGAGATCATGTCGGTCGCAGTTTCTGAAAGGAAGTCATGACAATTACGGAGCACGAAGTAAGGGAAATCGAAGCGGCGGACCGGGCGCTGAGCCCGGCGGACCGTTGGGGTCATCTGCGAAAGGTGCCGAAGTTCGCGGCGGTCCTGGTGGTCTTTGTCGCGGCCGTCGTGATCTTCCGCCTTAAATTCTCGGGATTCCTGGATCAGACCAACGTCAACAGCATCCTGGGCAGTGCCTCGATTGATTTCCTGCTCGGCATGGGCATGACGCTCACCGTCATCTCGGGGGGCATCGACCTCTCGGTTTCCTCGACGGCGGTGCTGGCGGCGGTCTGCGGTGGTGAGATGACGGCACACTTCGGCGTCGCGGTCGGAATCATCGTCTGCCTGGTTGTGGGTCTCGTGGTCGGAATCGTCAATGGGTTGCTCATCGCGCGGCTTCGTCTCAACGCCTTCATCGTCACTCTCGCGGGACTGGTGGCCTACGAGGGATTGGCGCGTCTCATCCTGAACGACAGCACCCTCGTACTGACGACGACAACCTTCGGATCGTTCTTCTACGCCCAGATCGGTCCATTTTCGTACATCTCACTCCTGATGCTGGCCGTGTTGGTGATTCTCAGCCTCGTGCTCCACAAGACGTACTTCGGCCGGGATATCTATGCGGTGGGAGGTAACTCGCACGCGGCGCGCCTATCGGGGATCGCCGTGGAGCGCGTGACGGTCGCCGTCTACGCGATATCGGGGCTGTGCGCCGGCATCGCCTCGGTGTTGCTTATCGGGTTCAATTCGAACTCCGTGGATCCGACGGCCCTGGGTGGCGACGAGCTCACCGTCGCCGCGGCGGTGCTGCTCGGTGGAACGGCGCTCGTCGGCGGCTCCGGCGGCCCCTTTGGAACCGCGATTGCGATCATCTTCTTCTACACGATCGACAAAGGACTGAATCTCATCGGGATTACGGCGACGTACTGGCAACTCATCATCACCGGTGTGCTTCTCTTGTTCGCGGTGTTGATCGACAGAGCCCAGCTCTTGATTCATCGTCGACGGATTACGACGTTGTCGATTTCGGAGTCCGAGAAGTAGCGGCTTCTTCGTTGCGATAACTCGAAGGGAAGAGCGAAGCACGATGTGCCAGTCACTTGATGTGCCAATAATGATGATAGTGATGACGATGATGGTGATGATGATTTGACGGCGAGCCTTTCGTCAGAAGCCATCAGGTCAGTGCGTCTTGATCCCGGCGCTTTGGTATCAGGGGAGCAGGTACTACGTGGCCCGTAGATCGGTGAGGACTCAGCACAATTCGACCAGCCGCGCCGCATTGGGAAGATTGATGCGATGGCCGCGGGTCGTCACAGCGATTGCGTGATTTCTTCACATTCGTCCCGAGCGTGAACCAGCTCAACGGGTCTCGTCAGCTCCCTCGGTCCCTTGACCGCCCGGGTCCATGGATTGGTTCCTGAACTGGCCGCGCAGTTCGTTCTTGCGCACCTTGCCGGTGGCCGTCTTGGGCAGCCCGGCCACGACGACGACCTTCTTGGGCACCTGAAAGCCGGCCAGGTTCTGCTTGGCGTACGCGATCACCCGCTCGGGCAACTCGCGCTCGTCGACCGTGCCATCGGGCACCACGACGGCGCACACGGCCTCGCCCCAGCGCGCGTCGGCGACGCCGACAATCGAGCTCTC
>Ga0224558_1002571_pt1 | contig 16352 bp, 13 predicted proteins | sample 714S32024metaG_FD_180682 | JGI IMG/M metagenome (GOLD analysis project Ga0224558, IMG submission 180682) | Peat soil microbial communities from Stordalen Mire, Sweden - 717 S3 20-24 | ecosystem: Environmental > Terrestrial > Soil > Wetlands > Peat | place: Sweden: Norrbotten County, Stordalen... | reverse complement strand
AAAACGCCGCCGAGGTCAACAAAAAAGAAAATGGGGTCAAAATGCGAAATTACTCCTAGCCCTCAAAACACTGGCCGGAGCAGGGCTTTCAAAAAACTCATGCGAAACCGCTGTCGGCACGGCTCACAACCAGACCTTGATTCTGCCGACAGGTTGTCATGCGGACAGCCGTTTTCGGGAGGTCGGTCGCCTCGTTCGCCATGAGCCTGAGAAACTCGTGATCAGTTATGCTTTCGACACCCGCGCGAACACCGTGGTGCCAGAGTTCGTGGACAATCCGTCCGCTGGCCGCGAGCATTCTTTCACAGCATTTCGGCTGAAGGGCGCCGGCGGAGATGAAGTGGCCGTTCGTCCCCTTGCAGAATGCAGCGAGGCTCGAGCCAGGGATGAGCTGGACTCTAAGGTTATTTGGTCCTGAACTTTGCCAGGTTGGAGCACTCAACCAAGCGGTCGAGGGTCTTTAAGGTGAAGACTTTTCCTCTTGTGGCGATAAGCATCTTTTTCATGTCTTCGGAACGAACGCGAAACCCCCTGCCAGCAATGCAGGCGATGACTTGGTATTTCTGCTGGCCGGGTGGCATGTCGGCGGTGCTGAGCGAGCCGAGGTGCTGGATGCGCGTCACCTTATCCCGGGCGGTACCGTCGTCCTCGGCTATCTTGGCTTCAATAACGACCTGCGGGCTGAATTCGTCCGGCACTACGAAATCGGGGGCCTGGTCAAAGCCGGGCAGCTTCTCAGCGCGCTTGGTCTTTCGATAGCTGATCCCGGCTTTCGTCAGGACATCCTCGATAGCCGACTCGAGGCTGTCTCCGACCAGTCCGCTTACGGAATCTCGATGACCTGCGAAGGGGCGCCCAAGGAAGCGCTCGTAGAGCAGCATGGCGTATGGGGCACCCATGGCTGACAGGGATTTGATGGTACTGGGCCCTCCGGTAGTATCGGCTTTCTGCAGGCGGTGGATTGTGACGACGTTTGGAGGAGGAGAGCCTTCTTCCATGAGGGCACATGCGACTTCGATCATGGCTTTGAGGCGCGCTCCTTTGAGTTCAGCGCGCCTGATTGGCCTTAGTGGTTCCATTCTCGCCCTCCGCTCCAGGGAGCGTGCGAAACTTTGAGGGACGGGGACACCCGTACGCTGCTCGGCGACATACGCCCACTCGGGGGGAGTGAAGCCAAGAATCGAGCGGATGATGATGAGTCCACGGTGCTGGCTGCATACTTTAGTCTGAAGACAGGCGCGTGGTTCTCTGGAACCATGCGCCGAATGACTGGTGGCCTCGATACTGTTGCACTTCGCGCCGCGCTCGCGGAACACATCCGGCGTATGCGCAAGAAGCGCGGTTTGAGCCAGGAGGAGTTGGCATGGAGGAGCGGCCTCCATCGCACGTACATCAGCATGATAGAGCGTTCCCAACGGTCGGTCACTATCGACTCTTTGGAGGGAATAGCCGTGGCCCTTGGGGTGTCTGCATCGGCTTTGCTCGCCCGTGCTGAAAGGTCCCGCAAGCGGAACGGACCCTCTGCCAGATGAGCAGCACCCGTCAGCACGCATCATCCAGCCAGTCCGACCGTAGAGTGGCGGTGGGCCGTAAGCCCCTGACGGTGCCGGAGATTCTGGAGCTTGAGGCTGCGCTAATGGAAGTTTTTGGCACCATTCGTGAGTTGAGGGAGCGGAGCACCGCCGCCCGATACATAAAGTTTCCACCGCTGCCATCGGTTCTGAGTGAATCTATTGCGATTGCGATAACGCCAACCCTGTTTGGGGCTGACTGGAAAGGCCGCTATGGAGGAAGCGCTGCCGATATGATAATTGAGAATCTGGCCACTCGCAATCTACTGAGGGTCGAGGTAAAGGCCACGGGCCGACACGCCTTTCAAGAGCTTAAAGAAAAGGATTTGCGGGCGGACGTTCTCATTTGGTTCCGCTTCGGCCGCAGGCTGGAACTGGGCGCTGGCGAGATCGAGGCTGCAGTAATTGAGTCTCCTGGCAAATACGTCCCAAGGCAATGCCGACTGGATGTCCGCAGATTTGAGGCTATTGCGGGTATTCGGGAAGCTCAGAAGTTATTCCGGTTTGAGAGCCTCGCAGCTATGCTGGCCCCGCCAGCAACAAGCGTTCGCGGGGTGCCAGGTTAGCTAGGGAACGTCGGCGGCTGAACCGGTCTTGCGGACTCTGGTTTTCCTTTTCACATCCACAGTCAGAAGCCGTGGATCATCTAGGAGTTGGAGGCCTTCCGCTATGGCTTCCTTGATCGTCCCGAATTCAAAGACGGACTCAAACAGGTTGGCGACGCGGTCCTCGTCGCGGCGACTGTCGAGCTGTATGGTGGCGGTTATTACGTATCGCATAGGCGATGTCCGTTAGTTCAGGTAGTTCGATTCTATTCTTGGCGACGCCGCCTTGTAGAATTTGTCTATGATGTTGAGCCAGCCGCCGCTGCCGACGGCGCTGGTTTTGCCGTTTACGCCCAGCAGGTTCGATTCGCACTGGATTAGACCGATGGGGAAACCGTGGACGGAAAAGACGTCCAGGGATTTCAAGGCCATCGTGTCGTAACGGCAGAGCATGTTTTGGTAGCGGAGCAGGTCCGAAAGATTTGTAGCGAGCGCATCGGCAATGCGCGGGTCCTTTTGGCGGCTGATGAGGCGGCAGGCCAGCTCCAGCCCGAGCAACTGACGGGCGTTAAACATCTCGCGATAGAGGCGGTAGCCCCAGCAGTGTAGGCGGTCGGTCTCGTCTCCGGCGGGGATTTCATCTTTCGGGATGAATGACGGCCTGATGGAGGAGAGGCGGGCGGCGGCTGTTTCGTATTTGGCCAGGTCTTCCGGGGATGGCTTTTTGAAGAAGCGGCCCTGGTGCCAGGCGCGGCAGGCTTCGCAGTGATATTCGATGGCGAATAGGCGGTGGCTGGGCGAGCCGGCGGATGGAATGGGATATACGTTTGGGTGGCCGCAATGCTGGCACTTGCAGTGGTTGCGCCTGGCGGCAAATTCAAGAGTGAAGGCGGCTTTGCAGTGTGGGCATGCTGGCGCCTGTTTTGGCGAGGGGCTGTCGTAGAGCTCGCCACAGACGCGGCAAACGAAAACGTTCGTTGGGTGGCGGATGGCCTCGGAGAGGAGATAGTTGGGGAACAGGTCCACCGGTTGTCGGCAGCGTTGGCATGGCGGTGACTTCACCCAGAGGAAGTACTTGACGTGGGCTTCTTCGGAGCCGCACTCGAGGCACTTGGTGCGGTAGAGGGAGCCGATGTCTTGTTCGAGTGATCGCCGGAGCGCGTCGGCGGCTTGGCGGTAGGCGGCGAGGTCCAGGTCGAGGATCTCCTGGCGCACTATCCACCACGCCATTGGGTTAATGTCCAGACCAGTGATGGAGCAGCCAACACGGTTGGCCTCAACGAGGGTTGTGCCTCCGCCCATGAAGGGGTCGAGGACGCGAAGGGTCTTCAATGATTGGCCCAGGTAGAACTCGTCCCGAAGCGGCCCCTTTACGAACTCAGAGAGGATTAATGCGCGGAACAGTGTGCCCGGCCTTCGGGCAAACCACTTGTGGACCGCCATGATTGGGCGGTAGTTCTGCTGGATCTGCTTTTCGCGCAGAGCCAGGTCAGCCACAAAGGGCACATCGAAGTCGCGCTCAATCATCCGGGAGTGAAGGTGTCAGAAATTGGCGGAGGGGAAAAGCTGAAATGCTGAAAGCAGAAAGCTAAAGCCACCCAATGCGACATCAAAGCCACCCCAAAGCCTGTTGATAGCCAGGGGATTGCGACCCTAAAGCCACCCTAAAGCCACCCCTGTGCGAATGCAGAAGGAAGAATGTAGAATGAAGAATGGCGCCCAAAGCCATCTGCTAACTGATGTTGGGGAGAATGTCCGAGTTTGGGAGCCTTAGCTGCAGACCACACCAATCCCGGACCAGGTCGGGGAGTTTGCAGCGATCACAGATAGCGTTGGAGTGGTCGCAGAAGTCGCGGACCATCTGGATCAGGCCCTGCTGAGCGGCGGCGCCGGGCAGGGCGCGGGGGGAGGTCTCGCCGAGGAGCCGTTGGCGGGCGAGACGGAGCACGGAGTTGTCTTCGGCGGCGGGCCAGGCGAAATAGCGGTGTTCGAGGATTCGCTGCATGGCGGAGTTCTTCCCTTCGATGGCCCGAATCCAGAGCCAAGGCAGGACAACGTTGACCGCCAGTTCGGTAACGCGCGTGCCGCCCAAGAGCGGCTGGGCCTTTTTGAGCCGGGCCGAGCGGAAGGTGCAATGCCAGGACCAGAAATCATCGGGTTCAACCTGGAGGGCGGTGAGGAGGGAACCGGCCAGGGCCGAATCGGGGATCTCGCGGACGCACCAGCGTTCCAGCTTTGCGGCGAGGTCGCCGTCGAGGGACCAGCGGGAGGCGAGGGCGACGCGGCGCTGGGGGTGGTTGGCGGGGCGCGAGCCGGCCAAGTGCCAGAGCGTTCGTGGAAGGATGCAGTCGGAGAACTCGTCGCGTTCGCGCCACCATTGGTCCCAGACGCGGCGGACATAATGGTCGGCGCCAGTCTGGGCGCGGGTCAATTCTACTGGCAGCAGGCCGCTGATGCCGAAAAGACGGGCCTGCAAGGCGAGCGGTTGGGTGCGGGGCGTGAGCCAGCGGGGGCGGAGTTCGGCCAGGCGCTGCATGGGCCAGACGTTGTGTTTGTAGCCGAGGGCTTTGAAGAGCCCTTCCCAGAGTGATTGCTCCCAGCCGACGCGGCGGGCGCGGGCCTGGAACTGCGAGGCCTTGCTCTGCAACCGGACGTGGGCTGCCTGGTGGAGCAGGTCGAGGAGTTGCGCGGGCGGCACGGCACGCAACGGGGCGCAGCATTCGCCGCGCAATTCCTCGGGCAGCGTTTGCGCGGCCTCGCCGCCGAGCCAGAGGCTCAGCTCGCCGAGGGGGGCATCGAGCGCCTGGCGGAGCACAAGAGTGAGCGGCACGCCGGGGGCCGGCCGTTCGCTCTCCCAAATGACGTGCAGGATGACGTTCTGGAAGGCGGGGTTACGGTCGTGGCCGTGGGCACGCCAGCCGCTGGAACGGAGGTCAACTTCGATGTCGCCAGTCTGAGGCGGGCCATCGCCGGCTTGCACGATGGCGCTGCGGAAATCGGGGCCGCCCTCGACGCTGCGAAAACCGGGATGAAGGATACGGATGGGTTGTCCGTCCAAGGTTTGAAGTTGATCGCGGAGTAACCGCTGGTGCTGCCAGATCGTTTGCAGGAGGCGTTCGGGCGGGGAGTCCCTGTCCTCGCGCAGGACGGGAATCACGCCCGACCGCACGCGCCACTGGGCATAGAAACTGGCCAAGACCGGAGGCACCTTGGGATTGTCTTTGCGCTTAAGGGCCTACATTGTCAAGCTTTGGATGGGGCGGGACGAGGCAACGGGGCAGGCGAAGATGGGAGATGGAAGATGGGAGATGGGGGATGGCAGATGACAGACGGGAAAGATGAGGCACCGAGGGCTTGGGTTCGGCAAGATTGAACGCATCCGGAAGCTAGGTTGACTGTTATTATGATTATGAAACGGGAAAGAAACAAAGGGCGGGGCCGGTGGCTGACGTTGTGGCTGCTGGCGGGGTGTGTGGTTGTGTTTGAGCCGCGCTCCTACGCGCAAACGGCGGAGGGCGACGTCCGCCGTGACGCGACGGTGTTGGCGGTGGAGAAGGTGATGCCCACGGTGGTGAATATCGCCACGGAGACGATCATTCAGGTGCGGGACCCGTTCGAGGAGTTCTTCCGGCAGTTCTGGGGCCCGTATCACCGGCAGCAGCCGCCCAATTCTCAATACAGCCTCGGCTCGGGCGTGGTGGTTGACGAGGCGGGCTACCTGCTCACCAACGACCACGTGGTACGGCGGGCGGACAAGATCGGGGTCAAGTTCTGCACAGGAACCAACGTGTATTCCGCCACGGTTGTGGCGAGCGACCCGAAGAGCGATGTGGCCCTGCTGAAGCTGAATGCTCCGCCGGGGGAGAAGTTCAAGGCGATCCAGTTTGCGCGGGAAGATGATTTGATGCTGGGCGAGACGGTGCTGGCGCTGGGCAACCCGTTCGGCCTGGGCGGTTCGGTCACCCGGGGCATTTTGAGCTCGAAGAGCCGGGTGCTGCCGAAGGAAGGCGAGCCGCTGGACATCCCGAACTGGCTGCAGACGGACGCGCCGATCAACATGGGCAACAGTGGGGGACCGCTCGTAAACCTGCGCGGTGAGCTGATTGGGATTAACGTTGCGGTCCTGAACCAGGTCGAGGGACACCAGGCCCAGGGCATCGGCTTTGCGATTCCAATCCGGCGGGTGCTCGAAGCGCTGTCGAACATCTTACCGACCGAATATGTGAAGTCCTATTGGTTTGGAGCGCGGGTGAAGGTGGGCACGACGCCGCTGGTGATCAGCAACGTGCAAGCGCAGAGCCCGGCTGGCAAGGCGGGATTGAAGGTGGGCGACGCGATCCTGGAGGTGAATGGCAAGGCGCCTAAGAGCTTTATCGATTTCGCCGACCTGCTGGCAGCCGGGGCGGGGTCGGAGGTGAGGCTGGCCCTGAAGCGGGGCACCGGGCAGAAGGAGATCGCGGTGCAGTTGGTGCCTGAGAAATCCGTGTTCAATGCCGGAATGATCCGCGACCGGCTAGGGCTGAACCTCGAGGAACTGACGCCGCAAGTAGCGGCCCGCTATGGCGTGGGGGCTGCGGAAGGTTTTCTCGTGACGGGAGTGGAGGAAGATAGCCAGGCTGCCAAGGCGGGATTGCAGCGGGGCATGTTGGTGACGGGCATAGACGGACGGCTACCCGCGGACCTAAGCGCCGTCGCTAAGCTGCTTTATCCGAAGAAGAAAGGCGACCGGGTGCAGCTTGATTTAGCCATGCCGCAGCGGGTGGGCAATTTCAATGTCCTGCGCCAGGGGGCGGTGGAGCTGGCAGCGCGATAAGCCGAGATTTTGTTGGCTCCGGCCGCCATTTTAGGAATAAACTCCGCTTTACGCCGGTTTTGATGAGTGATGATTTGATGATCGAAGTTGCCAACCTGACCAAACGATACACGGGCCATACCGCGGTATCGGACATATCTTTCACGGTCGGGCGAGGCGAGATTGTCGGCCTGCTCGGCCCGAACGGGGCGGGCAAGAGCACGACGATGCGGATTCTTTCCTGCTACCTGCCGGCGACGTCGGGCACCGTGCGGATCGCGGGATTGGATGTGTTTGCACAGTCGGATGAGGTGCGCCGGCGGATCGGTTATATGCCGGAGAACAACCCGCTGCACCAGGATATGCGGGTGCGGGAGTACCTGAAGTTCCGCGCCCGGTTGAAGGGTTTGAGCCGCGAGCAGTCGCGGCGGCGCGCGGATGTGGTAATGGAACAATGCGGCCTGACCGAGGTGAGCCGGCGGATAATCGGCCAGCTTTCCAAGGGTTATCGTCAGCGCGTCGGCTTGGCGGACGCGTTGGTGCATGAGCCAGAGCTGATCATCCTGGACGAGCCGACGATCGGCCTGGACCCAAACCAGATCCGCTCGGTGCGCCAGCTCATCAAGGGATTGGGCGGCGCGCACACGGTGCTGGTCTCGACGCACATTCTGCCCGAAGCGGAGCTGACGTGTAACCGGGTGGTGATCATGTTTGATGGGAAGATCCTGGCGGCAGACACGCCGGAGAATTTACAGAAGCTCATGAGCAGCGGCAGCCAGATCATCGCGGAAATCGCCGCGCCGCCGGCGGAGTTGCAGGAATGCTGGGCACAAATAGCGGAGATCGAGCAGTTCGACGTGTCACCGAGCGATGGGGAGTATTCCCGGTGCGCACTGACACCCCGGGATGGCGTGGATCTGCGGCCACAGATTTACTTGCTGGCCCAGGAGCGGGGCTGGCTGCTGCGCGAACTCACGCGCAGCCGGCACTCGCTGGAGGATATTTATGTCCAGGTGACCCGGCCGGGAGAGGAGGAAGTCTGATGCAGGCTTACTGGACCCTGGTCCGGCGGGAATTGGCGGGCTTTTTCCTTTCCCTGGGCGGCTATATCATTATCGCCGCGGCGCTGTTCATGATGGGCAACAGCTTCGTAATCATCCTGGACAAGCTGCAGAAGCCGACGCCCATGCCGGTCACCGAGCTGTTTTATGTTACGCCATTCTTCTGGCTGATCCTGCTGCTGACGACGCCGGTTATCACCATGCGGTTGTTTGCCCAAGAGAAGTTCACCGGCACTTTCGAGACGCTAATGACGACGCCGGTGAGCGATTTCGAAGTGGTGGCGGCCAAGTTTACCGCGGCACTGCTGTTTTATGTCCTGATGTGGTTGCCGCTGCTGGGCTGCCTGCTAGTGGTGCGGTACTACACCCAGGACGCGGGCGCGCTGGATGGCGGGGTAATGGGCAGTACGTTCCTGGGGGTCTTACTGCTCGGGGGGGTGTTTCTTTCGCTGGGTTGCTGCGCCTCGGCGCTGACGCGGAGCCAGGCCATTGCAGCCATGTTCAGCCTGGCATCCGGGGCGAGCTTGTTTCTGCTCGGCTACCTGGCCGGCCAACTGCCCGCGCCGGAGAGCTGGCAGACCCAGGTGCTGAGTTGCTTCGCACTGTTCGACCAGATGCACGATTTTGCCCGCGGGGTGGTGGACACCCGACCCATCGTTCTGTTGGTGAGTCTGACGCTGTTCTTCCTGTTCCTGACGTTGCGGGTGGTGGAAAGCCGGCGTTGGAAATAGCATGGCGACCGAGCCACATTCCAAGCCCAGCTTCTCGCCCTACCGCAAGTGGGGCATTGGCCTCCATGTCCTCATCCTGTCGCTTATCGTCCTGTCGGTGGTGGTGATGGTGAACTATGTTAGCCGGGACTATTTTCTGCGTTTCCACGCGAGCACGCACACGAGGCTCGAACTTTCCCGGCGCACGGTCGGTTTGCTCCGGTCGCTCACCAACCAGGTGAAGGTGACGCTTTACTACGACACGGACGACAGCAAGTCGCTCTACACCACGGTGGCGGACCTGCTGAGCGAGTATCGGCTGGTAGATCCGCGGATCATGGTTCAGACGGTGGATTATATCCGGGACCCCGGGCTGGCGCAGAAAGTTAAGACCAAATACAAGCTCTCCGCCCAGACCGACAAGAACCTAGTCATCTTCGATAGCGGGGACAAAGTGAAGGTGATAAATGGCGGCGGCCTGGCCGCCTACGCAATCGATCAAGTGACCAACCACGCGCCCGGCGTAACGGGACTTCAGTTTGAACGCAAGCCGGTGGCCTTCCTGGGCGAGATCGCCTTTACCGGGGCGTTAGTGGACGTCACGAGTTCCCGGCCGCTCAAGGCCTATTTTCTCCAGGACAACGATGAACACCAGATTGACAGCAGTGACGAGGTGATGGGCTATCTTAAATTTGCCTCTATTCTGCAGCAGAACTGCATCACGAATGAGCCGTTGTCACTGCTCGGCACCAATGTCGTGCCGTCAGACTGCAGTCTGTTGGTGATAGCCGTACCCAGAGACGTCATTCCTGACTCCGAGCTGGAGAAGGTGGAGCAGTATCTCAACCAAGGTGGCCGGTTGCTGGCCCTGTTTAGCTACGGCTCGGCTCTTAAGGAAACAGGTTTGGAAAAGATCCTAGCCAAATGGGGGGTGGAGGTAGGCCATAACGTCGTCACAGATCCCGATAACTCCGCTGGTCGGGAGAGGACAGATGTCATCGTCAACAACTTCGGCGCGGGCAAGCATCCCATCGTTAATTCCCTGTTGCAGTCCCGGCTTCATTTGAGTTTGCCGCGAACTATTGGCCGATTGAAGATGCGTGCCGAGGCGGCCGATGCGCCGCATGTGGACGAAATCGCCTACTCAGGCCCCAACGCTACCATAGCGGGCGGCCTGGCCCGAAGGCCACCTTTCCCGCTCATGGTCACCGTGGAGAAGGGAGCGATCAAGGATGTCATCACCGAGCGTGGTTCGACTCGTATGGTTGTGGTTGGCGATTCGGTGTTTCTGGGCAACCTCCAAATTGACTCGGCGGGCAACCGTGATTTCGCCGCCTCGATTGTCAACTGGCTGCTCGAACGGACGCAAATGCTGGGCGGCGTGGGGCCGCAGCCGATCGCGCAGTATAAGATCGTATTGACCCAAACGCAGTTGCATCAGGCGCAGTGGGTGCTGCTTGCCGGGTTGCCGGGTTCCGTGCTGGTGCTGGGCGGCCTGGTCTGGCTGCGACGGCGGAGATAGTCATCGCGCATGAATTCCCGGAACACATGGCGATGGTTTATCGTGGCGGTCGCGCTGTTTGCCTTCATCCTGTTCCAACAGCATTACCTGCGGAAGACTGGCGGCGGTCCAAGCAAAGTGCTGCCCAGCCTCAAAGCCGCCGTGGTGACCAGTGTGCAGGTTCGGCACGCGGCACAGTCGGAGATTCGGGCCGAGCGCACCAATGGGACCTGGCAATTGACCGAACCGCTGGTTTATCCCGCCCAGGCGGTTAGCATCGAAAGACTCCTCGCCCAGCTCGAGGCGCTCAGACCGGCGACTTATATCACCGCGCGCGCGCTGAGGAACCGGTCGAACACGGATGAGGACTATGGGTTCGCTGCACCGCAGGCCTCCATCATTATCGAGCAACCGGGTTACACCACACGGCTGCGGGTTGGTGTGAAGACGACGCCAGGCGACCAAGTGTTCCTTCAGGTTGTAGGCAGAGAAGGAGTGTTTGTCGTGGACGCCGATTTCCTGAATTACCTTCCGCGCACGGCGGACGGCTGGCGTGACACGGCGCTGATTAACCTGGACGGCCTGGCATTCGACCGGCTGGCGGTGACCAACGGGACGAAGATATTCGAGCTGCGGCGTGACGGTACCAATAAGGTGTGGCGCATGGTTTACCCACTACAGGCGCGCGCAAACAACCCCAAAGCCGAACAAGCGCTGCAAACGCTCCAGAGCGTCCGGGTTCGTCAATTTGTTTCTGACGATCCCAAAGCGGACCTAGAGGCGTTCGGCCTCCAGCCCCCTGAACTTGAGGTGGCCCTGGGCCAGGGGAGCAACTTCGTCGCCCGCCTCCAGTTCGGGAAGAGCCCGACCAACGACACCCGGCTGGTCTATGCCCGGCGCCTAGACCTCAATGCCATCGTGACGGTGCGCAAAGATCTGCTCGCCCCCTGGTACGCCCAGGTCAACGACTTCCGCGACCTGTTCCTGGTCACATGGACCGCGCCCGTAGCGGTCATTGACGTGCATGGTCAGGACAATTTTTCCCTGCAGCAAACCAACGATGAATGGCGCGTCCTGCCGCAGGACTTTCCCGCCGATGCCGGCCTGGTCAGAGATCTGGTGTCGGCGTTGCGTGGATTGCAGATCGTGGAGTTCACCAAAGATGTTGCCATCGCGCCGGAACTGCCGGCGTATGGCCTTGCCACCCCGGCGCGCCAGTACATCCTGAGGTCGGCGGCGACAAACTCCCCGACCGGCCCGACCAATCCGGTTGTGGTTGAGGTGGACTTCGGGACCAACCACGCCGATAAGGTCTTTGCGCGGCGGACGGATGAAAGCTGTGTTTACGCCGTGAAGCTCGCCGATTTTCAGCGACTGCCGTTGGCAAGCTGCGAGATGCGTGAACGCAGGATTTGGAACCTATCCACGAACGATGTGGCGAGCGTGACGATTCGACAGCAAGGCCGCGTGCGCCAGATTACCCGGAATGGACCTCATGACTGGTCGCTCGCTCCAGGGTCCCTGGGCATTATCAATGTGTTGGCGGTGGAGGAGACCGTGAGAAGCTTGTGCCAATTGGCGGCAGTCGGCTGGATCGCGCGGGGGGACCAGGACCGGGCCCGCTACGGTTTCACGGACAACAGTGACCGCGTTACGCTCGAGTTGAAGGACGGCAAGAAGGTTTCCGTTGATTTCAGCAGCCGAGCCTCCCTGGAAGTGCCGATCGCGGCTGTGACACTGGATGGGCAGCCCTGGATCTTCCTGTTCCCCACCTGGCTTTACGATTACGTGCAGCGATTCCTCTCGGTGCCTCCCAGTCCTTGAAAGCAGAGCTCCCAGCGGCGACCAGCCGGAAGCGCGGGTTCTGGAGGACCTGCCGGGTCTGTTTTCGCTGGGCTCGCATCGCCGTTTGGCTCCTGATTCTGGTCCTGCTCGGTGCGGTGCTTTACCTTACGCAAATCGGGCTGCCCGATTTCGCCAAGAGACCGCTGCTGGAGAACCTGCACGCGCGGGGCCTCGATCTTCAGTTTTCCCGCCTGCGCCTGAGGTGGTATCGCGGCATTGTGGCCGAAAACGTGCGCTTCGGGCGCGCGGACGAACCGCTAAGCCCGGAGCTAGCGGTTGAGCAGGTCCAGTTGCGGCTCGACCACCACGCCCTCAGGCGGCTGCAATTCCAAGTTGACTCGCTGGTGCTGCAGCAGGGCCGACTGGTTTGGCCCCTAGCGGAAACCAACCAGGCGCCGCGCCAATTAGAGGTTGACAACATCCAGACGGTGCTGCGCTTTTTGCCCGATGACGAATGGGCACTGGATCAGTTCACGGCCGGTTTTGCCGGGGCGAGAATCCAGTTATCGGGGAGAGTGGCCCACGCCTCAGCCGTCCGTGAATGGAAATTGCTGAAGGCAGAGCGAGCCGCGCCCGTCAGCGCCTGGCGCGACCGGTTCCGCGAATTCGCGGACACGCTGGAGCGCATCCATTTCTCCGCCCCGCCGGTGCTCAGGCTGGACGTGCGGGGCGACGCGCGTGATCTCGGGAGCTTTGGCATTCGCGTGTTGTTGGAAACTCCCGGTGCGGACACACCCTGGGGCACGGTACACCAAAGCCAGTTCAGTGCCCGACTTTTCCCGGCCACAAGCAACGGGCTGTCGAGCGCCGAAATGGGCCTGGAAGCCGCAGCGGCGCGGACGCGTTGGGCCGCCACCGAGAACTTGCATCTCACGGCCCGCGTGGCCTCGTTTGTGAGCCTGACGAACCTGGGAAACGGGGAGCTGCATTTGCGTGCCGGGCACGTCGAGACCGAATGGGGCCAAGCGACCGACGTGCAGCTCACCCTGAGCGGCACCGCGATGGAAGGTAAGACCAACCTGATCAACGGCGACCTAACGCTTTTGGCGAGCCACCTCCAGACCAAATGGGGTGGGGCCACCAACGCTCAGTTCAATGCCAAATGGATCCACGCCCTCACCAATGCCGTTCCGTTGAGCGGCGATGGCAAGCTTCTATGCGACTGGGCGAATACGGACTGGGGCGCCGCCCGTGAGCTTCAGCTCGACCTGCATCTTGCCGCTCCTCCGGCCGCCGCACCGCCGCTTGCCGATGAATCCTGGGGGTGGTGGGCCAGGCTCGAACCCTATGCGCTGGATTGGGATGGGCGGGTCCGCGGGCTGCAGTTGCGCGGGCTCGAGGTGGAGGACGTCACCTGCGGCGGCAACTGGCACGCGCCTGAATTGACGATTACCAACCTACACGCTGAACTGTATCAACGGCACCTGGATCTTCGCGCGGGGCTGGATGTGGCCACGCGTGCCCTCGACCTTAGTCTCACCTCCGACGTGGATCCGCATAAAGTTGAGCCCGCTCTCACCGAGGGGGCCCAGCGTTGGCTGGCGGCGCTGGCATGGGAGCAACCGCCTGAGGTAAAGGGCGAGGTGTCCCTAGTGCTGCCGGCCTGGACGAATCGCGAGCCCGACTGGCGCGCCGAAGTGCAGCCCACAATCCACTTGCGGGGTGAATTCAAAGTCCAGCACGGCGGCACTTATCGCGGAGTGCCGGTTACCGCCGCCCAGTCGCACATCTCGTATTCAAATATGGTCTGGCGCTTGCCGGACTTTACCGTCCTGCGCCCCGAAGGGACCCTCGAGGTGGTGTTTGAAGAAGATGACCGCACCAAGGACGTCTACTCTCGCATCTCCAGCACGCTGGATGTGAGGGTCTTGCGTCCGCTGCTGGAGTCGGAGCAGCAACGGGGTTTGGACTACCTCACGTTCACAGTGGCGCCGGTAATTGGCATCGAGATATGGGGGCGCGGGCACGAGCCGGAGCGGACCGGGATCAAGGGACGGGTGGCGCTGACTAATTTCACCTTTCGCGGAGAATCCGCCAGCGGACTCCAGACGGCCTTTCAATACACCAACAGCTTTCTCCAGGTCCTGCATCCCCGCATCCAGCGCGGGGCGCAGCAGATAAGCGCTGACGGCCTGGGCGCGGACTTCAAAGCGCAGTTGGTCTTTCTGACTAACGGTTATAGCACGACCGAGCCGATGGTCATCGCACGCGCCATTGGCACCAATGTGGCCAGCGCGGTCGAAGCGTATCAGTTTCGGCAGCCCCCGGTGGCCCGGGTACACGGTACCATCCCAATGCATGGAGAGGACGATGCCGACTTGCATTTTGACCTCGCTGGCGGCCCGTTTGACTGGTGGCGGTTCCACGTGCCGCATATCGCCGGCCACGTGCATTGGCACGGCCAGCACTTGACCTTAAGCAACGTCTGGGTTGATTTCTATGGCGGGCAGGCGGCCGGGTCCGCTCACTTCGACTTTCATCCCGGGCGTGAGACGGACTATAATTTCAGCTTGGCTATGACCAACGCGCTGCTGCAGCCGCTTAGAGAGGATTTGTTCTTTAAGACCAATCACCTCGATGGCCGGCTGAATGGATCCTTGGCAGTCACCAGCGCCAACACCGCGGATGTGGGCACTTGGAAGGGGCACGGCGACCTGGCTTTGCGGGACGGCCTGATTTGGGAAATCCCCATCTTCGGCATCTTTTCAGATGTGCTTAACGGCATGGTGCCCGGCCTGGGCAGCAGCCGGGCCAGCGCCGGCACCTGTACGTTCATCATCACCAATGGCATCATCCGCTCCGACGATCTGGATATTCGCTCGACGGGGATGCGGCTGCAATACCACGGCACACTGGACTTTCAGGGCCAGGTCAATGCACGCGTCGAGGCCGGGCTCTTGCGCGATATGTGGCTGGTCGGCCCGATCGTCAGCACGGTCTTGTGGCCAGTCACTAAGCTCTTCGATTACAAAGTCACCGGCACCCTGGACGACCCGAAGGCGGAGCCCGTTTACCTCATTCCAAAAGTCATGCTGCTGCCCTTCCAATTGCCGTTCCATCCGATCCGGACATTGAAGGGGCTGCTGCCGGAGGATCTTGGCTCCAGCCGCACGAATGCGCCACCTATTGCGCCTAAGCCGTGAGGACGCAGGAAAGAACCACAGATGGACACGGCCCGCCCAACCTCTCCCGCCTCGGACGCCTGGTTCGTCACCACGCATTGGTCGGTAGTGCTGTCGGCGCGCGAGGGGACTTCGCCGCAATCGGCCGCCGCGCTCGAAACACTCTGCCGCACTTACTGGTATCCGCTTTACGCTTACTTGCGGCGGCAAGGCCGTCCGCCGCCCGATGCGCAGGATCTGACGCAGGGCTTCTTCGCGCGGCTGTTGCAGAAGGATTACCTGCACGCGGCGGCACGGGAGAAGGGCAAGTTCCGCACTTTCCTGCTGGTGGCATTCAAGCGCTTCCTGGCCAACGAATGGGACCGTGAACACGCGCAGAAACGCGGCGGCTTTGGAACGGTGGTGTCCATAGATGAGGAGATCGCCGAGGCCCGCTTCGCCGCCGAGCCGTCTCAAAACGTGCCGCCCGACGTGCTCTTCGACCGGCACTGGGCGATGACTCTGCTGGAGCGGGCCATGGCGCAGTTGCAGGAGGAATACGTGGCCTCGGGCCGGGCGAAGTTATTCGAATATCTGCAAAGCTGCCTCGCCCGGGAGGAGTCGGCGCTGCCTTACGCGGAGATTGCCGCCCGTCTGAACCTTACGGAAGCCGCCGTGAAGATGGCCGTTCACCGGCTGCGCGCCCGCTACCGCGAAATCCTGCGCGCGGAGATCGCGCACACCGTCTCCTCTCCGGCGGAAATAGAGGAAGAAATTCGGCATCTGTTTGCGAGCTTTGGCCCGTGAGCTTGTGCGTCTCACTGCGGCCACTGGCAGTGTCACCGGACCCAAATCACGCCCGGCGGCGGCTCGCAACCGCAGAGAGCGCAAAGAGCGCAAAGGGGAAGGGCCTGAAGCTGATTTGCGTTCTTCTGGCTTCAAGCGTTGGCCCCGGACCTGGGTCCGCACGGGACGAATCTACGGAGTGACGCCTTTCCCGTGCGATGCCAGTTCGGCATTCTGACCGTAGAAACGGCTTCTCCTGCTGCCTCTACAGGACATTTGTAACATGGAAATTGGTGGCTGGGGCCTTTCCACGCTAGTCTAGTGTCCCTTAATAACTAGACGCACAGGGGGAACCTGATATGATGCCGGGGCATGCCCAAATCAAGTCCGCCGCTGGTGTTAAGCCCGAGTGATCGAGCCCAACTGGAGCAATGGTCCAG
>Ga0224558_1002570_pt1 | contig 16355 bp, 17 predicted proteins | sample 714S32024metaG_FD_180682 | JGI IMG/M metagenome (GOLD analysis project Ga0224558, IMG submission 180682) | Peat soil microbial communities from Stordalen Mire, Sweden - 717 S3 20-24 | ecosystem: Environmental > Terrestrial > Soil > Wetlands > Peat | place: Sweden: Norrbotten County, Stordalen... | reverse complement strand
GGCGGTTCCGGCGCGATAGCGACGGCGACGATCGTCGGCGGGGCTATTACGGCGGTCGTGATGACCAACATCGGCTCCGGCTACACGACAGCGCCAGGCGTGCTCATCGTTTGCGACGGCGCCGGCGCCCGGGCGAGCGCGGTTCTGGTTCCGTCTGGCGTCGTCAGCATTGCAGTCGCCAACGGCGGCAGCAACTTCACGTCGGTTCCGCTGCTGGAGATCACCGGCGGCGCAGGCGCAGGCGCTGTTGCGATCGCGGTGCTCACCGCAACGAGCGTTGCCTCGGTGAATCTGACGGCAGGCGGCTCCGGCTACACTTCAGCGCCGACGATAGCGTTCGTTGGCGGTGGCGGCTCAGGCGCCGCGGCGACGGCGGTTCTTAGTGGCGACGCGGTGGGCCACGTCACGTTGACGAACGTCGGCTCCGGTTACACGGGGCCGATCCAAGTTACGTTCACCGGCGGCGGCGGTTCAGGCGCCGGCGCCACGGTTTTGTACGCGCCGACGTCGATCGGTTCGGTTGAAGTGTCGGCTGTCGGTCAGTACTACACGACGGCGCCTGCGATTATCGTTCAACCCGGCGCCAACAACGCCGCCGCGGCGACGCTGACGCTGATGCCGTTTGGCGTCAGCGGTTCGGTGATGGAGACCTACCTGTCGCGGATATGGATTTTTGATCCGGCGCCGTCGCCGTATTCGGCGCTGCCGCCCGGTGGCAGTTGGCAGGCGTCTGCGCCAGGCTCATTTACTGATTTCGCCACTTCGGATGGCGGCGACAGCGCGATCAACACCGACGCCTTTCTCGACCTTCAGTACACACAGGTTCGCCAGTCTTCGGGCTATCTCTACGTACTCGGCAATGGTTCGGTCAGCGTCATTTCCAACGTCAACACGTCGGGCAATCCGCCGACGACGACGTTCAACTACCAGAACGTCGATCCGCAGGCGGGTTGCGCGTGGCGCGACTCGTTGCAGGATTTCAGCCGTTCGACGATTTTTGCCAATCGAGCCGGGATCTACGGCCTGTACGGCGGCGCGGCGACCAAGATCAGCGGCAATCTCGATCAGTTGTTCACCAATGCGATCTTCCCGCCGACGGCGGGCGCGGTGACGCCGTGCTCGGCGATCGCGACGATCTTCAACATCAAGCACTACATGCTGCTGATGACGGTCGTCGATCCCGACACGGGCGTGACGCGCATCGTCATGGCGACGTGGAACGAAAAGGACTGGGTCGTCACCACGCAGACCGTCGATCTCAGTTTCATTGCGACGCAGAAGCAGGGCAGCGTCTACGCCGCCTACGGGTCCGATGGGTCGTCGATCTATCCGCTGTTCGCTGCACCGTCATCGGCGTTGCAGAAGCGGTTCGACACGAAGCTCTACGGGTCCGATCGCATCTTCATCGAAAAGGCGGCGCAAGGTGTCTGGATGCAGGCGCAGGACAACTCCGCCGGCGAGGTCGGAATCAGCGGCGCGTTGACGGCGACGATCTCCGGCATGGGCGGCGGCGCGATCAACGGCTTCGCTGTCACCGTGCCGGAAGGTGTGTCGGCGCCGTTCCTCAACCAGGTCGCCATGGCGTCTCCGCCGCCGGCTTGGAACGTCTGGGGCACGTCGATCCAGGGCAACGCCTTCTTCTCTATGGGCTTGCGCTTTGCCAGCAACAGCCTAGATTTCACCCTGGCCGATCTCGTGATAGGCTACACCGAGCAAGACGCGTTCTTCGCGTGAGGATGCCATGCAGGTTGGTTATATTGTCGGCGCAACGAGGACGCTTGGTAAGGCGCAGGGCTACCTCGGACTTCCGGTGAAGGACGAGATGCTCGGCTGTGGCGCGCCTCAGATGACAACGGCGTGGCTGCCGACACCCGAGGAGATTATCGCTATCGTCGGCGGCGCGGCGATCTACGTTCGAATTCTTGGTTCCTCGCACCCGCCGATTTTGGTCGATGTCGGACCTGTTCCAGAGTAGGAGAGATTCTATGGCCATGCGCACCACCGGCGTCAAAATGGACCTTGAAAAGCTGATCGCTCGCGGCGAGAATCCTAACGGATTCACGGCGCAGACGGCCAACGGCACTGCACACTGGCGGGGGAAAGGGTGGAATAAAGACGAGCCTTGGACATCGCCTCAAGTCGAACCCGGCCCGACGCGGCCGGCAGGGCGCAGCAATCGATCTGGTGAGTGAGATGCTGCCGGCGCTCGAAAACCTGCCTGAAACTCCAGACGGCTGGAATCGGTTTTCGTGGGATCATCGCAACAGCCACGATCGCATCCGCGCGGCGATCAAGACAAAATACAGCGTCGACCTGAGCGATTATCAGGTCGACCCGATCGATTCCAATCTGCTCGGAAATTTCTTGCAGAACAATTCGCAACTCCACGGCGACATGAACGGCGTTCTCGGATTGCAAAGCGGCGACTTGCAGGACATCGATTTCAGCAACAAGCAGCAGTTCGAGGCGTGGGTGCGGCTTCATTATCAAGAGCACCAGCAGGCCGAACTGAAACTGGAGATTTGACCACGCCTGATGGTCTCAGGTTGTTTAGAGGAGTGCTAACATGCATTATCGTAATGGGTGTGAAGCTCAAAATGGCGACAAAATCGTGAAGTTGGAAAGCGGTAGGATCGTTGCCTTTGGCGTGCTTCACAGCGCTATTCCCGGTAACGACTATTGCAACGGCAATATCGCTGCGATTCAACCGCCGAACGACTACGCGTGTATGGTTGATTGTCTGCATGTCGATGACGTGGCGGCTCTCCTTATCGACGCCAAATTAGACACTCGTCCAGAGGGTAAGTAGGCACTATGCAGCCGTTCGTCGTCTTCGCTCTTCCTCGAAGCCGAACGGCATGGATGTCGCGCTATTTGTCTTACGACGGTCGCTTCCTGGTGGGCCACGACATCGCAGCGAGAAGCGATTCGATCGAAGGGTTTTTTCGTAACTTCGACGAGGGGCTGTCCGGTACGGTCGAAACGGGTGCGATGATGGGCTGGCGGCTGTTTCGCGAGAGATTTCCAGACGCGCCTATCGCAGTCGTGCGGCGGTCGATCGAAGACGTGAAGCTGAGCTTGGCGCGGTTCGGGGTCGCTCCTCGCGAAGGCGATCTGGAAGCGCGTGCGGCCGTTCTCGACGAGCTCGAAAAGGAACCGGGCGTGCTGTCGGTGACTTTTCGCGATCTGTGCGAGGCGAGGAATCGTCGTCGCGTGTTCGAGCACTGCCTAGGCTGCGCTTGGGATCAGGAATGGGACGCGCGACTGGCGTCGGTCGACATCCAGGTCGACTTCATGCGTGAACTGCGAGAGGTGGCCGTGAATCAAGAACGGATAGCCGCGATGAAGAGGGTGGTGGAAGCGCACTTTTTGGTCGGTCTTCATGCCTGATCCAGTGGTTATCGCATGGGAGACGTGGGCATCGGCGTGGCCCGAAGGCGAAGCATTGGCGAAAGCGCATTTCAACGAGGTCGAGGGCGTTCTCGCCGAGAAAAGGCCGTGCAAGATCGACGAGCAGGCGATGATCGACGCAGAGAAGGCCGGCGTGCTTCGTGTGGCCGGGGCGCGGGTCGGCGGTCGCCTGGTCGGCTATTGCTCGTGGAGCCTGATGCCCGATATCGAATCGAAGGGGCTGATCGTGGCGAACCAGGGTGCGATCTACATCGATCCTCGGTTCGCCGGCCTCGGCTATCGGATGCTGACTTTTTCGCTTCCGGGGCTTAAGATGGCGGGGGCCGACTACGCGCTGATGCACCACCGGATGCTTGGCCGCGGGGCTCGTCTTGGAGTATGGTTCAGGCGGCTCAAAGCGGTGCTGATCAAGCACGAGTACTATCTCTGGCTGAGAGACTGACGATGGGATGCATTTCGGTTCCGCTTATTGCGGCCATCACGGACAGCATCGGCGGCGCTGGCGCGGCGCTTGGCGCCGGCGCGGCTGGCGCGGCCGACGCCGGCTTGGCTACGGCGGGCGGCGCGGCTGCGGCGGGCGGCGCTGACGCGGCGACGACCGCGGCGCTCGGCACGATTGCCGCCGACAGTGCGGCGACAGATGCGATGCTCACTGCCGCGGCGCCGGGGCTCGACGCCGCCGCGACGGCGGGTGGCCTCTCCTCCGCCGATATCGGCGGTTCGTTTGCTTCGCTGGCCGCGACGCCTGCGGCGGATTTCGCTGGCGCGGCAGGTGCGCTGGGCGCCGGCGTTCCCGGTTCGACTGCGACCGCCGCCGACATGCCGGCTGCGGGAGCTTCCACGGCGTCGGGCACGGTGGCGCCGACGACGGCCGCCACAGGCGCCGTGCCGGGCGCGGGCGCTCCGGCCGGCTCGGCTGCCGGCGCTGCTGCGCCTGCCGGCGCCGCGGCGGCGCCGAGCGCTACCGGCGAGTTTGGCCTTGGTGATTCATCGCTGACCGGCGCCGGCGGTGGCTTGACCGGATCCACGGCCGACTCGGCGCTCGGGGCGTCGAGCGCGCCGACGGGCCTCGCCGCGGCGCCGGGCGCTGCAGCGCCGGCAGCGTCGGTCGGCGGCGGCGCCGGCGGCGCTGCCGGCGGCGGCGCTGGTGTGCTTGGCATGCTGAAATCCTATGGGCCGATGGCGCTGAGCGCCGGCGGCTTGGCGTCGTCAGTTTTGCAAGGAGACAAGAAGCCCGCTTACCAGGGCCAAGTCAGCGCCGAGGCGGCGCAGATGTCGGCACAGGGCCAGGAACTTCAGTCCTACTTGACTTCCGGCACGCTGCCGCCCGGCGTTTCGGCGGGCCTCGCCTCAGCAAATTCTTCGGCCGCAGCGACAATTCGTTCGCAGTACGCTTCGCGCGGCCAGACCGGATCGAGCGCGGAAGCTCAGGATCTGGCGAATCTGAACGCCACGACGGTCAGCCAGGGCGCGCAGATTGCGTCGAACCTGCTTCAACAAGGCGTCAGCGAGAACGAATTCTCGGCGCAGCTTTATCAGGGCCTGATGGACGCTTCGGTCAAGCAGGACGCGGCGCTGTCGGCTTCGATCGCCAATTTCGCCGGCGGGATGGCCGGCATGGGGCTCAAGTCTGCGCCGACAGCTACGGGGTGACGCCGATGATGGAAGTTGAAGTGTATGGCACGGGTGTTCCTGTGAGATTCGGGTCAAATACGGCCGATCTTGCCGCTTATGATGCCTTTTGTTTGGCCGGCTTTAAGGGTGGATTTGCCGCCGCGGCACAGGCGGCACGCAAGGCATATGATGGCGTGCGTCGTAAGCAAAAGAAAAAGCTGATTTCAGCAGGGTGACGTCGATGATGGAAAAGGTCGCGAAAGTGACGTTGGTTAGGTCCGCGGAAACGTTTTGTGCGAGGCTGTGGGAAGCTTTTGATTCGGCAGGACTTATCGAAAAAGATTCGGCGCCGACGCTTCTTTTGTCTACCGGCCAATACGCATACCTAAGAGATGCGTTTTGTGAAGTGAACGGGATTAGAAAAGATGCACATCTTTTCATGTGCAGCGGCGTGATGATTCAAGAAGATAAAAGAGACTAGGTGATCGATGCCGACCGCTTTTCCGCTCGCCGCCGACCCGTTCTCTTCCGGTAGCGCCGCTGCGGCGCTCTCGTCGCAGCCGAGCCCGCTTGCCAATTTGCACACCGACTTGGACAAGGGTTTCGAGGAATTCAGCAGCAAGATCGACGCGGCGACGGCGGAGCACGACGCGAAGCTGGAGAAGGCCAAGGCCGACAATCAGCGGATCGAGGGCGATTTCTTCGCTAAGAATGCACCGCCAGCCTACAAGCCGCAGGCGCCATATGCGCCGCCGAAAGAGACGACTCCGCTTGAAGCGTGGGGTTCGTTGGCGATGGGTTTCGCCATGTTGGCTTCGCACTTCACGCGCACGCCGATGACGACGGCGATGAACGCCGGCGCTGCTGTGATGAAGGCTTTCAAAGAGCAAGACGCCGATAAGGCGAAGCAGTCTTATGAGCAGTACAAGGCTGCGGTCGACCAGTCGCATAAGCTCTACGAATACCAACGCGACGCTTACAAGGATCTGCTCGAATCGGTTAAGGACCGAATCAGGAACAACACCGATTTGACCAAAGAAGAGACGGCGGATTATCGCGCGCGCATCACGGCTCTCGGCACGGCGTTCAAAGACAAAGTGGCGTTGGAAGTGATGGAACAGAACGGCGTGATCGGCTGGGCGAAGCATGAAGATATGCTGAATTGGCATGACGAGCAGACGAAGGTCAGAGAGGACGAGATTGACAAAAAGTACGCCGGCAAGATTGCGGCTATGGCCCTAGCCGCCGACCCTGAGTTTAAGAAAGCTGATTCGCTTACTCAAGTGGAGCAGTTGGTCGCCGCCGACCCCGCCGAGCCGAAGTTTCTCGATCTTAAGAGGAAGATCGAACACGATCAGGCCGCACTCGCCGAGAAGTCCAAGGAAGCCGCCGCCAAGATCGACATGCAAGGCAAGCAGTTGGAGGAGAAGACCAAGGCCGACGAGGCGCGTCAAAAGGTCGCAGAGGAGCGATTGAAGATCGCGGAGAAGGGTGGCGCGCGAACACAGCCGCTCGCGCCTGAGCAGATCGAAGAGAACGCACGCCTGATGGTCGATCTGAAACTGCCGTTGGCTTCGCCTGCCGTGGCTGCGCGCAACAACACCTGGGAGCAGACGAACCTGCGCGCTTTCGAGATCGCCAAGGAAGAGGGCAAGGACGGCTTTAGCGCTCAGTGGTACGACGCGGCAAAGAAGCAGCGCCTCGACGCCGCAGCCGGTCCGTCCGCCAAAGGCATCCGCTATTTGACGGTCAGCGTGAACCATCTCGATTCGATGGAGGCGGCGGTCATGGCGCTGCCGAATGGCTCGGATACTCGCCTATTTAATAAGGTGTTTGTCGGAATCGCCAACCAAATCAATAACAGCGACTTGGCCGAAGAGGAGGTCAAGGGCGATATTGTCGGCAACGAGATCGCTAAGGCGATCTCCGGCGCTGGAAATCTATCGGTGGACGAACGCGAGAAGCTGTCTGCGATGTTCGACCCATCTCGCGGTAAGGAATCGCTGCTGGACATCATTCATGCGGTAAGAGAGCTTCTCGGCGGCCAAGTCGCTGGTTACGCGACGCAATTCAGTCACTACACTTCTGCTGCTGACATGACTGGCATTCCTGCCGATACGATGCGAAAGCTGTTCATCGATCCTGATACGGGTTCCATCGCCGAGCCATATGTTCAGTGGGATCGCCAGCGGGTGTCGGCGTTGCTCGCCGGGCGGCCCGCGCCGCCGATGCCGAAGTTAAAGGGTAAGGTGACGTATGATGCTCCGCCGGGCGCCGCGCCCGCGGTTGGCGGCGCGCCGCAGGGCGCTTTGAAAGCGCCGCCTGGCGCCACGAGCAAGGCGCAACTTGCTGACGGTAGCTACATGTGGCTGGTTAATAACCAGTGGGTTAAAGGGGTCGCGGCGCAATGAGCCTGCTGGATGACAGCGCTGCGCTCGACCAAACGACGCCTTGGGCGCCGACGGTTCCGCTTGCGCCGCCCCCGGAGGCCACTCCCCAGCCCGCGGTGAAGCCCGGCAAGATCACGCCCGAGACGCATCCGGGCTACTTCAACGCGCCGGCGGCCGGCGGCGCTCCCGCCGGTGCGCAGCCGGCGGGCGGCGCTCCCGCCGGTGCGCAGCCGGCGGGCGGCGACTATATGGCGACCGTGCGCCGGCGCGAGAGCGGCGGCAACGACATGGCCGGCAACGGCACAGCGTTCGGCCGCTACCAGTTCACGCAGCGGACGTGGCTGGGCGTCGCCGCCGCGCATCCTGAGCTGGGGCTGCGGCCCGAGGACATCTGGAACGGCGACAAGCAGGATCAGGCGATGAAGGCGCTGACCGCCGACAATTCGCGCGTCCTGCAGAAAGAGGGCTTCGATCCGACGCCGTCCAACCTCTACATGATGCACTTCCTTGGGACCGCGGGCGGCCCGAAATTTCTGAAAGCGATGCAGGTTGAGCCGACGACCAACGCCGCGGCGCTGTTTCCGCTCGAAGCAAAATACAATCCGACGATCTTCTTTCACGGCGGCGATCCGAACCAGCCGAGGAATCTGAGCCAGATCTACGGAATGATGACTAAGGACTTCGACGGAACGGCTTTCGACGCCACTCAGACGAAATCCGTCGAAAATTCTCAACCTCAGGTCGCTTCCGATGCGATTTCAGACGCGACGAACGACGCTTCGGCGCCGCCGCTTCCGCCTGGAGCCAAGCTTGTTCCGATGGACGGGGACACGAAGGCCGCAGCGTCTGAGGCTCCGCCGCTTCCGCCGGGCGCTAAGATGGTTCCGTTCGATCCGCAAGAGGCTTACGCGCAGGATGTCGGCAAGAACAATCCATATGGGAAGTCGCCTGACGCCAGCGAAAAGCCGCTGAGCTTCTGGGAAGCTGCGTCACCCGGCCGGTTCTTTCAGGCGAGAGAGGATCTTGGCAAGGGCGTCGCTTCCGGCGCCACACAAGGTGTGTTGGGTGTTGCGGAGAACGTGCCGGGAGCTATCGGACAAGGCGCCGCCGAAGCGGACAAAACTCTCGAGGGCGTCGGCGCACCTATTGGTCAGTCGATCGGCGGAGCGCTCGTACAGTCGCTGCCACTTGCTAAGGGCGCCGAGGCGGCAGGCGCTGGCGTCAAGGCTTTCACCGAAGCTGCGCCGTGGGCCGGAAAGATCGCCGAGGCTGCTGGTTGGAGCGGCCTGTTTGGCGCGGCTCAACCAACAGGTGAAACCGATCCGACGAATCGTGCCGAGAAGAAGCTGACAGACATCGCGGTTACCGGAGTCATGGGCGGCGCCGGCGCAGCGGTTATTCCCAGCGCCACCAGCCTTGTGAAGAAAGGTTATGGCTGGGCCGCCAAGGAGGTCAGCGATATCTGGGGCGGCGAAGCCGAGCGCCTTTCAAAAGAGTTGCGCGAGGGTGTCAATGCCGAGACCGGCAAGGTTCTGTCCGAGAAGGAGCGGACGGCGAAGATCGCGCAAATCGACAAGCTGAACGCCAAGACGCAGGCGGCAGGCGAGGAGTCGTCGACAGTCGCGCAAGAGAAGAAGGCGGCGGAGGCGGAAACTGCTAGGCAGGCAAAGGTCTCCGAGATCGCGGCGCGCCCGACGACGCCACCCGAGAAGCTTGGAGCCGAAGCTTCAGAGGTGATGGCTAAGGACGTGAAGGCGGCTAAAGACAAGCGACGCGCCGATTCAGGCTTCGACGCCGCAGTCAAGTCGGATCATGGGCTCCCGTCCATCGATACGAAGGCGGCGATAAGCAGGATCGCGGATATCGAGAAGCGCTTCGATGTCGATCTCGGGTCGCTGAAATCGAAGCTAGCCACGAAGCCAGTCGTTAAAGGCGGCCCGACGGTTAGCAGTGTTTCTATAGAGCGTGGGCGGGATTTCGTCGAGAATCTCAATACCGCAGCCGAAGGCTCGACGTCGCAGGTCAAGCATGAATTGATCGACATTCGAAACGAGTTTGTCGAGCATATGGAGACCGTGCATCCCGATCTGAAAACGGCTCGAATGAAGTACGCCGACTTGTCTCGCGACGTGGACATCTACGAGCGCAAGGGCAAGCTCGCCAAGGCCGCTGAGTCCGACCTTTATTCCGGCGAACCCGTGACGGATGCCGTCAAAATCAAGAACCTGATCACGGATCAGACGGAAGAAGGCGGCAAGGCGCTGGAGCGGTTGATCTCCGTCAAGCCCGATTTGAAAGAGACCGTCAAGCGGGCGCTTGATTTCGATCTGCCGAAGACCCCTGATTCGAAAGCTCTCGATCGGCTTATCAAAAACAAACGAATCACCTTGGAGAAGTCCGGGCTCATGCCGGAATACGAGGCGATGCGAGACGGCCTGAAAGCGGCGGAAGAAACAGCCGAGACGGAAGCCGGCAAGGCCAAAGAATTGCGTTCTGCGAGCGCCGCGGACAAGCCGGGGTCCAGGAAAACGCAGCAAAACATCAGTGATCTGGCTTCGACGAAGGCCAAGGCAACTGCGGCGCGCAGCGACATCCGCCGGCTCGAGATAGAAATGAACGAGCCGAAGAACACGCCGAAACAGATCGTCTCGGCGGCGGAGTCGACGGCTAAGAAGCTGTATGATCGCGGCTCGATCAGCGAGGCCCAATACCAGAAATTCTTCAGCGCAGTGCGTGAGGCAGAGGCGAAGAATGCCGATCACGAACACGCTGTCAGGCTCGCCAAGATGGTCGGCGCCGCCGTCGCCGTTGGAGTTATGGGCGAAGAGGCCGGGCGATACCTCCAGCACCGGATCAGCGTTCGATGAGCGACTTGCTGGAGACGATCGACGAAGCCGCGGCAAGCCTGTTGGACGCCGCCGGGTTCGGTGCTAAGGTGGAGGGCGCCGAGCCGCCGAAAGTCGAATTGTCGGATCGCGTCAAGGCCTTTCAGGCGGTCGTCGATTGGGCCAAGACGCGTAATGTGCTGAAGCCGCCGGAGCGAGGGAAGACCAAGTTCGATGACATCAAGCGACAGTTCAGTGAGACGCCTAAGCGTCGAGGACGTCCCCCAGCGGCCGAGAGCAGTTCCGAACCCGCCGAGCCCGGCGCCCCAGATCCCGCCGGCGGAACCGGACTCTTCGATGCATGACGCAATGGTCGCCGCCTTCAAGGCTCTCGCCTACGTGCTGAGCGCCCGCGCGCTGCTCCTGCTCGCCCTGCTCTTTTCGTTCGTTCTCGCCGTCATGGCGATGCTCAGCCAGACGATGTTCTCGCTCTACGTTCTGCTTGCCGGGTCCGCCTTCACGATTCTCCCCGTCGCCTACTTGGAGACCCGCCGCCGAGCGTAGGCGTATCCATACTATAGTATCGAAAGCAGTCAAGCTAAAAGCGGTCCTCGACATAAAAATGAGGTGACATCTTGCAACTTGTGGGCTCAGGCAATCAGGCCAAGCGCCATCCGCTCTTCACCGCCGACGGCTCGGTCACGACCGGCGGCACGCCGCAGCTGATCCTGCCGGAGACGCCGTCCCGCTCCTTTCTGATGCTGCAGAATGTGTCGGCGGGGCCGCTGTGGTTCGATTTCGGCTCGGCGCGCGCCACGGCGGCGCTGGCCAGCGGCGCTATCAGTTCGATCACGGTGACGAACGCCGGCTTCAACTTCTCCAAGCCGCCGGTCGTGCGCTTCGCCGGCGGCGGTTATTCCGGCAACACGGCTTTCCTCGGGCTCAACCAGCCGGGCGGCGACGGGCCCAACTCGTCGATCGTCGCCGGACGCGTCGCATGCGCCCACTGCGTGATGACCGGCTCGGCGCCGAATCTGTCCATCTCGTCGATCGTCATCGACGATCCCGGCGCCGGCTACGCGATCGCGCCCTACGTCTTCATCATGAACAGCGATCTCGACCCCTACGGCTGCGCGGTTCCGTCGGCGACGTCGGGGATGCTGCTGAGTGCGCAGTCGGCGCCGTACATCCTCAACGGCACGTCGTGCTTCACCGACGCGATCGCGGTGTTCGGCGCGACGACCAGCCAGGCTTTCCTCGCTCGATGGATGACATGAAGAAAATCCTATTCGCGATTGGCGCTGCTTTCCTGCTGATCGCGGTTCCTGCTTGCGCACAGACATCTTCCGCGGTTGGAGAGATTGCGTGAACCCGCTTCCCGCCGTCTTCGCTCAAGGTTTTGCTGCCGTCTCGGGCGACAACCTGAACACGTTCGTCCAGACAGTGACGAACTTCGCGCAGCTGCGCACCTTCACCGGCCTCACCGGCATGCTGGCCGACGTGCAGGGCGGCGCGACGCCGGGCGATGGGCTGGGCGGCCGCTTCTGGTACAGCGCCGCCAGCCTCGCCACCGACAACGGGACGAGCGTGATCGTGCCGACCGGCGCTATCCAAGGCGCGTGGTTGAAGCTGGGGACGACCTACTCCTACCAGACGCCTGTCACCGGCTTCGCGATTCAGGTCGCGAACGGTGTGACGTCGCTGCTGCTCGACCCTGTCGGCGCGCTCGCCGCCGGAACAATCACCTTTCCGGCGGCGCCGATCGACGGTCAAATGCTGACGCTGTCGTCGAGCCGGGCGATTACGGCGCTGACGCTCGTAGCGCCGAGCGGCCAAACAATTCTCGCGCCGATTACGACGCTCGGCGCCGCTTCGCCCGCGACGTGGCAGTACGTCGCCGGCGTCGAGAAGTGGTTCATGGTGTGATATGGCTCCCCCGCTCCCCACAGTCGCTCAGCAAGGTCAAGGCTCGGTCGGCGCGGATCAGCTGAACACCTACGTCCAGGTCGTTCGGAACTTCGCCCAACTGCGCACCTTCACCGCGCTCGACGACATGGCGGTGTTCGTGCTCGGGGGATCCTCCGAGGGCGATGGCCTGCAAGGCTGGTTTTGGTACAATTCAACGAGCACGGCCACCGACAATGGTTCGACGGTCATCGAGCCGACCGGCGCCAGCGGCGCGTGGCTGTTGTTGCCTCCGGGATCGAACTCGCCGGGGAACTTCGCCAGCCTGAGCGTCTCGGGTAACGGGGCATTCGGCGGGAATCTATCCGTCGGCGGCACGCTGGCCGTCACCGGCGTCGCGGCTTTCGCCGCTGACCTGTCGATGTCGGGAACCGGCGAGATCGTCGTTCCCGCCGGCACGACGGGCCAGCGCAACAGCGTGGCGAATGGCGCGATCCGCTACAACACGACGCTTGCCGCATTCGAGGGCTACGGCGCTTCAGGCTGGCAGCCGCTCGCCGGAACCGGCGTCGCCCAGCCGCCAAACGGCCGCCTGACGCTGACGAGCGGCGTGCCGGTGCTGGCAAGCGCCGTGATCGGAGCCAGCGGACTTATTTGGACGCCTTTCAACGGCGCTACCGTGCCGCAGTGGAACGGCTCGGCGTGGAGCTCGACGACTTTCCCCGAGATCAGCCAGGTTCTCAGCGACACGGTGAACTCGCCCGCCGCCGCGGTCGCCGGCGGTCTTTACGACATGTTCGTCTGGTTCAAGGCCGGTGTCGCGACGCTGTCGCGCGGTCCGGCATGGACGAGCAGCACGGCTCGCTCGCTCAACCTGAGTCGCGTGCAAGGCTTCTTGGTCAACTCGCTGCCGATCACCAACGGCCCCGCTGCCGGCTACGGCTTCTACGTCGGTACGATCGCTTGCGACGCCGGCGCGGCGACGGTGACATTCAACCCGCAGCCCGCGGCGGCGAGCGGCGGTCCGACGAACGGCGCGGGGCTTGGCCTGTGGAACCAATACAACCGCGTGCCAGTTGTCCTGACGGCGCAGGATAGTAAGGCGAGCTGGACCTACACATCGGCGACGTGGCACGCAGCCGACGCCAGCAATAACAACAGAATCACGTTCGTTACGGGACAGGCCGAAGATGGCATTACGGCAAGTTACTCCGACGAATTTGGAACGTCACTAACAGTTGCTTCCATCGGCATTGCGTTAGATTCGACAACTACTCCAGCGATCGCGGCGCAGGCCGTCGGTGGATACACACCGACGCTATATGTCGGTTATGCCGGCAGCCCGGTTCTAGGGCAGCATTATCTCCAGGCTATGGAGGCGACATCGACGACGACGCAGACATTCTTTGGCCTTAGCGACGACGCGCCGTCGACGCAAGTTATGCAGCTTTCCGCGCAGTTGAGGTTCTGAGATGCGTCGGCTCGCTCTCATGCTCGCTTTGTTCACCTCGACGCCCGCCGCGGCGGTCCCGCCGGCCGAGCCGTGCCCGTCGATCGACGCCGGTTGGACGATTCAGTTCCCCAACCAGATCGTCTCGTCGAGCACGATTTCTTCGGTCGGCTACGACCAGGCGGCACAGATGCTCTACGTCGCTTCCGGGTCCGTAATAATGATGTTCGCCGGCGTGCCGTTCGGCGTAATCCAAGCGTTTCGAGCCACGAGAGATCCGGTCGCGCTCTACAACTCCGCGGTCCTGCCGAGCTACCACGCGCTGTTCCTGTTCGAGAAAAACAACTGTCCACTACATCTTGAAGGCGGCGTAGGAGGCTACCTGTGGTCCGACTGAAGATCGCTCTCGTCGCTGTTTTGATCGCGTCGCCCGCCGCGGCGCAGCAGTGCGGCACGCTGACGACTTGTCCGCAGGTGTCGACGCCGCTCGCCGGAAGTGAACTGCTCTACGTCGTTCAGGGCGGCGTTTCCAAGAAGATGACGGTTACTCAGCTTTCCGCCGGCATCGGACCGTTGGTTCCCGGCACGAATACGATCTCGCCCTCAACCAATGGGGGCGTGCTTTACGATAATGCTGGCATCCTCGGCGATTCAGAGACACTGCCGACCGGGCTGACGATTCCCTCGGCAACGCTGACTGCACCAAGCCTTGGTGTCGCAACCGCGACCTCAATCAACGGGGTGACGATCGGCGCGTCAGGCGGTGCTCTCAGCATCGCTTCCGGCAAAACGCTGACCGATACGTCTGGGGTCGGGGCCGATCTTCTGCTCGGCGCGACCGGTGGAGGGTTCACAGCTTACGGCGGAGCATCGAGTGCTGGGAACGTTCTGCTGGGGCTCAGCGCGGCGGGCGTTGGCAGTTTTCAGCCCTACGGCCTGACCGGCAATAGCACGCTTGTCGAAACGACGACCGGCGGTCTTCTCACCGCCTCCATCATCCCGTTTGGGACGGCGACAAATCAAGTCGCGGAAGGCGGTGTCATTACGGCTGCGGGGCCAATCGGTTCGGCGACCGCCGTCCCGGTCATCACCTACAACGCGGCGGGCCAGCTCACCACGGTGACTACGGCGGCGCTGGGGACGGCGGCGGCCGATAACACCGGGACCTCCGGCGCGACGATCCCGCTCAACAACGGCGGTTTCACCCAATCGGGTGCGGCGATCTTCAGCAGCACGCTTGCCGAATCGAATGCCGCGCTGCCAAGCGTCGTCGCCGGTCAGCTTGGACTTGCCGGCGGCAGCACGTCGGCACCGACGCTCGGAGCGAACGACGAGGGCGACGCCTATCTCTCGACTGCCAACGGGCTCAACCTGATTGGCAAGGGATCGACCTACGATGCCGCGCTGCTCGACAGCGCCGGTGGCGTGGCGCTGGGGGTCTCGACCGGCACGCTTAACCTCGTCCTGGGCGGCGGCGTCACCGCCGCTTCGCTGGCGACGCCCTCAAGCAACATCGGCGGCGCGCTGTGCGCGACGACGGGCGGCGTCTTTCTCTACAATGTCGGGGCCAATTGCTACGCGGGCGGCGGCACGGCGGGCGGTTCCAATACTCAGGTTCAATGGAACACGTCGGGCAGCCTCGGCGGCATCACTGGCGTGACTTCCAACGGCACGGCGATGACTTTTGCCGATGGCGACGCAATTCTATCAGGATCGTCAAGTGGCTCGTCAATTCTTCATGCACCAGCGACGGGCGGCGGGGCGGTCACATTTCAGGGCGGCTCTTACACCGATGCGGCGCTCACCTTGACGGATCAAACTCTTTCGGGCGGCGCGAACCTCACGGTTTACAACCCGAGCGCCGGCGCTTACACCGTCGACTGCGGTAAGAATCCTGGCCAGTGGATCGCCAACACCGGCGCGTTCACTCTCACCGCGCCATCGAGCGACGGTGAATGCGACCTCCAAATTGAGAACGGCTCCGGCGCTGGCGCGGTGACGTTCTCGGGCTTCACGGAAGGTTCCAACACCGGCGACGCGCTCGACACGACTAGCGGACACAAATTCCTCGTCGGCGTGACGCGCATTCACGGCACTTCGCATTATCTGGTCTCGGCGTTGCAATGATCAAGCGGCTCGCATTCCTCTTCGCGCTGACGCTTTGTGCGGCGCTGCCGGCACAGGCGCTATTCTTCACGCCGCCGCCGTGGATCGGTTTAAAAGGGCACACTCCGAATGTTACCTATCTCGTCGTCGCCGGCGGCGGCGGCGGCGGCGGCGCCTATAACGCCGCCGGCGGCGGCGGCGGCGGCGCTGGCGGCGCCCTTGCAGGATCGGGCTACGCGGTCACGCCGGGCTCCCCGCTCACAGTCACCGTCGGCGGCGGCGGGGCATCGGTAACTAACGGAAGCAATTCCGTTTTCAGTTCGATCACGGCGACCGGTGGCGGACACGGCGGAACCTATAGCTTCGGGCCGGCGGCTACCAGCGGCGGAAGCGGCGGCGGCGCGCCGGGCGCCAGCGCTGCGCCGGCGGCGGGTACGGGAGGCCAGGGGAACGCGGGCGGCAACGGCTACGCGTCGGCGGACTACGGCGGCGGCGGCGGTGGCGGCGCGACGGCAGTCGGCGCTGCGGCGACGTCGCCCTCGGCTGGCGCCGGCGGCGCCGGCCTCTCGTCTTCGATCTCGGGGTCGGCGACTTATTACGGCGGCGGCGGCGGCGGCGGCTGCGGCGGATATGCGTCCGCGGGCGGCGGGTCCG
>Ga0224558_1002564_pt1 | contig 16379 bp, 17 predicted proteins | sample 714S32024metaG_FD_180682 | JGI IMG/M metagenome (GOLD analysis project Ga0224558, IMG submission 180682) | Peat soil microbial communities from Stordalen Mire, Sweden - 717 S3 20-24 | ecosystem: Environmental > Terrestrial > Soil > Wetlands > Peat | place: Sweden: Norrbotten County, Stordalen... | reverse complement strand
AATGATTATTTGCGCACTCAATCAAAATATGTTGGCACTACACTTTTCGAAAATCCTCGCTACTGACGATGATAATAAAGGACTTAACTGCTTCCACCCCGCTTTCCATGGCAAACATGCGCTAGTGAACTGCTCGATGGAGTCGCGGCGCTGCTTGATCATGGTGGCCAGCGCCTGCTGTTCCTCGGCCGGAGTGAGCGGGGCTCGCTTCTCAATGGCCTTGTTCTTGAGCGCGTTCTTGATCAGGCGCAGCGTGGTGGTGCGGACCGCATCGTGGGCCTTCATGGCGATGACGACCTGTTGGCTGACAAGGGTTTCGAGTGCGCCTGCTTCGGTCATGGGAGTTCCTGCCTCTCTTGTGAAACGTGGTGGGGTGGGCTGGTGAGTCGGCTAGGGGTGCGTTGTTACAGGAGATTCCTGCTGGGGCTCCGCCAGGCTCTCAAACTGCTCGATCTGCACTTCGCCCTCGGGAAATATGGCCTTGACCTGGAGTTGCCCGCCCATGGCCTGAATAAAGTTCCGCAGGGTGGAAACGTACATATCCGTGCGCTTCTCCATCCTGGATACGGCTCCCTGGTTGACGTTGAGGACTCTGGCGAGGTTGACCTGGGTCAGGCTGCGCGCCTCGCGGAGCTGATAGAGGGTCATGACACCGGGAACTTCCTCTATGCTTTGCCGAATCCTCTCCTCAGCTTCAGGTGAAAGTGTCTTACGAATATCTCTCCATTTTTTGGCCATTCGATTCACTCCCCTATCTCTTTGAGGTATTTGGCATAGATTGCCTCTGCTCGGCGGATTGCATCGACATACCAACTGGCATTTCCGGTCTTGTCGCCGCCAAGAATCAGGTAGGCATTGCGGCGCGGGTCGAACATAAAAAGTACGCGATAAGGGCGACCTCGATGTTGAATGCGCAGTTCTTTCATGTTCGGGTACTTCGACCCGAGCAGAGTGTCAACATAAGGTCGCCCCAAAGCTGGACCGAACAGTTCCAATTTTCCGACCGCACTGTTGACGCTTTCCCACTCGTCCTCGTTCAAAGCGTCATACCACGCCAGGAATTCTTCGCTGACCTCGACTTCCCAAGTCATCTGCCAATTATACCTTCCAAGTGATATGCCGTCAAGGGTATTATTGTGCAAGCCAAAGCTGTGCAGACCGGGAATAGTGTCCGATTTGGGTGTTGGCGGAGATTTGCACAGAATAGAATTCACAAAAACCACAAAACTGTGTATTCTGTGATTGATGTTGACTGGGATGGGGGTCGAACCTGGCCCCTCCCGGGCACTGAGTGCGCCAGAGTTTTGGTTGAGATTGAGGAGAGAGAAAAATGATTCGCAAGACGCGCTTGTTCACACCCGGCCCGACGCCGCTGCTGCCCGCGGCCCAGTTTGCCATGGCGGCGGCGGACATTCACCATCGCACGCCGGAGTTTCGCGCCCTGTTTCTGCGGGTGCTGGCCCAGTTGAAGGTTTTTGTCGGCACCCGGAACGACGTGCTGCTGCTGTCGAGTTCCGGAACCGGGGCGATGGAGGCGTCGGTTTCGAACCTGACCTCGCCGGACGACCGGGTGCTGGTGCTCTCGGCCGGCAAATTTGGCGAGCGCTGGGCCGACCTGACCAAGGCCTTCGGCTGCCAGGTGGACCTGGTGAAGGCTCCCTACGGGCAGACATTTGACCTGGCCGAAGTGCGCGCGGCGCTGAAGCCGGAGCACAAGGCCGTATACATGCAGGCCACGGAGACCTCGACCGCGGTGCGGCACGACGTGGAGGCGGTTGCGAAACTGGTCAAGGAGACCGGGGCGCTGCTGGTGGTGGATGGAATCACCGGCCTGGGGACCACGCACTTCGACGTGGACGGCTGGGGGATCGACGTGCTGATCGGCGGCTCGCAGAAGGCGGTGATGATTCCGCCGGGGCTCAGCTACCTGAGCGTGAGCGAGAAGGCGTGGGCGGCGATGGAGACGGCGACGAATCCGCGCTACTACTTCGACCTGCGCAAGGAGCGCAAGAACGCCGTGAAGGGCGAGAGCGCCTACACGCCTGCCGTGGCGCTGATTGCCGGGCTGGGCGCGGCGCTGGATTACATAGCCGGGCAGGCGGGCGGCGACCTGGAAAAGGGCCGCATTGCGCTGGTCGATAACGCACAGGTGAACGCGGCGGCCACGCGGGCCGGCCTCGTGGCGCTGGGGTTCACGCTATTTGCGCCCACGGCGCCGGCGGCTGCGGCTACGGCGGTGGCGGTGCCCGAGGGAGTGAATTCGGGCGACGTGGTAAAGGCGCTTAAGACGCGGTTCGCGCTGGTGACCGCGAACGGCCAGGGGGAGATGCAGGGCAAGATCTTCCGCGTGGCGCACCTGGGCTTCTTCGACTATCTGGACACCGTGGCGCTGCTGGGAGCCATGGAGCACATTGCCAAGGACACGCTGGGGCTGCCGGTCAAGTATGGGCAGGCGGTGGCTGCGGCGCAGCAGGTGTATGCGGCTTCAGCTAACAGCTAACAGCGGACAGCTAACAGTTCTCTTGCCGCCAGTTTATGGCTGCCGGCTCTTAGCTGTTAGCTGTCGACTGAAAACTGTTAGCTGTCAACTGTTAGCTGGGAGCTGTGCCAATGGCCGAACTGAGTTTTGCGGAAAAGCTGCTGATCGCGCGCAAGCAGTTGGACCTCTATCAATACGAGATGGCCGGGCGGCTGGGCGTTCATCCCAACTCGATCACCAACTACGAGCGGGGCGAGGGCAAGCCGCATGCGGCCGTGGTGCGGATGTTCGATCTGCTGTGCGAGAGCGAGGGCATCCGCTTTGACGAGTATGAAAGCGCGTCCGCCGCGGCGGACAAGGGAGACGCAATGAAGATCGTTCTGGCGGAGAAGGTTTCCCCGGCAACGCTGGCCGTGTTTGCGGCCGAGCCGGGGTGGAAAGTCCTGACGCACGACCAGTTGCCGGATGGGTTGCCGGCTGCTCTGGCCGATGCCGATGCGCTGGTGGTGCGCTCTGCCGTGCAGGTGGACGACGCGCTGATGGAGCACGCGCCGAAGCTGCGCGTGGTGGGCCGAGCCGGCGTGGGCGTGGACAACATCGACGCCAATGCGGCCACGCGGCGGGGCATTGTGGTGATGAACACGCCGGGAGCGAACGCCGTGGCCGTGGCCGAGTTGACCATCGGACTGATGCTGGCGCTGGCCCGCAAACTGCCCGCCGCCAACTCCACCATGCACGCCGGCAAGTGGGAGAAGAAGAGCCTGCAAGGAGCGGAGTTGCGCGGCAAGACGCTGGGCATTCTGGGACTGGGGCGCATCGGGCTGGAAGTGGCCAGGCGGGCCAAGGGTTTCGGCCTCGAGATTGTAGGCTGCGACCCGTTCGTTTCGGCCGCGGTGGCCCGCGAGAACGGCATCAAGCTGGTGACCCTTGACGAGCTGATTGCCGGTTCCGACTACGTCACGCTGCACGTGGGGCTGACGACGCAGACGGCGGGAGTGATCAACGCGAAGTCGCTGGCGGCGATGAAGAAGGGCGTGCGCATCATCAACTGCGCGCGTGGCGAACTGGTGGACGATGCGGCGCTCGTGGAGGCGCTCAAGAGCGGCCAGGTGGCCGGCGCGGCGCTGGATGTGTTTGTTGAAGAGCCGGCGAAGAACTCGCCGTACGCCGAGCTGGACAACGTGATTCTGACCCCGCACATCGCCGGCTCGACGGCCGAGGCGCAGGAGGCGGTAGGGGTGCAGATCGCCATGCAGGTGCGCGAGTATTTGAAGCTTGGAGTGGTGCAGAATGCCGTCAACTTGCCCTCTCTGAGCCACGAAGAATATGTGGTGCTGGCACCCTACATCGACCTGGCCGGGCGCCTCGGGTCGTTTCTGGCGCAGACCGGCAAGGGCGGCATCGAGGCCATCGATCTTGTTTATGGCGGATCGCTGGCCGAAGCCAAGACCGATCTGGTGCGCAACGCGGCCATCGAGGGATTGTTGCAGGGCTCTGAGAACGTGAACCGCATCAACGCGGCGGCCGTGGCCCAGGAACGCGGCATCCGCGTTCACGAGGAGAAGCAGGAGACCCATCGCGGCGGCGCGGCCAGCGTGCTGACAGTAGAGTTGCACACCGGTGCGGGCTCAAGCCGGGCCAGCGCCACCGTCCTGCACGGCGAACAGCCGCGCCTGCTGGAATTCGACTCGATCGACATCGAGACGCCGCTCGAGGGCAACCTGCTGGTCTGCCGCAACCTCGACGTGCCGGGCGTGATCGGCCGCATCGGCACCATTCTGGGTGAGCATGGCGTCAACATCGCCAACTTCGCCCTGGGCCGCCAGCGCTCCGGAGTCAAGCCGGTAAAGGCGCTGGCCGTGGTGCAGGTGGACGCTCCGGTCTCCGGCGCGGTGCTGGACGACCTGGCCAGGATCGAAGCGCTGCTCGAAGCCAGGCCGGTGAGCCTGCCCGAGGCCAAGTTCTGAGTGGAAATGTGGGAACTGTCTGGGTTCGTGCTATCCCAGGTCTTCCGCCGCGGCGGACGAGACCTGGGGCACCCGGCTTCAAGAACCAAAGGTCATCAGTTCACTTCGTCGGATCGGTTACGCGGCCCATGAACAGGATGCCGCCTGAGCGGTTGTCGCGGATCAGAAAGATGAATGGGTGGTCCGCGCGAAAGACGATAGGCGGCTGCTCGCGCGTCACAGCCAAGGACCTCATCACGATTGCCGTTGCCGCCGCGGCTTCGGTTCCTTCCTCGTTGACATCGACAAAAACCTTATGAATGGCTGCCGAAATCCACAAATCGCGCTTGCCGGTCATCCCTGAAAAATCGGCGACACCCTGTTCAAACGCCTGTCGCATTCCCAGCGCCGTGAGCGCGCCGTTCAGCCCGAATTGCCCGGTCATTTTGAACTTCGGCAACGCGAGGATGATCTTGGAACCCGGCCGCAACTGGCCGAGCCATTGCTGCGCGCTGGCAGCCGTCAGCGACTGCTCCAGCGCGGGCAGGCCGCCGGCATCGTTGGGCAGGAAGACGATCATGGACAGATCGCCGCTCTCGTAGGGAATCTCCAGCGCCTGAAACGTTCCGCCGTTGAAGTAGTTGAAGCGGCCTTGCAGGTTCATCAGGGGCGCCTTGACGGTTTGCGCCGCGGAGAGATGGAAATCCTCATCCCTGGTTTGCGCCTTGTCGAACTGCGTTTGCCAGTTGCCTTTGAAATAGATGGCATTGGTGAGCACCAGGCGCGTGGCGGGGGTGAGCACACCGGACTGGAGCAGGTCCTTGATTTTGCCCGCGGTCTGCTGCTCGACCCATTGGTTGATGGTCAGGCGCACCGCTTCGGGCGCGGTCTTGAAGTCCACCGGACGGAAGCCCGCGCCGTAATCGGTGCTGGTCAGCTTGAGGAAATCATCGAGAAACGTATAGTCCTTTTCCGCCCAGAGAGCGTCGGCCACACGAAGCTGGTAGCCGTCATGCGCGGCGTTAAGATTGGCGAACAGCGCGCCCATCGCCGGATGCAACCGATCCGGCGGCAGCGTGAAATGCAGGGCTTTCGCCATCTCTGAAGCGGTGTCGCCCCGTGCTCCGGCATAGGCCATGGCGAGTGCTGTGGAGATGCTCTCCGGCGAGAAGAAGAGATTGCCGTTTTGCATCCGCAATTGACCATACAGCTCGACGGCGAAGGCGTTGTTGCCCTCGACGACCGCCGCCTGGTCAGGAGTGGGTGATGGGGACGTTTGAGCCACTGCGGCAGCCTCCTGCAAGAACAAGAGAGGAACAAACATGAAAAGCAGCGGTTTCATGGAAACCTCCATGCAGCCAAGCCGAGATCAAATTCACCGGATGCGATAGACGAAAGCGTCTTCCAGATATTTGTCGCCAAACATCTGGCCTCCGAGACGCATTCCGTAAGTGTCGGCCGCTGAGGCAAAGGCGCGGCGCAGATCGCGAATGAACGGATTGTCCATGGACCTAAGAAAAATCGACGGCTTTTGGTGCATCGGAATGCCAGCCTTCTTGATAGCCGCGTTGATTTCGGTGTATCCCGAGCGTGAAGAGGACTGGTCGAGGCGGTCCGAAGCAATTACCAGTCTCCAATTCTCGTAGTCGGGGAGTTTGGCCCAGAGAGCGACATTGGGAGTCTTGCCCTCCCGATCAAGCGCATCTATCACTTCTTTCCCGGTTTCGATGTCAAAACTCACCAAGACTGCTTGATCCATCGCAATACCCCGCCTTTGTCGGATTCCACTGCATCAATCAACAATTGTGCGGTCACCAATCCGCCGGTTGGGTCGCCCTTAAAGACATCATATCGGCTCTGTTCCGACCACTCCCGAACAGCTTCCCAGTCAAGCTCCAGCTCTTGATCTCCGGCAATTTCGTTCTTCAACAAATCCGTTAGTCCTGCCGCATCCATGAGCCTTTCCACATCGTGTGTGTGGCTCTTGTCCACGAGCTTCTTATCCGGGAAATCGTGTTGCTGTGTCCGCTTTGCAATGCAGGCCTTCAACGCACATTCCACAGCGTATCCTGCCAGATAGTATGCTCCATCCGGAAACTCCGCAGTCAACAGAGCCCTGGCCTCTTTGAGCCTGAGATCTGCCAGCTGCTGGAAATCGTCGCGGTTCATTGTCATGCATTCGCCTTCTTACGCTCTGCTCAGGTAGGCGCCTTCGCTGGTGTCCACGCGGATCTTTTCGCCCTCGTTGATGAAGGCCGGCACCTGGACCACGAGCCCGGTTTCCAGCTTGGCGGCCTTGGTGACGCTGGAGGCGGTGGCCGACTTCAGCCCCGGCTCGGTCTCGATGACTTCAAGCTCGACCGCCGCCGGCAACTCGATGCCCACGGCCTGGCCGTCGTGGTAGCTCACCTTGAGCCGCAAATTCGGCACCAGGTACTCGATAGCATCGCCCAGCGTGGAGCCTTTGAGCACGGTCTGCTCGTAGTCCACGGGGTTCATGAAGTAGTAGTCATCGCCGTCTGCGTAGAGAAAATCCATTGAAACCTCGTCGACGACCACCTTTTCAATGGCGTCGGCGGAGCGGAAGCGGTGCTCGAACATGGCGCCGGTCCTGAGGTTGCGCAACTTGGCCTGGATGAAGGCGCGCAGGTTGCCCGGCGTGCGGTGCTCGACCTTGAAGACCAGGTGCAGTTGGTCGTTGTGCTTGATGATCATGCCGGGACGCATTTGAGTGGCGGGAATCGCCATAGAATTTGAAGCTCCTTGCTTTAGCTGCGCGACCGCGTTTTCACAGTGGACGTATTTCGGAACCGATACAGTCAAGTGGCGTTTTCCCTGAGAAAACGGCACCTGGCACTTGGCTTGAAGGGCACACTTACTGTGAAAACGCCTTCAGTGCGCAAAGAATTCTGGCCTTGGCCCATCTTTGATTGTAGCGTAGCGGCGGATTGGCTTGATTCCAGGTCTGTCCGCCGCAGCGGACGGACCCTGGGGTAGCCGGCGTCTTGCGCCTTCACGGCTCGCACGATGGCATTTCCAGGATTACTGTACCCACATCGACAGCGATACCAGCCCGGGGATGCGATGAAGTTCACATTGCCGCAGCCCCGCAATATTCCCCGGAGGGGTAGGGGGGGCAGAATGGGGCTGAGAGCCAGAGCTTTCCCGTTGCCGCTCGACCTGTTTCGGCATTGACCTCTGCCCGGCCTCTTTGCCCGCCCGGTCCCGAAGCACGTTGTGCGGCAATCGAAGGAAATTCTCTGCAAAACCAACGTGCGTGCGCGGAAGGAAAGACGACCATGGCAGCCGCTTCAGGGTACAGCAATTGTGGGGACGCCTTAGCCGCGCCTGGCCGGCTTCGATCGACCAGGCGGAGCGGCCTAAACAGGAGATTCCTCAAGGGTGCGCTCGGTGAATTGATCGTGCAGAATCACATTGAGCAGCGACTTATGGACCCGGATGCGGCCGTTGTATTCGATGAGGCCAAGCTTGCGAAAGCGATTCATGAAGAAGCTGACGCGGGACCGGGTGGTGCCGATCATCTCTGCCAGAGTTTCCTGAGTGATGGGAGGAACGAAGGGTTCCGGTTCACCCGGCTTGCCAAATTCGGCCAACAACAGGAGAATTCTCGCCAAACGCTTCTCGCTGGAGTTGAAAAGTTGATCGACAAGATCGGCCTGGGTCCGCATACTGCGGGCCAGCAGAAACTTCATGTACATTTCGGAGAGGGAATGCTCCTCGTGCATCACGCGGATCATCTCCTCCCTCTGTATCTTGAGCGCTGTACAGGCGGAAATGGCAGTGGCAGTGGCCATATGCAGCGCGCCCACGCTGGCCAGCGACTCCTCTCCAACGAACTCCCCGGGGGTGAGAAGCGCGACCGTGGCCTCCTTCCCTTCTTGCGAAACGACGGTGAGTTTGGCTCGGCCCGCGCGCAGATAGAAGATGGAGTCGGCCGAACTTCCTTGCGTAAAGAAAACTTGTTTGGGCTGCAATTGGACGACTCTTCGTCCCACTCCTGCAGTTTCCAGAAAAGCAGCGAGGTCGAAAGTCATGCTTCTCACCTCCGCCATTTGAATGGCCCGTCCCGGATGCGGTCTTCACGGGAACAATTCGGAAGGGTACGCGACCGCTTCCGATTTGAGGCAGCCGGAACTCCGATCCCGCCCGTCCGGCTGCGAACCATGATACTCCCATCCACAAGAGTTGGGGCGATTCTTTTCATTCCCCCTCAGCGGCTGCAGTTGGCCTGCAAGGGCCGGCGCATCTCGATTTCCTGAGGGTCCGGGCTTCAAGGCTGCGGAAAAAGGGCGGCTCTCAAGCAAAATGCCCGAAAAGCATCCCGCAGGATAAAGCCCAAGTTGATTCCATTCCATTTACATGCGGGCCAAAGCCCGTATCCCCCAACGAAATGAGTTTTTCCGCAGCCTGTTCAGTCCGGACAAGTAGGCCTGGGTGGCCGAACCGGGCACATTCGAGGTCCAGGTGGGAACATCGTCGCGCGACATCCGGCCGCGCGGGCCGCTGGATCTGGCTCGGTAGAGCTACTTTTCCACGAAACTTGAACGGGTTTCGGGGTTGCGTTTCGTTTCCCTGCACTTTCTTACGCGGCTATCGCGCCGGTTCGTAGGGCTCGGCACGCAGTAAATCGGAGAGGATGCCCCGTTCCTCAGGGCTGAATACGCCTTGGTATCGGCTCGAGTTGAGCACCATCTGGCGCTGCTCCAGCGGAACCACGCGCAGATCCTGGAAGGCGCGCTTCACGAGCGTCTGGCGATCCGGTGGCAGGGCGGCCCAGCGGCGTCCGGCAAGATTCGCCTGCATGCGGTCCTGGGGCGACATGTGCTCCAGAGCCTCGGCACGGGCAAGGCGGCGCTGCCGCTGCTCCTCAGGCATCTGGTTCACCTGGTGCAGTTGCTGCACCAGCCGCTGCTGGTCGGCGAGAGGAAGCCGGTTGAAATTAGGGTCGTTACGCAGCATCCGCTCCTGGTCCTGGACCGGCAGGCTCCGGTGCTGATTGAGCCAGTCGCCCAGGTGACCCGGAGGCGCCGCGCCGGGATAGGCGTAACCCGGCCGAGCGGGGACCGCATAGGGTGAGGCAGGGGCGCGATAGGGAGAGCCCGGATAGCTGGGGCGAGAGTCTGGATAGCGGGGACGGAGCGCAGGCGCAGCGTAGCCGGGCCCCGGACGCTGCATCGTGTTCCCCTGGGGCCTGCCTTGAGACTGGGGGGCAGACCGGTTCTGTTTTTGAGGCTTATTCGACTGATTCTGTGCAGGCCGCGACGGCGGGGCCGAGTTGCGTGGCGCAGGCGCGGGAGCGGAACGAGGGAATGCATTGGAGTGCTGGCCGTGAGCCCCCCAGAGCGCGGGAGCACAGAGAACTGCGACAGCCGCAACCAGAATTGCGCGCCGCATGCGTCCCGAATTGTGTGTCCCGGTCATCGTCTCTTTCCGCCTTCGTCCCACCCTGGCGATGAAGAGCTATCGCCGGGGAACCTCAGCCCATCAAAAATAATTGGCTAGTCTCCGTTGTCGTTGGGACTGGAAAGCGCCTCCATCTGGTCCAGCAGTTGGGCGTTGCTATCCAGCGTTTGCAGATCGTGCACCACGGCGGGCTGTCCCGGCGGCGTGGCCGTCTGGTCCCAGTCGGTGATGCCCAGATACGTTCCCCCGCCCACTAGCAATACAACGGTCAGCGCCATGGCCGCCAGCGGGCGGACGTGCATTGCCGGCCCGTAGTCCAGGCGGGCGCGCAACCGGGCAATCCAGGTTGCAGGCCAGCCGGCCGGCGCAGCCTCGCGCTCTTCCCGCATCCGCGCGTCCAAACGAGTCAGAAAATACGGGCTCGGCTCCGGTCCCTTCCAGGTATCCAGCAGGGCCATTGTCGCCCGCAACTCCGCAAGCTCCCCGCGGCAGTTGTCACACTCGTCAACATGCGCTCGAACCTTGGCAGGCACCGCGTCCGGATCGAGCAGCAGGTCCGCCAGCTTCGATTCCATCCCGGTGCAATTCAATTTCATCCGTTCCATGGTTACCACCCCACTCCCGCCGGTCGCGCCCGGCTTGTTTCCACTCACACAAAATCCTTCAGCTTGTCCCTGAGCGTCTGGTAGGCGCGAAAGAGCAGCGACTTGGTCGCCGACTCGCTCAGCTTGAGCACCTCACCGATCTGCCTGTAATCCATCCCCTGATACTTGTGCATCAACACCGCCATCCGCTGCCGCTCGGGCAGAGCCATCACGTGCGTGCGAATGGCGGCCATCCGCTCATCGCGCATCAGGCGCTGCTCCACCGACGGTTCATCGTCGGCCACGTCCGGCGTGGTGCCGGTCTCCTGGTCCGGAGCGTCCAGATAGAGGGTCTGTGCCGCCCGCTCGTGCTTGGTATCGCGCGCGTAATTCACCGCCAGGTTGGTCGCGATCCGGTAAAGCCAGGTGGTGAACTTGGCCTCGGCCCGGTAGCTCTCCCTGGACCGGTAGACGCGTAGAAACACCTCCTGCGCCAATTCTTCGGCAATCGCCTGGTTGCGCACCATCCGGAACAGGAAGTGAATCATGGCCCGGTGGTACTTCTCCACCAGAAAGTTGAAACAAGATTCGTCGCCTGCCGCTACCCGGAGCATCACGGCTGCGTCGCTGGCGGGGTCCAGGCCGGCATGGGAGCCCGCACTGGGGTCTGGCCTTGAGTCCGGCCGTGAAGCCGTACCCGCTCCCAGGGCCGAGTTGTCCAGGACCAGGGTTGCCATATCCTCTGGAACCCCATCCGCGCCGGAAGGTTGCGCCCCATGCGTATTTTCATGCCCAGTTTCCGCACTGGAATTCCCGGTTGAAGCGCCGTTTTTTGGGGAGCCGGTCCTGGCACCGGCAAACCGGGCCGTCAAATGCGCAGAGCCCGCGTTCCCGAGGCCTGAACCGCTTCGCCCCGCGCCGGCCAATTCCACGCCGCCGAGGCCGGGAACAGGGCGCAGCGCCGCTTCCCCGTCGGGGGGGAAGTCGGCGGCATGGCGGATTGATCTCGCTCTCCAGCGCATGGTCGGTCGCGGGCCAGGGCTGACCCCAATGGAAAGCAAGGGGTTGGCCGAAAGCCCCGCTGGTGTTACTCTAACGCATGGGATGCCCCGCTGGCGCGGGCATTGTCAGCCTTCTTTGGGGCGCTTAACTCAGCGGTAGAGTGCCACCTTCACACGGTGGAAGTCGCAGGTTCAAATCCTGCAGCGCCCACCAGTAGAATCAATAACTTAGACGCAATTTGAAGATCCCTCCGATGCGCATTAACGCACAATAAGGGGAATGTTGGCATCGCGCGGTGCGTTGGCTCTCAAATCCAACGAAATGAAGCCTCCCGTGGATCCTGATTCGGTAAGTTGAATACAAGCCCAAAGAAGCCTCCTACTTCCAACGGTCACTAAATCATGGATTAGAACGATCCCCCCATTTGCCAAGATTCGGACCGCTAGGTCTCTGACCGCGTGATTTCGCACTTCAAGGTTCGCGGTTTCCCGCCCTTTCGCCAGAAAAAAGGCGAAAGGATGGGGTACAGAGCTGGTACAAAAACAAGCGGTCAGAGACCCAGGCTGACTTGAGCCGCTGCAAGCTTAACAGCGCCAGAAGATTCCAGTCGCGGCGAGCGCCAGGTGCGCTACGAGACCGAACCCTCAACGCCCTGCGCCATTCGCCGCGCCGCCTTAAGCTGGCAAGCGGGAAGCGTCTCGTGCATCGCCCGCTTTGCCGGTGACGCGCAGCTTATTGTCGAATCGGAGTCTTGTCCTGATAGAGGGCAAGGCGCGCATTGAGACTTTGTGCCAGGGCGGCATTGCCTTGTTGCGTCGCCAGGTCGGTTGCGCGCTGCTCCAACTCGATTGCCTTGTCGAAGCGGCCAGTTTCGGCGTAGGCAGCGGCGAGCGTGCCCAAAATCGCCGGCTCGCGTGCCGAAGTAAGCTCGACAGCGTGCTGGGCCACCGGCAGCGCCGCATTGCCGTTCCGAAGTGTGTCGTCGCTCGAAGTGGCGAGCACCCATGCACTATCAACAGTGGTTGACACACGAAAATGCGCGCACCTTCGTTATTTCGATTCTTCGCCGGGGAGTCTTCGGCCGGCAGCGCAGGAGTTATTGGAAGTTTCCTCTGACAGCAGCGACACGCTATCGCCGCTGCTTTGGCGCGGCGATGACGCTGGCGGAGATGGGGTATCACTTTCAGGTGATGACCCGCAGGCTCCTGGAGGCGGTGGAAGAATCGATTCTGCCGCCGGCCGTCGAAAAGGGTCTGACCGAAGAGGCGGACTGACCCATGTGACTTACGGAGCGCAGCTCTTCACGCTCACCTCAGGTCGGGCGCTGGCTTCGCGAGCAGGACGCCAAGAGCGCAGCTTGCCATTCGAGCCAGTTCTCCGTCGGCGCGACTGGTAAGAACGATCGGAACTTTAGCCCCAACCACAACACCCGCTGCCAGCGCTCCGGCCAGGTATTGAAGTTCCTTGAAGAGGATATTTCCAGCCTCCAGATTGGGGACCATCAGAAGATCCGGATCTCCTGCGACCGGCGATTTGATCTTTTTGATACGTGCGGCATCGCTTGAAATGGCATTATCGAATGCGAGCGGGCCATCGACTATGGCTCCGGTAATCTGCCCGCGATCGACCATCTTGCATAGGGCGGCGGCATCCAGTGTAGAGGGTATCGCCGGGTTGACTTGCTCGACCGCTGACAGGATTGCCACCTTCGGGTTCACCACCTCGAGCGTCAGCATCATGTCGATCGCATTCTGCAGAATGTCGATCTTGGTTTCCAGTTCCGGCTGGATGTTGACGGCCGCATCGGTAACGAAGAGCGTCTTGTGATATGACGGCACATCCAGAGCGAATACGTGGCTGATGCGCCGCCCGGTGCGCATTCCTCCTTCGCGTGAGACGACAGCGCTCATGAGTTCGTCTGTGTGCAAGGAGCCCTTCATCAGCATTTGGACCGCGCCTTTACGAGCCATCTCTACGGCCCGGATGGCGGCCGTGTGACTATTGTCGATGTCAACGATCTGGATGGTTGCCAAGTCCAGTTGCATGGTTCCGGCAAGGTTGCGGATGGTTGCTTCAGCACCCACAAGAACCGGAACAATCAACCTGTCTTTGCATGCCTGGATGGCGCCCCCGAGAGATACTTCGTCGCACGGCCAGACAATCGCGGTTCTCACAGCTGGTTTGGAGGTTGCACGCGCGATCAAACCAAGGTAGTGACGATAGGGATTGTTCACAATGAGCTGGGGTACGGGCAGAGTGGACCAGCGCAGCTTTTTCGGAGGTGCAAGGAGTTGGGCGGTACCCGAGAAGATTGGCAAACCGGCGCCATTGCTTGCCTCGCAATCAAATGTAACGACCTTTGTCGCGTCCTCCTTGGCCGTGACCTCGACGTTGACGAGAATGCGATCTCCGACACGGATGCGATTGTGGAACGAGAGCGAAATGTTCGTCAGTGTACATCCAGGCCCGGGTATATTCATGCTGAAAAGACCGGAGACAAGTGAGGCGCACCACATGTTGGGGCCTGTCGGAGGTATGCCCCCGGCGCGATCAATGAGTTCATCGGAGTTGAGAACAGAGTGGAACCCGGAAATTGAGGCAAAAGCCATGGCGTCTTCCGTGGTCAGCACGTGCTCTGTTCTGGCTGTATCGCCAACTGAAATCTCGTCGTACGTCTTGCTCTCAATAAACCCCAGATCCATACAATTTCCTTCCCCGCTCAAGCGCCGGCCAATGTGCGGCCAGGGGTCCATCGTATTATTCTGGAGCGCAATCGGAAGTGACTGTAGTCACGTATTCAAAGGAGATGGGCCGGTGCACAGCCGCACGCGTGTGCGCCAGCCGGAGACGGACACCATGTCGCGATTGTTGGGCAGGACAAACATGAGATTCCACTCGGTCATTCCGATTGTCGGCAATTCCCCCGTTGCATCCAACTAAGCCGTTCGGGCGAATCTATTCTCCTTGGCTCCTGTTCTCGCACCCGTTGCATGGGATGCCTACATTGCATAAGGGCGAATCGACATAACCGCTGGCGATTGAACTGATATGTTTCCATTTGAGCGTTCCCTGTCCGCAATGACACCGACTTCCGCCAGGTCGAGGGACGCATTCACTTACCTTGGCGGCTCTTACGTAGCGCTTCCTCGAGTTCCTTGCGCTCTTCGATATCCTCGGTGTCGCCGTACCAGCGAATAATCTCGCCCGATGGCCCATAGCGTGGCGATCCGCGAGATCGCATCCACGTCCACTTTCCGTCCGCGGTCTTCACCCTGTACTCGGAGTGAAACGGCTTGCCGGTGTGCGACGCCTCCCTGAGCGCCTTCAAAGTGTGGGGCGCATCCTCCGGATGCAGCGCTTCCAGCCAACCCAGGTTCAGCGTTTGCAGCTTGCTCATCCCCGTCAACTGCACCCATCGAGAACTAATCTCCGTCAGGTTGCCGTTGGCATCGGCAATCCACAGGATTTGAGGGCTGAGCTCGACCAAATACCTGTGATTCTCTTCGCTCTCACGAAGAGCCTCTTCGGCCTGCTTCCGCTTAGTGATGTCAAGGATGGCGATGGAAACACCGATCACCTCCTGCACTTCGTCGAAGGCCGGCTGATACGACAAAAGGAGAGTAAGGTCCGGCTTCCCTGGTGTGCGGGGCGGCTTGGAAACCTCAACACCTTCGATTGCTTCGCCCTGCAAGGCGCGCAGAAGGAACGGCTGAATTTGAGGGAAGAGTTCAGGAATCATCTCATGCACCGTTCTGCGGATATGGGCGGCCACCGGGAAGCCATTCAGATCGGCAAGCCGCTGATTGAGGCTCACGTGGCGCAGATTCTTGTCGAGAAAGCAGAGGCCCACGGGCGTCCCATCGTAGATAGCCTGCAATTGCGCCAGATGCTGTGCCGGCAGCGCCTCCAGGCTGGAGAAGGCCACGCCACCCCCCGGCGCTGAGAACCTGGTGGAGAGGGCCCGGGGCGCAGCCGCGACCATATCCGGTATCCGGTCGGCTGGCAAGGGGTATCCGTAGAGCCATCCCTGGCCAAACTCGCAGCCGAGCCACAGCAGGATGTCCGCCTGCTCCTCTGTCTCGACGCCTTCCGCCAGCGTGATCATGCCAAGGCTGTGTCCCAGGCCGACCATCGCCGCCGCAATCTTGCGGCTCTCGCGCTTGTTAGTCATGGATTGAACGAAGTTGCGATCGATCTTCAACTCATCGAAGGGCAGAGCCTGGAGGTGGCGCAGGCTTGAATACCCGGTGCCAAAGTCATCCAGCGCCAGCCTGCAACCCATCGTTTTCAACTCGGCGGCAATCTTCTGCGCGCGCTCCAGGTTGTTGACAAGGGCGCTCTCGGTAATCTCTACGATCAGCCGTTCGAGCGGGAATCCTGTCTCATCGGCCTCTCGGCGAATCTGGCTGGGCAGGCTGAGATGATGCAACTGAACGGGCGAAAAGTTGACGGCCAGCACAAGCGGCTCGGGCAACATCTTGGCCGACATGAAAGCGTTGCGCACAATCTGATGCGCAAGACTTCCGATCAGGCCATTCTGTTCCGCCAGAGAGATGAAATTCTCCGGCAGGATCAAGCCAAGCTCGGGGTGTTGCCAGCGCGCCAGGACCTCAAAACCGGCTAAACGACCGGTGCGCAGTTCCACGAGGGGCTGGAAGCATGGAACTATTTCCTCGCTCTCAAGCGCCCGGCGAACTTCTATGAGATCAACGAACATGCCATTTATCTTAGTCCCCTCTTAAGAGCCTGTGTAAAAACTTGATTTTGGGCGAAGGGTACGGGCTTTAGCCCGTACGTTGAGGTTCCAGAATCGACGCGGGCTTTAGATGGGATGAGACGGCTGGTCTCGCGGAGCAGCTAAGCTGACCGCAACGCACTCGAGGGTGCAAAAGGAGACCAGCCGATGAGCAAGATTAGCAAACCAGCAGGACGTAAGAAAACAAC
>Ga0224558_1002562_pt1 | contig 16394 bp, 14 predicted proteins | sample 714S32024metaG_FD_180682 | JGI IMG/M metagenome (GOLD analysis project Ga0224558, IMG submission 180682) | Peat soil microbial communities from Stordalen Mire, Sweden - 717 S3 20-24 | ecosystem: Environmental > Terrestrial > Soil > Wetlands > Peat | place: Sweden: Norrbotten County, Stordalen... | reverse complement strand
TTGTGCAGACCAAGGGGCTTTCCACTCTCGCTGCGCTTCATTGCAAGCCCTGGGTGATTCCCCTCCCCTTGCACTTGCTACCCACGCAGCCATGGGCCTGGGCCAAGGCGTTGTTGTGTGAACAACAACAGCAAAGCCATTCAAAGGCAACTGCAAAGGAGAAAGATCAATGAGCAACATCACCGCGACGTACTCGCCAGAAGACAACAAACTCCGGCTTTATAGCACGACCCGCCTTGACTCACAGACGTATAACCGAGTCAAAGAAGCGGGTTTCAAATGGGCACCGAAACAAGAGCTTTTTGTGGCTCCGATGTGGACCCCGACCCGTGAAGACCTTTGCGTCGAGTTGGCCGGTGAGATCGGCGACGAGGACACAACTTTGGTTGAGCGGGCCGAGGCGAAGGCCGAAAGGCTGGAGGATTTGAGCGAACGCCGCGCCCAGGATGCAGACCGCGCACACAAAGCCATTCACGCAATAGCGGACGGTATCCCGTTCGGCCAGCCTATTCTAGTCGGCCACCACTCCGAACGCCACGCACGCAAGGACGCAGAGAAGATCGAGAACGGCATGAGGAAGGCGGTAGAGTGCTGGAAAGCCGCCCAATACTGGCAGGACCGCGCCAAGGGAGCAATCCGGCTCGCCAAGTACAAGGAGCGCCCGGACGTGCGCGCGCGGCGCATCAAGGGGTTGGAGGCGGACAAGCGCAAGGAAGAACGCACCCAGGCCGACGCGGAGAAGTTCCTCAAAGCATACGAAGACCCGAAGGCCCGCACCGCGAAACTACGCGACGGGCGCGACCTGCTCCCGGCTCTGCTCAAGTCGTGGGAGGGCGGGCTGTCGTCAGAGAATCAGCAACGCTTTTCAGATGGCGCGATGACCTTCGAGGACGCATTGCAGATGGCCGCCAACAGCAAGAAGCGCATCATCGCCCATGCCCAACGGTGGATTGACCATTACACGAACCGCATAGCATACGAGCGGGCAATGCTCGACGAGCAGGGCGGCACCGTCACCGAGAAGACCGGCCCGGAGAAGGGCGGCGCGGTCAGGTGTTGGTGTTCCCCCGGCCATGGCCGAGGCTGGTCATACATCCAGAAAGTCAACAAGGTATCCGTGACCGTGCTCGACAATTGGGGCAACGGTGGAGCGAACTTCACCCGCACTGTACCGTTTACCGACCTGAAAGGTGTAATCACGAAAGCGGAAGTTGACGCCGCCCGCGCCGAAGGCCGGTTGATGGAGAGCGAAAACAAACAGGGTTTCTATCTGACGGACCCCACGCCGACACAGACACCGGAGGCCGAAGCCGCGCCGGTGCCGGAGCCGACGAGGAAGACGAACACCCGCGCCAAGATCGAGGAAATGCAGTCTGCTTTGAAAGCCGGTGTTCAGGTAATCGCCGCCCCGCAGCTTTTCCCGACACCGCCCGCGCTGGCCGTGCGCATGGTCGAGGAGGCCGACATTCAAGCGAATCATCGAGTCTTGGAACCTAGTGCCGGAACCGGGACAATCGTGGACGCAATCAGAGCCGCTATTCAGGCCGCAGGTGGACAGTGTGACATTGAAGTGGTCGAGATCAACCCGACTCTGGCCCACAGGCTGACCTTCCATGACGCGCTTGGAGGGAACCGAGTACACCCAGGCGATTTTCTGGAGCAGAACGGTAATTTGGGCCAGTTCGACCGCATCGTGATGAATCCGCCCTTTGAAAATGGCGCGGACATCAAGCACATTCAACACGCAATGAAGATGCTGAAACCCGGAGGCCGCTTGGTTGCCATTTGCGCAAACGGACCCCGGCAGCAGGCCACCTTGAAGCCTCTGGCCGAGAACTCGGGAGGATGGTATGAAGACCTTCCCGCCGGAACCTTTGCCAGCCAGGGAACCAACGTCAACACCGCACTATTGCTTATTGAAAACTGATAGCCACCCCAAGGGCCGGAGCAATCCGGCCCTGCATTTTCCGTCAACGCCGCAGATGCGTCATTGCCGGCGCCGCCCGCTTCGCCCCCGGCACCCCTCCCTTTTAGTGGCGCAGGAGCACCACTCTGTTTGCCCTACTGCCAGTTAGGCAGTTTCGCGAGATTGGGAGCCAGAAGCGTGTTTTTCTGTGAATAATTGTAATTATAGTAATTGGTGTATGATGGATGCGGCAGAGGGAGGTTCATGGTCATGCCGAGTCCTAACGTAGCGGCCCTAACTCGAAAAGACATCATAGATGCGGCCAGAAATTTCAAGGGCACTCGCCGCATGCCGAAGTGGACGGCTATTGTGGAAGGGAAGGAGTTGCCTGCTCGACCGCTCGTTCTTGACGCGGCGGGTGTGGCACCTAACGACACCACCAACTCACATCAGGCAGTGGCAATTTTGAAAGATTTCGGCTTTGAAACCCGTTACGAAGGGAAATCGGTTTGACATTTCCAGGCTGTGTGCATTTCAATTGCGTGATGGCGAATAAAAAGCGAATTTAGACCGAAGATTCGGAGCGACAGGAGCACGATGACGGATACCTCAAAGGTCAGGCAACTTGCTGTTTGGCGCTCGGTTCTGGCTCTCTTTCCGGTGGGGCGGCCATGACAGTGTCCTCGAACAGCGAATGGCGAAGCGAGTTCGGTATCCCCGCTGCCGGTCCAAAGGGTTTTTTCGCCAATAAAGCAGAACTAAACACGCCCGGAATGAGCGCCTCACAAGGTCACGTTCTGCGTCGTGCCTTTGATCTGCTAGAGCTTGATGGAGTCCTTTGCACGGAGAATACGCCTCTCGTTTACTTCAAACAGGTGACGAGAATTGAGCCTGCTGAGGTTGCGAGACTTCATCGCACGCTTTGGAATCACGGCGGCGCACCTATCCTTGTGCTCGTAGCGCCAGATCAAGTTCAGATTTACTCTGGCCTTGTCCGGCCACTTCCGCAGGTGGACCCAAATGGAACCATCCCCGCATTGGTACAAATTCTGGCGCGCGCTTCCGACGCCGTCAAAGAATTTTTACCGACGGTCGAATCGGGTGAGTTCTTTCGCCGCAATGAGAGGTCATTTAATCCTGCCCACAGAGTCGATAGGGATCTACTAGACAATCTTCAGGCCACGAGGGAAAGGCTGGTCGCGATATCGCCCGGCCGTCTCGATACCCGTGTATTGGATGCTTTGCTTTGTCGGCTTGTATTTGCTTGCTACCTCTTCGACCGCGGGGTCGTTGGCGAGACCTATTTACGCGGTATCGGTTTGCCAAACGCGCGCCACCTTCGGGACGTGCTCGGCCTGCAACCAAGAGCGAAGGCCAAGCAGTACCTCTATAACCTGTTTCGCAAGCTCGGAAAGGACTTCAATGGAGACCTGTTCAGCGACAATTTGGACGCGGAAGCCAGATTGGTTTCCGCTTCATACATCGATCCGTTGGACGATTTTTTTCGGGCCACGGAGGTAATCAGTGGCCAGACTTCATTCTGGCCATATGACTTCGCTGCGATCCCAATCGAGGCCATCAGTGCGATCTACGAGCGATTCCTGAAAAGTTCCGAGAAGCTTCAGGGCGCTTTTTACACGCCTAGGTTCCTCGCTGAACTTGTCCTTGATGTGGCGCTCGCAAACTCGCCCTCACTAATTGGACTTCGCTGTCTCGACCCTGCTTGTGGATCGGGAATTTTCTTGGTGGGCATCTTCAATCGTATGGCCGAAGAATGGAAAGGCGCGAACCCCACAGCTCGGAATGACAAGCGAGCGAGAGAACTCCGTAAGGTTCTCTGTAGTCTCCACGGAGTGGACATCAATCCCACAGCGTGCAGGATTACTGCTTTCAGTCTGTACCTGGCCTATTTGGATCAACTTTCCCCACGTGACATCCAGGAACTGAGACAAAACGGGCATAAGCTTCCGAGGCTCATCCATGACTCCAAAGCCACACGGCAAGGGGAAATCGAAGGCAATATCTGGTGCGCAGATTTCTTCGCAGAGAACCCAGCCTATCTCACCGATGCCGACCTGGTTGTTGGCAATCCGCCATGGGGTAGTAATGCGGTGCCCAGCACGCCCGCTGCTAGCTGGTGCGCCGAACATCAATGCCCCATCCCCGACAGGCAGATCTCTGCGGCGTTCATTTGGAAGGCCGCCAATCACGTCACAGACAGCGGGAGAATCTGTTTGGTGTTGCCACACGGCACCATCTTTAATCACAGCGCAACTGCCCTGGAATTTCAAAGAACCCTATTCAAGCGGCATGCGGTAGACCGCGTGCTCAATCTTGTGGACTACCAATTCTTTCTATTCGAAGAAGCGCGTCATCCCGCGATTGTCATCACCTACCGGAGAGGAGCACCGAAGAATCGTCAGCAACCCATCGAATACTGGGGGCCGAAAACCGACTGGCTCGTCACACGTGCTGAGGTTATTGCCGTAATGCCTGAGGATCGTTGCACTCTGACTACGGGCGAGGTGCTCGATGATCTTGAGGGCGCGGACGCACCCCAAATCTGGAAGCAGAGATACTGGGCAACGGCGAGAGACCGGCGGTTGATTGATCGATTGTCGCTTTATCCACGCTTGCGCGATCAGGTGCGACAGACCAAAGAGAAATCTACCACTAAACGCTGGCTGATAGCCGAGGGATTCCAGCCAGTCGGCGTGAATGACGATCCCACAAAAGCGGCAACGATTCGACTGCCCTCGAGGCTCTTCGTCGAGGCGACCTCTTCCAACTTGGACTTGGTACTCCTCCCTAACGACTGCACAAAATTGTCAGCGGCGGAGGTTTCCGTCAGGGGCAGATCGAATAAAGGCACGGACGTGTTTACAGCACCGCACGTTCTTGTTGCAAAGGGATTCACGAGGACAGCCTTCGCCGATTTTGATGTATCGTTTCGGCACGCCCTACGCGGCATTAGTGGGCCGAAAGAGGATCGCGATCTCCTTATCTTCCTAGCGGCGTACCTGCGTTCGGCGCTCGCGAGATACTTCTTATTTCAAACGTCTTCCAACTGGGGAGTAAGCCGTCAAGAGGTTCACGTTGAAGAACTGCTCCGGTTACCATTTCCATTGCCCGACGTGATGCCCACTCCCCGCCGTGCTTGGGAAATCGTCAAGGACGTAGGTCAGATAGTGACAGCGGCGGCTAAAGAAGCTAGTGGAGTCCTTGCTGACCGCCAGGATATTATGCACGTCGCCAGCGGGTCGATTGAGATTCTAATCCATGAGTATTTAGACATTCTCCCACTGGAGAAAACTCTGGTCGATGATACTGTGCGAATCATCATTCCGAGCGTCCGCCCAAGTAGGGCTAATCCGATTATTCCTACTATCAAGCCAAGCACTCAGAAGGATCAAGACCTGTATGTGCGACGCTTGTGTGACACCCTCAATGGGTGGGCCAAGACAGGGCCAGTTACAGTTCAAGGTCGCGCCGCAGGTTCCTCGACACTTGGGATTGGCGTTGCAATTCTGAAAAGAAATCGACCGGGTGAGGTTTCCTCAGGGCCTCCAAACGATTTGGGCGATCTACTGACTGCGCTGGAGCATCTCCGTGGAATCACATCGCAGAAGCTCAATACCCTCGAACTGATACGCGGGGCTAAAGTATTTGACCGGGACCGTCTGTATCTCGTGAAGCCAATCGGCCAGCGATTCTGGACAGAGACGGCAGCCCTGAATGACGCTGACGAAATTGCCGCCACCATTCTCATGCAGACCGGGCAGGGGGTAGCGTGAGCATTATCGGCGTACCCACTGAGTGGTCCAACCTGATCGACCCGATGGTGCCCGAAATCCTCAACCTGATTTTAGCGAGTTGGCAGGAGATGCCTTCGCCAGCGCCGGATGAGAAGGAAGACAACATCACAATAGCCTTGTGTCGTACCTTGATGCAAAACCGGACTGCTCGTGGTCTGATGTTTCAGGTCCGAACACAAGTTGTGGAACTAGACCCGATGCCAGGGGAAGATCTCGGACGACTGGACATCGCTTTCATTCCATTGGTGCCGCGAGAGGATATTTACTTCTGCCTAGAAAGCAAGCGCCTGAATGTAGTCAAGAACGGGCAATTGCGTACGTACGCATCCGAATATGTCCGGCTAGGCATGTTGAGGTTCGTGACTGGTCAGTATTCCAAAGTGGTGCGACACGGCGGGATGATCGGTTACGTCCTTGACGGAAAAGTTTCCGATGCCATGACGAACATTGAAGCAAATATCCGACAACGGCACGAAGAATTGTGCATGACCCCGCCTGGTGCATTCCAGCCATCAGCCGTGTTGACCAGCGACTCACGAGCGAGAGAGACTCACCACAAGCGCGCCCATGATACGAGCCACTTCCGAATCCATCATCTGTTTATGGCAGCAGGAGCCGTTACAGAATCAATTGTAAGGCTTGCCCCTACCTTGTCGGTACGCGCCGATATTGGGGCCTGATCCTGTTCCCGGAATTTGCACAAGTCGAGAATATCCTCAATCAGCTCGGAATGCAGTAACCATGATTAATGGAGAACAACCTATGAATAGGGCCGCCGAAGACGCTGCCGTCCAACAGACCGGCAACACTGTGCTGTTGCAGCCAGACAATCACAACAAGAAGTACGAGGCCCTGTTCGTCGAAATCGACACTGGGCAGATCAAGCTGCCTATGTTCCAGCGCGAATTCGTGTGGGAGAAGGAGCAATCTGGCAAACTCATCGATTCCATTCTCAAAGGGTTCCCTATTGGGACCTTCATTTTCTGGAAGACCAAGGAAGAGCTGCGCAGCTACAAAGAGGTCGGCAATCACACACTGCCCGAGACGCCGAAAGGCGATTATGTGCAGTACATCTTGGACGGTCAGCAGCGCATAACCTCACTCTACGCGATCCGCAAAGGAATTCGCATTACCAAAGACGGCAAGGAACTTGACTACAAGGACATTTTCATCAATCTAGACTACGAGCCTGAGAGCGACGAACAGATCGTCGTCACGGAGAAGCAGGACGGCAAACTCTATGTATCCGTCCATGACGTACTGAGCAAGCCCCTCGGCACCTTTTACAAAACGCTCAGCCACGAACAGGCTGACCAGGTTGAGGCATACAAGGGCAAGCTCACTAACTACGATTTCTCTAGCATTACCATCAAGGACTACCCCATTGAAGTTGCTTGCGAAGTGTTCTCGCGTATCAACACCGGCGGCAAGGTGCTGACCGTGTTTGAAATCATGGTCGCAAAGACCTACGACGAAACCAAAGGATTTGATCTTGCGGAGAGATACGAAGTGCTCCGGGACGGTTCGGACGAAGAAAAGGAGTGCCTTGCCGCAGCTAAGTTCGAAACGATTCCCGAGTCCATCATCATGCAGTGCGTGGCGGCGATCACGCTGCGAGCCGTGCGCAGCAAAGACATCCTCAAGATTCGGCGAGAGACCTTCATTGCCAACTGGGAAGCAATGAAAGAGGCACTGTTCATGGCCATAGACTTCGTCCGCTCGGAACTGCGGGTGCCAGTTTCGCAACTGATGCCGTATCCCGCCACCATCGTGCCCTTGACCTATTTCTTTCATGCGACCGGCAACAAAAAGACGACCAACGAGCAAGTGCGCCTGCTGGAACAGTTTTTCTATTGGGCGGGCCTCACCATGCGCTACAGCTCCGCCACTGAATCCAAGCTAGGCGAAGACTTCAATAAGATGGATGCGATCGCCAAGGGCACGATGCCCAACTACCAGAGCACTGAACTAACTATTGACACCAAGACGATCCAGGAAACATGGTTTTCGGCAGGCAACGCCTACTGCAAGGCGGTTCTATGCCTGCTTGCCTATCAGCAGCCAAAATCGTTCGACACCAATGGCATGGTGATACTGGACAACAGCAACCTTAAGATCGCGACCAGCCGCAACGATCACCACTTCTTTCCGAGGCAGTACCTCGCCAGCGCGTCTCCGAACAAAGAGTCGAATCTGATCGCTAACATTACACTGATCGACGGCTATTCCAACAAACACCGTATCGGTAAGAAGGCGCCCAGCGAATATATCGACAAGTTTGCCAAGGACAACGAGTCCCTCCCTGAGACGCTCCAGACCCATCTGATAAAGGATATAGATGCATACGGGGTTCATACTGACGATTACGACCGCTTCATTGCGCGCCGCGCAAAAGCGATTGCCCTGGCATTGAACGTAAAACTGATGTCCATGACGTTGGCTCAGGCTGCGGCGGCGGAAAAGGAAGCAAGCCTACAATGAATCTTTGGAGAGACCCTCATTTTCAGTTCACCCCCCTTTCTGCGATACGGGGTTTGGGGAGTGCTTTTGCAACGTATTGAGGGTAGACAACGGTCACCGGGGGGGAAGCGATGGTTGAAACTTCCATACTTCAAGCAAAGGCTGACGAGCTTGCGGGTATCCTCAACGTCGATTTGCGCAACGAACATATCCGGGCGCGAACCAATCATTGGACGGGGATGACGTTGATGATCCTGGCAATTCTGGCCAGCGCTTTCGCCGGCCTCGGTGGTCTCAGTGCGAAGCTGGGAGCGCAGACTGTGGGTGCGATTGCGCTAATTCCCGGCGCATTCGCTCTTCTATCGACCACTATAAAGTTTGACGGCAGGGCCATGTGGCACTACCGGAAGAAGCGGGAGTTAGATGCCCTGTGGCGGAGGCTAAAATTCGAGATGCCGGTGCCTCCGACTGCGGATCAAATCGCTCTGATTTCTGCGGAGCGCAGCGCGCTGGATAAGAAACTGGATACCGAATGGGAAAAGGAGTTCGCGCTGGGCTGGGGCTGGTTTCACGCCAAGGGAAAGAAGTGATGAGCCGCGGCATTGCGCAACCTCAAAACGTCATATTCTGGGGTGCGGGCGCTACGGCGAAGCTCGGAATACGTATGACAGCGGGCCAAGAGCAATTCATCCGTTGCATCACCGGCGTGGACGATTCCCGTAGACCGCTTAAGGAACGCGTCGCCGAAGCCCTCGGTCCAAAAGCAGCAAAGCTCTGGCATGCTGCTCTCATCGATCTGATCACCATTCTCGGTGATACCGACGCTTCATATGACAGCATCACCGATGTCACCGAAGAACAACTCAAGGCCATGCGCCGAAACTGGAAGCGAGGCGCGAACCGCAAAGAGCTTCGCGGACGCATCGTCAATCTCCGTCTAACCTACGACTGGCCCGCGTTGAAATCGGCGGTCAGCATCTGTCCGGGCAGCGCGACCGGCAAATTAAGACTCAACGACCTATTCAATCTGCTGGACATGCATATTCCGACTGGCTTCGGATTTCGCGCACCCGCACATGCCACGGCTTCGGGTTCGAAGAAGCGACCCGATGAACAATTCTTTGATGCTCGGCGGCTAATTGGTGCGAAGAACGCACTCCTTATGATTCTGATTGCGTCTTTCTATGTTGACTATCAGGTGTGCATCACTTCAAACCCAAAAGTTCTCGCGCAATACTACGAATTTGCAAAGGCGCTGGGGCGTCGCATGCAGCGTCAGGGCGAGGTTCTTTCCAGTAAGAAGCGAGGACTCGACCAGCCAACGTTCTATCAGGGAGATGTCGGCTTCGTAAGCCTGAATTACGATCCGATTGCCCTATGGGTGCAGTTCTTCGCCAACCGCGAGTTGAATAAGAGCCCAGACGTTCCGAAAATCGGAACTCCGCCCGTGCCCCTTCACCTGTTCCACGACTTCGGCCATCTCATTCCCGCCCGGCGCATCGGCAAGGGTGAGGACGATTGGCCGTGGTATCCGCTCAACGAGGGAGCCGCCCAGCGACTCAACGAATTGGAAAATGGCGACTGCAGGGTTAGGTTGACCAAATTCTTGTTCCCGCATGGCTGCCTATGCTGGCGGGAATGTCCGGATTGCGGCAAACTTTCCGCCTATCACGGTGATGAATGGAAACTTAATGCCCCCGGCTTGTTTCCACCTCCGCCTTTGCGGGCTTTTGATAGAAGAGAGTGCGCGCCTTGGATCACAGGCGCGGAGCGTGAACAGCGGGAAAAAGGCAAGGTAGATGCCAGGAAATGCCTCCATTGCGGGACGTTGACCTACACGCAGCACACCCAGGCCGTGATGCAGAGTTCATTCAAGCCCCGGCCGCCATCTTTCATCGAAGAAATCCAGCGCGAACTTCGAGCTACCACGATGCAGGCGAGCCACATAATTTTCATGGGGTATTCGTTGCCGCCAGACGACGTTACCTATCGCGCCTTTTTCTCCGCCAGACGACAGCGACGCGGAACGAAAGTGCGTTGCACGGTCGTGAGCTGGGACCGTAAGAATCCTGGCTGGTATGGGCCGCCCCAACTGAAGACCTTAGACCTGTCGAAACTTCCTGCTGTCAACGCTGCGGTCGATATATTCGGCAAGGAGAATGTTCGCTTTTATGGCGGCGGCGTTCCCGACGTTTTTCTCGACAAAGGCAAAGCGACGGACGCCAAACTAGAACAACTGCTGACCTGGAGCTCTACCCCATAACCTTCAAAAGTGCCAAACCTCTGCTGTGCAGCGGAAGAAGTCGCAGAAAGGTCGAGGGCTAAAACTCTGTTCCAGACCTCTGCTGTCCACCGGGAGAGGTGGGAAACCCGGCGACCTCTGCCTCGTTTGGGCAGAGGTCGCGGTCAAATCAGGTAAAAAAACGTGGGCACGTTAAGGACACAATAACGATGACCAAGGGTGTCTCAGGGTGCTAAAACGGGCCATCCGTGCCCCCTGATTACTTGCAGTTACGAGTTGTCTCTTCACTGTCACGGCAGAGGTCGCGGGTTCGAGCCCCGTCGTCCCCGCCATACATTCCAAAGGACTTAGGAGTGTTTGGCAAGAAAAGTGACAGCCAAATCTGGGCACGATATGGGCACAATAAGCCCTTACCTAGCATTTACAGCTACCTTCTCAAAATCAGTTGTGCCCACGTCTGACAAAACTGTGCCCACGTTAGAAACCATCATCCGCACAACCTTGCTTTGCGCCGCTCGCTTGTTCGAGGTCACAGCCTGCGTGTACACATCAAGCGTGATCCGACTGTTCGCGTGCCGCAAAAGCTCCTGCACGGTTTTGATGTCCTCTCCGTTCGCCTTCAGCAAGGTGCCGAAGGAGTGGCGGAAGGTGTGCCAGCCGATGTTCTTGGTGATGCCGGCTTTGCGCGCGACCGGCTTGATGTACCGCTTCATGAGGTTGTCCGGCCAATAGGGCTGCTTTCCCCCCATAGACGGACTTGCGAAAACCCAATCCTCACCCATCGGGTACTCTTCGGCCATGAGCAGGGAGCATCGTGAAGTGCCCATAAAACAAGGGTCCGGCATTAGAGAATCCGGGAAGGTTTTTGGCCAGGGGCAAAAAGCCGCCAAAACGGTCCGCGCCGGCCTGTATGCCCGAGTCTCCACCCTGGACCAGCAAACACTGCCCATGCAGAGCTGCGCCATGCGCGAGTATGCTGCCCGGCGCGGCTGGACCATCGCCCTACAGGTGAAGGAAGCCAGCTCTGGTGCAACTCTCCGACAACTGCGGGAGAAGATGCTGGAGGTTGCGCGGCGACGGGAGATCGATGTCGTCCTGGTGTGGCGGCTGGATCGCTGGGGCAGACCGGTCACCGAACTGCAGGAATTGGAACATCTGAGCGTCGGCTTCGTATCGTTGACCGAGGCGCTGGACCTAGCAAGAGGGGGCTCAACGACTACCGACTAAAGGTCGTTTGATTTATGATGGTTCTCATGATCATGAATAGCCTTGCAAATCTTGGGCGCACTTTTTCTACCCATCCGCTGACGCGCAACTCACCTCTGAAAGCTTGGGTGCGGTTTGTTACTTGGCAAATGCGCAGCCGAGTCCAGGGAGAGGTCATTTTTCCTTGGATAGAAGGTCAGCGACTTGCCGTCCGACGTGGCATGACAGGAGCGACAGGCAACATTTACTTAGGGATCCATGAATTCCCCGACATGATGCTGCTGCTGCATTTTCTGCGAGAGGGAGATTTGTTCCTTGATATAGGCTCGAACATCGGCAGCTACACTGTCTTGGCTTCAGGTGTGCGCCGGGCGACGACATGGGCATTTGAGCCTGATCCTGAGACCATTCGTGCCTTGAGGCGTAACGTCGAACTCAACGGAATTAAAGGCCGTGTCACCATCCACGAGCTTGCGCTCGGGGATACCGACGGGGAGGTGTTGTTCACACGCGGCCAAGATACGACAAACCACGTGGCGACAAAAGGAGAAACAGATGTACGTACGGTTCCCACCAAAAGGCTTGATACACTGCTCGGGGTGAACCGGCCATCGATGATCAAGATGGACGTGGAAGGGTTTGAAGAGAATGTTGTGCGTGGTGCTCAGGGCTTACTTGCCGACGAAAGCCTCAAGTTGATTGAACTTGAGACCCTTACCGAAGAGATTGAGGCCACATTCCACCGCAACGGGTTCGCGCGTGCCTACTACGATCCATTCAGTCGTGCATTGTCGGAGTACCCCGGCAAACTGTCGCCTTCGAACGCTGTGTTCGTGAGAGACTGGGATTTTGTTGCTACCCGCTTGGCTTCTGCACCTCCCGTCAATGTTCTAGACAGATCGATCTAGATTCTCTCAACTACGCTGCTCCGCCGAAAACGCACGATGCTTTGCGCTTCAAATCATCCCGGAAGGCGCGAATTTCAGTTGCGTCACTGGTGGTTACCTGACTGCGTGCCTTGATTTCCAAGGCGACCAACTTGCCGGCCTCTTCCAAAATGAAGTCCACTTCGTGCCCCGCGCTGTCGCGCCAGAAGTGCGGCTTGCGCTGTCGTGGATCGAGGCGCGCCATGTCTCCAAAGTCTGAAACTGGGTTTGCTCCAACCAGAATCCCGCGTCCATGCGGGTTGTCACGTCTGCGGACGACTTAATTCCGGCGAGCCAGATCGCAAGGCCGCTATCCATCCAGAGCAACATCGGAGCCTTGACGAGCGTCGTCGAGGGATTGGTCTTGCAGGTCTTGCAAGCGACCGTCAACACAGTGACGGGCAGGACCTGAAGCGCCGCATGGAGATTGCGACGAAACCAGTTCGGTTTCATTGTCCCCGAATCATGAAACAAATCATTTCATGCGATGAAACACATTTGAAAACTGCACCCTCAATCACAATTTGAGAGTTCGGCCCTGCGGCGTGTGAATGCGGCGGGCTGTCAGACTGCGATTGCGGCGAGCATGGCTGCAAGGTCATGGAGCCCAATTGCCGTGATCTCCGCGTCGATTGGATAGTGCCCGCTGCCTGCATTCACCAGGAAGCGGCGATCAGGCTTCAAATCCTGACAGGCGATGTAATACCCCTTCTCCGGCCGTCCGCCGAGGCTGCGCTTGATCTCGATGGCCCACAGGCCTTGACCGGGAACCTCCAGCAATAAATCGATCTCCGCACCGGCCGAAGTGCGATAGAAGCTGGCCACAGTGCGCTCCGGCGCCGCCTGAATCAGGTTTTCGATGACAAATCCCTCCCATGAGGCGCCTGCTACTGGATGGCCTGCAAGGTCGTTATACGTCTTGATCCCCAACAATGCGTGAACCAGGCCACTATCCCGCACATACACTTTTGGCGACTTCACCAGCCGCTTGCCTACGTTTCGATGGAATGGTAGCAGCCTGCGAACCAGCAGCAGGTCGGCCAGCAGATCGATGTAGCGCTGCGCGGTGGACGCGGAGATTTGGAGCGCAGCGGCCAACCGTGAGGCATTCAGCAAAGTACCTTGGCCATGCGCAAGCATCGTCCAAAGCCGCTCCAGCACACCGGCAGGAATGCGGGGTCCAAACTGAGGTACGTCCCGCTCCAGATAGGTACGGATAAAATCTGTGCGCCAGCGCAGGCTGGTGCTGTCGTCTTCGGCCAAATAGCTGCCGGGAAAACCTCCTCGCAGCCAGAGCTGGAGCAATGTGGGCTCGTTTGCAGGCAGCTCCAGGGTATAAAACGGCCCCATGTCAATGTAGGTGATGCGTCCGGCCAGACTTTCCCCAGACTGCCGAAGCAAGTCAATGGAGGCGGAACCGAGTATGAGAAAACGGCCCGTTGCATGACCCGTGCGCCGGCCTTGATCAATGATGCCGCGAAGCGAGCTGAACAACTCCGGAACGCGATGAATTTCGTCCAGCACGACCAGGCTGTTCTCATATTGACGGAGAAAGAGAACCGGCTCGACCAACTTCTCCCGGTCTTCCCGTGCTTCCAGATCAAGATAGAGTGCACCTGGGTGCGAGTCGGCAATCTCTCGCGCCAGGGTGGTTTTCCCAACCTGCCGCGGCCCGATGATCGCCACAGCCGCTTGTCTCTTGAGAGCCTGTTCGATCGTCTTGGCAACAGATCGGGGAATCATCATTGTATATTATGCGCGTTATGCGTGATTTGCAAGTATAAATCTGTTGGGGCCAGTCGTTCTTCCCATGTGGTTGATGGAACCTGAACCGGCAATCTATCCGGCACTCCGTATACATTCGTTCTCGCTCAAGATGTTTAGTTCGATGTACTTGAAGCCATTACATAAACCGGCAATGGATTTGTCCCTCTGCTGGCCCCAATGGCACCAGTGCACCTGGGCTTCCCCATCGCAGTTGTGGAGCGCTGGTTCCCGGCGCTATCCTGCAAGTTTCCACTGAGAGCGGGACGAAGTGAGAAACCAAGGCAAAGGTACAAACGAAGGTACAATTTCCGAGCCCCTATGCTCTCTAAAGGACTTAAGGCTTCTTCGATCGCTCCAAATTCTACCGTAACTCTATGATTCTAATAGTAATTAGACTCTGTCACGGCAGAGGTCGCGGGTTCGAGCCCCGTCGTCCCCGCCATTCATTCCAAAAGACTTAGGAGTGAATGGCAATTAAAGTGACAGTCAAATCCGGGCACGATATGGGCACAATAAGCCCACTACCGAGCATTTACGGCTACCTTCTCAAGACCAGTTGTGCCCATGTCTGACAAAACTGTGCCCGCGATGGGAACCATCATCCTTACAACCTTGCTCTGTGCGGCTCGCTTGTCGGAGACTCTTGGTTGTCGTTCCTTCGGATGTGTTGCGCAATCAAATCGCGGACAAGTTCGTGACTTTGGGTTTGCTCAAGAAGCCGGGCATCGGGCTGCTCGCGCCGACCGCCCAATTCCCGATCGTCTGCAAACTTGAACATATTCCACAAGATTTAGCCGAGTTGGATGCCCTTGCGGAACGATCACAGGTCATTGTCACAACGAGTTCCATTGTCGGCCAGTGTTCCGAGGAGCTTCAGAACCGGTTCGCTCACCACTGTCCTTACCTGTTCATCGACGAAGCGCACCATGCAGAAGCGCCTACATGGAGCGCGTTCAAGGCGCGCTTTTCTAAGTGCAGGGTTGTCCAGTTCACCGCGACGCCGTTCAGGGAGGACGGACGCCCACTGGACGGGGCCATGGTGTTCAAGTATCCGTTAAAGAAAGCGCAAGAAGATGGTTATTTCAAGCCGATCAATTTCGAACAGGTGACGGCATTCGATCTTAAGAAGGCGGACAAGATGATTGCCGAGACGGCAATTCGACGCCTGCGCGCAGAACTCGATAAAGGCCATATCCTCATGGCACGTGTCGAGAATGTAAAGAGAGCGGAGCAAGTTTACGAGCTTTACAAGTCGGAGACGGACCTGAAACCCGTTCAATTGCATACGGGGATCGCTTCCGCAAAAGCTCGCGATCTTGCGCGGCGTCAGCTTATATCCAAGGAGTCGCGCATCGTTGTCTGTGTGGATATGCTTGGCGAGGGCTTCGATCTGCCCGAGCTTAAAATCGCCGCATTTCACGACATTCGGAAATCCCTTGCCGTAACCCTCCAGTTGGCGGGCCGCTTCACAAGGGCACGTGAGGACCTCGGCAATGCGACGTTCATTGCGAACGTCGCCGACGTGAATGTACGGGATGAATTGCGAAAGCTATACACGTGCGACCCCGACTGGAATGTTCTGCTTCCGGCCCTGAGCGAACGAATGATAGGAGAGCAAAGTTCTCTTCAAGATTTCATTCGCGACTTCGCTGAGTTTCCAACTGAGATTCCGCTCAAGGCTGTAAAACCGGCGACCAGTGCCGTTGTCTACGCGACGCAATGTGACGATTGGCAACCCGAACGATTTAGGGATGGCATCCCGGCTCCGGATTCTTGCGCGCGCATTCACCACTCGATCAATCCGCATCGGCATACTCTCGTCGTGGTCACTGCTCGTCGCGTTGGAATGCTCTGGACGGATTCGGAAAGCCTGTTCGGCTGGGAGTGGGAGCTTTACGTTGTCTATTGGTCCGCCGAAAAGAATCTTCTCTTCATCAATAGTTCAAGCTTGAGAGTACCGAGTTCTGGCCAGTCAGTTAGCCTTAGGTTCCGCGATTTGCACGGTCCGGTGGTTGCGCTTCTATGCGCTCAAGGGGCCGCACAGCACTTCTTGAACTTTTTGCCGCTCCCGC
>Ga0224558_1002561_pt1 | contig 16398 bp, 20 predicted proteins | sample 714S32024metaG_FD_180682 | JGI IMG/M metagenome (GOLD analysis project Ga0224558, IMG submission 180682) | Peat soil microbial communities from Stordalen Mire, Sweden - 717 S3 20-24 | ecosystem: Environmental > Terrestrial > Soil > Wetlands > Peat | place: Sweden: Norrbotten County, Stordalen... | reverse complement strand
CCACGGGCATGCACGGGTTTCTGCTATTGCTGTTATTGCTGGCAACCGGGTTGATCATTAGTCGTCCGAAACTGAATGCGACGGATGTCCTGGTCATTGGCGGGTGGGGTTATTTTGCCCTGCTCTCGGCGCGCAACGTGCCCATTTTCGCACTGGTCGTGACCCCGATACTCGCACAATGGTTTACGGAGTTCACGCGGGCCAATCAGGACTCCGCGTGGGTTCGACGATACCGTGATTGGACCGTTGGGATACCCAATACCGGCCACAAGGCCGATGCCACCGTCATCGCGATTGCTGCAGTTGGTGTGCTGTTGGTGCTGGCCAAACCCGGGATCGCCGGTGGCGCGCCCCTGTTTCCGACTGGTTTTCCGCCCGACCGTTACCCGGTTGCCGCCCTTGATTACGTGCGCATGCACCCCGACGTGGTCCGCGGAGAAATGTTCAACTACTTCCTTTGGGGTGGCTACATCGAGTTCGCCCTTCCGCAACGAAAACCCTTCATCGACAGCCGCAACTATTCCTACGGCATTGATCTGTTCCACGAATTTCGCACCGCTGACGAGCCGAAGCTGGGATGGGAAGCCGTGTTCGGGAAGTATGACGTCGGCTGGACGATCCTGCCCGTGCAACATCCGCTGAATCGAATTCTGGAATTCAGCCCGCAATGGACGCTGGTGTACTCGAACCAATTGACGCTCGTTTTCTCGCGTGTGTCATGACCGACGCCCCCCTCCAGGATCAATCGTCCCCGCCACGCTCTCGGTGGCTGCCAACCATCGGGTTGTCGTTGTGGCTGATCTTCGTGCTGGGGCTGATGTTGTCACAGTGGCGCGTGGTGATGATCAACTCCGATGGCGACGCGTGCCTGCATTGGCGCATTGGCAACTGGATGATCGAACACCACGCCGTGATTCGCGCCGACGTGTTTTCCCATACGCGGGCCAACGCGCCACTGATCTCCAAAGAGTGGTTGAGCGAGGTGTTGTTTGCCGCCGCCGGTGACGCGTTGGGGTGGAACGGCATTGCGCTGTTGGCCGCGGTGCTGATCGCAACCTGTCTGTGGCTCTTGCACCGACAACTACTATCAGAAGGAATTGGCCTCTTGCCCGCCACCGCGCTGACATTGGTCGCGGCAATGGCCGGCACGGTGCATTGGTTGGCCCGACCGCACCTGTTTACGCTCTTGCTCACCGTCATTTTCTCCGGCTATCTGCGGCGTTTTGACCGGGGACAACTGGGAACGCGCTCGTTGCTTTGGCGGCTCGTGCCGCTGATGGCGTTGTGGGTGAATCTGCACGGCGCGTTCTTCACGGGTTTCGTCATCACCACCACGTTCGTTGTCGGCAATGCCATCACATTGATCACAGCCCGGGCCGATGCCCGGCCCGCAATCCGAAGCAAGCTCATTGGCCTCGGGTTACTGCTGATCTGTTGCGCGCTGGTCACACTTCTCAATCCGAACGGTTGGCAGCTCCCGGCGCATGTTGTCGAATTCCTCCTAAACCCCGTGCTCGCCCACTACACGAACGAGTTTCGCTCCCCGGATTTCCACTCCGCTGCCGCGCACGGACTCCTGATCGAGTTCGCGGTGATCGGGCTGACGTTGGTGTTTCTGCGGCCGGTGATGCGCCCAACCGACGTCGTTGTCATGGGCACGTGGGGATTGCTGGCCCTTTTGGCTGCGCGCAATATACCGATCTTCGCGCTGGTCGTCACCCCCATCCTCGCAAAGCAATGGCAGGACGGCCTCGCAAACGCCAGGCCCGGCCGCTTGCTCAATTTCTATCGCCGACTCTCGGAGAACGTGACCACGCGGAATCGCACCGCAGATGGCCGGGCGACGGTCGCGGTGGCACTCCTTGCGCTCGTGGCGGTCCTGGCCAAACCAAATCTGGTTGGCGGCAAGCCCGCGATCACCACCGACGTGCTTTCCAACCGCTTCCCCGTCGCCGCAGTCCAGTTCGTGACGGCCCATCCTCAAGCCGTCCGTGGCGAAATGTTCAACGACTACGGTTGGGGAGGCTACCTCATGCTGACGATGCCGGCCCACCGGGTTTTCGTGGATGGTCGCAACGACTTCTACGGCCCCGATCTCGTCCGCGAGTTCAGCAGCGTGAACACGGTTGGAACCAATTGGGAAACGGTCCTGCACAAATACGATGTCGGCTGGACGATTCTTCCGCGCGCGCATCCGCTGAATGTGCTGTTCTCGTTACGGAAGGATTGGACCCTGGCCTATGCCGATGACGTTACCGCCATCTACGCGCGCAAGCCCGAGTGAGTCGCAGGCGGCATGTTTGAGGTTGAGACCCGGCCCCGTTTCCGCGATGCCGCTTCGCTGTCAAGAGTCAAGGGGCGGCCCTTCTATGAATGTGCAGGCCCAGCCCGTCGAGCTTTGCTTATCAGTCTGCTGGCCTGATCAATGTGTGCGGAGGCGGTGGGGCAGCACTGGCAACCATAGATCAGGTTACGTTCGCTTGCGCTTGACGGAGGCCCAGAGGGTCACCACGCCGAGGGTAGTGAGCAGCAGCGACGATGGCTCGGGAATGAATTCGAACATGAAATCGTCCATGACGAATCCCCACCACCACCACCTTGGCCAAATCCGACGGCTTGACCCCCATACGAACTGAAATATAGTCGGTCGATATCAAGGTAGTCGAATGTGCACAACGTTGCGTTGATCGCGCTGACGACCTTTGTTTCGTCGTACACTAGTAGTCCGTCAAACTTGAATGCAAGAGTGAAGTGAGGCACTCTGGCGACGACCAAGGAGGTTGTATGGCACAGAAACAGGTTGTGCAGTTGGGCGATGGGGATCGTCTACGAGTTTCCCTCTATGATCAAACTCAAGACCCAAAAGAAATAGCATTCTTCAGAACTCCCACCTCGGCTGTTGAGGGTGGCGTGGACTGGCACAGTAAGACGCAATCGGCAAAGCGCGCGCTCGATCATAATGCTTCTGCGTTCAAGACGTTTCGGCTCGGGCTCCCCTTGCCTACGAGATAGCAGCCCGCGCGTCCCGACAAGCATCTTGCAACGACGCCAACGCCCCGGTGACGACACGGTCGAGCGATTTCCCGCCTTGCAGATTGCTCAGTGCCAGCTTTTCAATCTCCGCAATTCGATGAATCAGCAGGCCGCCACCGGTGGCCGTAAAGCGGAAGACCGTTTCACGGACAACTGGTTCACTGACGCTGACATTGGTTTCGTTGGTCATTTCATTCCTTCCGATCCCGCCCGGTCAATCACGTCGCGACGCTCGGTGGTTTCATCCACCACCCGCATGATGTCACCCCACTGTCCCGGCGACGGCACGGATGCCACATTGTAACCGTTCAATGCATCCAGCAGGTTGTGGACGGCGTTCATCATCAAGCCGGTGTTCGTGACATACATGGACGACGCGTCATCGCCCTCGCGTCTGACTTCGTACAACGGCCAGTCGCACTTTTTGAGCATCTTGGTGATCGTGGTCAACACATCACGCCACTCGCTCCTGGACGGCGTGTGCCACGATTTGAATGCCTCGCAATCCAGTAATCCACATGCGAGCGTATACTTCTCGTTGAAGAACCGATTAAAGTCCTCTCTGCTGATCTGGCTGATGGCCACAAGAATCTCCTCTGGCAGCGATGTTTGTTGTTGCGCCGTGCTGCCTTCCTGCACCGCAGTGCTGCGAGGTCTGGTCGGAGTGAAGCAGCTCGCTGAAACTGATCCACCATACCCCCAACGACGGAATAACCTAGCGATTTCTCAAACAATCTCTTCTGCCCGCCCGTCGGAGAAGAGTGATGTCCAGCTTTGATTCCTCGCATGAGATGCCGCGCTCGTCGAAGCGGCACTGACTGACTACGCTCCCGACATGGCGAAGGAAGCAACCGGTTCACTCTATGGCAAGGTTTGCCGCAACCAGGAGACGAGCATCGTGGGAGTATGAATCGCGTTTGACCCCGGCTTCGGAATCACTGCGCCCGGCCAAGGCGGTCACGATTTGCCAATGAGGTCGCCCTTGTCGAGTGCCTCAACCCGGCGGCGAAGTTTGCCAAGCGCGATTCCCTGGATCTGGCGGATGCGTTCGCGGGTCACCTTGAATTTCCTCCCCACTTCGTCCAGTGTACGCGATTCCTTCCCGTCCAGTCCGAAACGCATGGTGATGATTTCTGCCTCGCGCGGCGTCAGGTACTTGACGTGCTGGCGGATTTCCTGCCGCATCGTCTTGACCCGAAGCAGCTCGTACGGAGTCATCGCGCCCTCGTCCTCGACAATGTCGCTGAATCGATTGTCGTCCTCATCCCCGATCGCAGCATCGAGGCTAACGGGGCTTACGCCGCACGCGCGAAGCTGGGCCACCTTGGCCGGCGACAGGCCCAGCCGCTTGGCCAACTCGGCATCGCTTGGCTCGCGGCCAAGCGTCTCGGTGAGTTCGACACTCGCGCGATGCAATTTGTGAACCTTATCCACAACGTGAACGGGCAGGCGGATCGTCTTGGACTGGTTCGACAGGGCGCGGCGGATGGACTGCTTGATCCACAACGCGGCATACGTGGAAAGCTTGGCGCCTTTCTTTGGATTAAATCGCTCGACGGCTTTCATCAGGCCGATGTTGCCTTCGTTGATCAAGTCGAGCAGCGGCATTCCGAAATTGGCGTAGTCATAGGAGATTTTTACGACGAGGCGCAGATTGGCTTTGATCATCCGTTCGCGCGCCTGCTTGTCGCCTCGACGGACTCGCGAAGCCAGTTTCATCTCCTCCGCGCGCGTCAACAACGGCGTCCTTCCAATCTCCCGCATGTAGAGCTGGATGGTATCGCTGCTTTCGTTGTATCGATCCGTAACCATAAAATGTTCCTTCGGAGCCTGAGTCAGACCCACGTCAATTGGGAAAACGGCGTCCGCGACCCGTCACGTATTTTGGATGCAACCGGGCTGGATTCGATTCGAAGCGCGGTCGTGCCGTACCCGGTCGTCTTTGACAGCTGTCTGTCCGTCATGTTCAATGGGGGAGCAAAACCGTTACCGTTTCCGCATTGGCGGTTCGGCTGATGTCGACGGTTCTGCCGTCTGAAGCAGCGAACGCCAACCCGTCGGAACTGACCCAACGCCATATGCCGTCTCTCCGCCACTGGATACTGCCTTGCTCCGACAACTCACGGTCATCATTGAGGAACGCTTGAACTTCTCGTTCGCTGAGCGGTTTCACCTGTTCTGTTTTTTGCTTCATGGTCGTGGGTTCGCCACCGTCTTTCTTCTCTCCAGGCGCGCCAGTTCCTCCTCAGCTTTCTCAGCCGCTTCCATATCCAGCAGGAACCGAGAGCGCGCGGCCCTCAAACTGAAGGTGTCTCCTCCCAGAGTGCAGACTCGATAATTGCCGTTTCGGTCGCCTTTCAAGACGGCGTAACTCCAGCCGTTGTCCACCTTCCCGGCAATGGTGCCGATGATATTTCCCACCGTGTTGGTGAACCATTCGACCTGTTCCACCGTTAGTCTTTGCAAAATCAGATGGGGCGGTTGGAACGCATCGAATCTTTGCCGGCTGATGCTTTCAAATGGCATAAGTGCCTTTCTCAGCAGCGACGGTTGAGGTTGGGTTGCGCCGTCTGGCTGCATCGTGTCGCTGTAGAATGTGGTCGGAGTGTGACAGCTCGCTGAGACCCGGGTTCAGCGTAAGCCTCATTCCGCGAATAGCGAGTTGTTTCGCAAAGTATATTCGGCAATCGTTCAACCGATGACCCCTTATTCCGAGTTGCGTGGAAAGATTGAAGGTTCGGTGTTTTCCGCCCCTGCCATCGCTCGTCGAAAGTCAACTCTGGCAGCGTCAAGGCTATACAGGTTCGCTCCCAGGTCGCAGACTTGAAAGTCACCCGTCCAATCCCGCCTCAGAACGGCATAGTTCCAGCCCCGTTGGCCCTGACAGAAGGCGATCGTGCCAATCGTATTCTCCACGGGATCACTAAACCATTCGACCTCCTTGCCGATGGCCGTCTCCAGAATGGCATGAAACTGCAGGAACCGTTCAAATTTCGGTCGGCATATGTTCTTGATTCGCATAGGTCCTTACACCGGAGTCTCAGCCCACCACAGGGGAACAGTTCTGGCCGTCCTTCTGGGTTGCTTCCATGGTCCGGACAATCTGGATCCGCGCGGCATCGCAACTTTCGATCCTCGTCTCCATGTCCCAGAATTGATACCGGCCCCCGTCATCGCGTCTCAATATGACGTAACCCCAGGGCAGGTTCGTCGTTCCCTTGGCGATGGTGCCGATGATGTTTCCCACCGCATCCGAGAACCATTCCGCTTCCGCCCCAATGAATCGATCGATGTAAAATCGACGTGGAAGAAACTGGCCCATTTCTACCTTCGATATGCTCTTGATCATCACGTTTGTTTCGTACATCCGCGGCGTTTTTAGGTTTCTTGCCCCGTTTGGATTACTGCACCGGGTGGGATGCCTGCAATCCCGCAGGCGTGATCCACACATAGCCGAAGCGGTCCTTTCGATCGCCATCGGTCAAACCAACCAGTAGCTTCGCGCATAACATTTTGGACAATGCCGCTTCGCCTGATTCTGTCATACTCGTCGCGACGAAGCGTCATAAGTTCGTCGAGCGGTATCCCTGTTTTTTCAACCAACGCAGTCTCATGCATTCCCGCGGGGGGCGAATTAGGCCCCTGAATCCTCAGATTCCTGTGAGCTTGCCCCGCCACAGCCTGAAGAATGCGGAGTTCGTTGACTGTGAGAGTGTTTTCCGTTTTCGTAGTAAGATCTCCCAAGCCGCGCCAAAGGCGGTCCGCCCCATTTCGACCGTGCCTCATTGAGGTTGTACGGGTTCCCGCCTACCCCGAAAGTTAAAATCCAAACAAGCGGCGCGCGAGCCACACGACCAGCCAAACCAAGCCCAGGCAGAAGAGGACTTTAAAAACCGCCATGCCCACCGGCAAGGCCCACGCCGTAATGCTTCTGCTGTTAAAGGTGTGCTGCCTTACGAGAAACTGGGTGGCAGCCCAGGATAGGTAGCCTACAAACAACGCCGAAATGACAAGAATGCCCCAAACATTCATGCGAAACAGGAGCAATGCCGCGAACGAGCAGGCGAACACCCCCAAAATTGCCAGGTCTCTCTTGCTGGTAATACTGCCTATGTTATTAAGCGCCATGTGTCGTTCATCCAGACTTCGGCATCGCCACATATGGCCAGCCAAACCGTAGTGAAAATCCATATCTTGTGAAGCTGCAGCAACATATGCCCTGTTCGGCAACAACCGCAATGGGGTGAACACCCCATGCTCTGATAGGCAGGAATAGATTGCTATTCTACCGATTGGGCGTAAGCTAGTGCCTAATGTGGAATGCGGCGGCGTTGCCGTGTTTGTTCCTCGACTCTCCGTTTAGCTGTGGAACTTCAGTTGCCACCAATACTCAGTCTGGAAAGTTGCCATTATGTATCGACAAAAAATAGGTCTACGAGCGGAATACCGCGATCAGGAAGGCGAGCGGGTGAAAGCCTCACCCAGTCTTGCGGACAAATTCCAAAAGTTGAAGTCTCTGATCGTGAAGGTGGGGTACTACAACCCAAAAGGTGTTGCCCAGAACGGTCAGCTCAAATACGTCGTCAACCTCGAGAACGCCAAGTCTGTGTTCCGTTTCCGATGTCCCAACGATGAATGCATCCGCGGCGATTTTGATCTGACCAAGGAACTCGCCAGCGCGGTCGCCCAAAAGCGCACCACTGTCAGCGGCGAACTGTCCTGCCAGGGCTGGCAAAACAAGACCACGATCGACACGATCCATTGCCACAACGTCTTGCGCTACGAGTTGAAGCTCGCCTACTGATTCGCGAGCCTCGCCGCAACCAGGACTGGTTTGTTTGTCATAACCAATCTTTGGGACAAATATGCTCAGGCGGTGGCGTGCGTGGATGATGATCAGGAGTCAATCCACATGCGGGACGGGACGACGGAGGTATCGCTCAGTGAGAGTTGAGTCTAATGGGTCCGATAATCAATGCATCCTCGTGTCAAAAGAAGACCTTGTCTATTTTCATCGGAAACTTACTTCACGGAATAATTAGGTTATTCCCAAATCAGGCTTATATTGCTGAAGCATCGCTCGTATGGCTCTGCCAAGATGTTCATCAGAACCAGGGATGCCGAAGCGGGAAACAGCGATAGCCGAACTTAGCTATCGCTGTTTCTTTTGAGTCGAGAAATGTCGAGGCGCGGCCCCCGCTATTGGACCGCTGCGACTGCCTCGGTGATCATATGACCGAATCCAAGGTCCGCGCAGAAGCTTGCGACCGATCCAAACTCCCGATTGACCGCCTGACGCAATTGCGCCCGCGTCATGCCGATGGCGGCCGCCAGTGCGGGAATTGTGTAGCTTCCCTCGACTGTCAGCTTGCCTGATTTGACGGCACGCTGGATGCGGCCGGCCATCTCTGCGGCTTGCTTGTTCATAGATTCATCTCCATTGCGTTGACGATGGTCAATTCGGAACGACAGAAAGTGAAGCCAGGTCCCCTGCAACTTCGACTCTCCACAGCACCGTAAGCCCAATCACAGGAATAGCAAGTGATTGTATCAGGCGATACGGCTTTTGCGCCACGGCCGCCGGACCCTGTCAATTCTCTTGCGTATCTTCGGACGAGTCGCGTAATTTCAACCAACCGAGCGATTCGACGGCAGAAGCGTTGTCGCAAGCGCCGCCCATCGAAGGAGCTTCCATGAACAACATCAAACAATTCTTCACCCAGGACCGTTACGCGAAACTCTCCGGCATCGAGCTGGTGTCCGTCTCGCCGGGCCATGCCGTCGCGCAGATGCCGATCCAGCCCCACCACCTGAACGCGGTGGGCAGCGTGCAGGGAGGTGCCATTTTCACGCTGGCGGACCTCGCGTTCGCCGCCGCCTCCAACGCTCACGGCAAGGTGGCCGTGGCGATCAACGTCAGCATCACCTACATGAAGGCCGCAAGTTCCGGCACGTTACGGGCCGAAGCCCGAGAGCTCTCAACAAATCCCAAGCTCGGCAGCTATACCGTGAACATCACCGACGAACACAACACGCTGATCGCCGTCTTCCAAGGTCTGGTCTATCGCAAGGAACAAACGCTCCCGTGGGCCGCCAAAGGATGAGGTTTCGGCCCCAAAACCTGCTTCCGGCGCCCATCAAACACCCCCAAACGAAGCCATTTCCGGCAAAACGAAGCCATGTGACAAAATGGCGCACTTGGGCTTCTAACGCCTTATCCATCAAGCCAATCCACAACCGCTAGCACCTCAAACAATTGGCTTCGTTTGGCAGAAAGCGTGTTTTCGCGCTGCCCCCTTTCCCCTGTCTACCCTGAGCCAGCCTGCCAGCCGTAGCTTTAGCGAAGGCTGGTCGAAGGGGTTCCCCTCCAGCCGCACCCGGCGGCCAAACCCGCCACCCTTCCCGTTTCCTCGCCCCTCGGGGGGAATCGAGTCAGACGAGAAGCCGCTGGCAGTGCTGAGGCGGCAAAGGATCAAGGTGAGGGGTTTTCCAGCAGTCCCCAAACCCCTATATCAAAGATCAAAATACAACCGTGCCGACCATACACCATCGCATACAGACTGTCCAGTCCTTTCTGATGGCCGGTCAGAAAAACAGAAAGTGGTGTCGCGCGTCACGCAGCAGGGGTGAGCGGTGGGCGCGATGTTGTGGCGGGGTCACCTGTGGCCGCGCTTGATAAGCGCGGACCCGCCGCCGTACTGTAGCCACGGCGCTCTGTCGCCGTGCCTCGTCCTAAATCTCACGTTCTCTTGCGCGTGATTGTAGACCCCGCCAACCCGCCGCCTCGTTGTGCCTTGGCGGCAAAGCGCGGTCCCGCCGCCTTTGCTGTTGTAGGCCGCGCCCCCCGACGCGGCGCTTTCTGCATGGGAGGGCGAGCCTCCCGGCGAGCCGCATCCCCGTGCCGTCTCCTCCCTGCTTGCCGCCGCTTCCGCTCGGAGGGTCGGGCTCCCGCACGACCGTTGGCTCTAGCGGTGCCCCCGCCTTCCGCCTCCTGTCTCCCTCACCCCTGAGAGGAAGAGGAGAGGACCAAGGTGAGGGTGTAAACCGATCATTTTTGCGCGCCAGCCAGCAGTAGCCGCGCGAACAATCTCTTATTGTTGGCACTTCGTGAACAATTCGCGCTCAGTTCAGATAAGGATCAAGGTTGCTGAGGCTGGAGTGATGAATGAGGTGTACGCCCGCTTTTGCAGCGAGAGCCCTGGCTGATGGTGTGAAGTCTGCGTTAGAAACTACAAAGGCATAGTCTGCGGATGCCCATGCTCTGCCAGCAATGGCTTCCTGCACGGCTGCATTGCCCACAAGTGATGTGTAGAACTTACACTGAAAAACAGCCTTCTTGCCATTTCGTGTCGCGAGGATGTCTACACCCTGGTCACCGGATGTTTGTGTCGTTGTGGCGTCCCAACCGTCGTCCATAAGGACTTGCGCGCAGTAGGCTTCATAGCCCGCAGGAGAGAGTGTAGACACATCTAGTGCTTCGATGGGCTTGCTCTCCGAGTGTGCGTCAACCTGTGCGTCAATTCTTCGGAAGAGGGCCTGCCGAATATTATCGGCGTTGAGTGCGGCTCTGGCGGTGTCTGCTTGCATCCGGGCTTTCTTGAGTTGTCGGTCTGAGAGAAATACTGCGTCGAGCACGCCGGGGGCGCGTGCGTTGAGCGGTTGTTTGGCTGCGCGGGGGAAGCGGTCGAGGAGTGACCAATCGCAAATTTGCGGAAAAGCTGGACGCAACACCTTTTGACAGAAATACTCCATTTCGCGATTCCACTCCTCGTCAACTACATTGCCATAGCCGTCGGGTCTCCTTTTTTGCAATCGCTTGATACGAAGAGCGTCAGCGTGTTTCTGTATGAGTGCATCCACCTCAGCTTGCAGTTGCCTTTGTCGCTCCGCCGCCTCTTTGGCTGCGTTGGCTGCATATCTTCTAATTTCCGGGGCGATATAAATCCCAGCTGCGACTAGGCTGATGAAGCCGAAGACCGCCGCCGAACTGTTGCCACTTACCATTCCGAGAAATAGAATTGTGAGTGAAGCGAAGAACCAAAAGAGAGCAATATTCTTCTTCTGACGCTCAACTGCTCTTTTCTGTCGCGCACTCAATGAATAGGTGTTTTGCGCTTGCGGGCCGGTGGGTCCGGCCTTCGCATTAACTTTGCCCTGAGGTTCATCGCGCAAGAATCGCGGTGTCACACGCGTAGGAGTGTCATTAATCAGTTTGGGAGCGGGTTTGGCTGGAATGGCGAGCGAAGTATTGCAGGCGGGACACGGCGCAGTTGAACCGGCGGCATCGTCTTCAACCTCCAAAGACCGATTGCAGGATGGGCACACGAAATCGATCATAACTTCGCCTCTCGATCGGAACGGTAACAATGGCTCATGGTTGAAACAAGTACATTTTGGCCGAGCAGGCCGCCGGAGTGTACCCGGGTTCCGGTCTCGCCATGGCCACATAGGATCGCCGTCACACCCCTTTCGCTCTGGAGCCGAGTCATCGAGACGCAACCACGTAGTATCCCAGGTTGCAATTTACCCCGATTTCGAGATCGGGGTGCCCTCGTGTCGCATCGTCCCCCTCAACGATGCAACACAGAGATTCTAACCTCTGTGTTCCCAGCGCCTTTTACCCCGATTCCGAGGTCGGGGCTGCGTGAGAGAATTCTGACTCCCGAATTCTGGATTCTGGATTCTGTTTTCTTACGCACGACGGAACAGCTCAACGTCTCCCAGCATATTGATGCCGTTGGCCTTCAGGGCTTGTTCCGCCGTGTCGGCGTTTTCAAACCGGAACACCAACGCGGCCTTGCCGCCGCGCTTTTCGGTGAAGGCGTACATGTACTCGATGTTCAAGCCCGCGTGATCGACGATCTCGAGGATTTGCGCCAGACCGCCGGGCTGGTCCGCCACCTCGATGGCGAGCACTTCGGTGACTTTCACCACGCAGCCAGCCGTCTCCAGCACGGTCTTCGCCTTCTGCCAGTCCTCAATGACCAGCCGGAGTATGCCGAACTGCACGGTATCGGCCAGGGACAACGTCACCAGGTTGATCCGCGCCTTGGCCAACACCTCGCAGGCCGTCCGCAACTGGCCGGGCTTGTTTTCCAGAAATACTGAAAGTTGGTGGATTTTCATGGCACTGTTCCTCATCACATGTTGCGTTTGTCGATGACGCGTTTGGCCTTGCCTTCGCTGCGTTGGATGGTGTGGGGTTCCACCAGCCGCAAGGCGACGCGGATACCGGTAATCGTTTCAATGGAACGAACGATCTTCTTTCGCAGCTCCTCCAGCCCGCGCACCTCGTCGCTGAACACTTCCGGCGTCACCTCGACCTGCACTTCCATCTGGTCGAGATCCTTTTCGCGTGTCAGCACAATCTGGTAATGCGGCAGGGTTCCCTCGATGCGCAACAGACCCGCCTCAATTTGCGACGGGAAAACGTTGATCCCGCGAATGATGAGCATGTCGTCGCTGCGGCGGCCGATGCGGCGGATGCGCCGGATGCTCCGGCCGCAAGCGCACGGCTCGGTGTAGAACGCCGTGATGTCCCGCGTCCGATAGCGAATCATCGGCATCGCCTGCTTGCTGAGCGTCGTCAACACCAGTTCGCCTTCGCTGCCGATCGGAAGAGGTTCCAATGTCTCCGGATCGATGATCTCGGCCAGAAAATGGTCTTCGAAAATGTGCAGCCCGGCCTGATGCGCGCACTCGATCCCGACGCCGGGACCGATGATCTCCGTCAGGCCGTAAATGTCGTACGCTTTGATGTTGCTCTGGGCTTCGATCCGCTCGCGCATGTTCTCCGTCCACGGCTCGGCGCCGAACACGCCCGCGCGCAACGGCAGTTTCTTGAGGTCGACGCCCATCTGCTGCGATTGATCGATCAGATGCAGGAAGTAGCTCGGGGTGCAACAGATCGCCGTCACCCCGAAATCCTTCATCACCATCAACTGCCGCTCGGTGTTGCCGCCCGAAATCGGAATCACGGTCGCGCCCAGCGCTTCCGCCCCGTAATGCGCGCCGAGGCCGCCGGTAAACAGGCCGTAGCCGTAGGCGTTCTGCACAATGTCGCCGGCGTGCAGTCCGCACGAGACAAGACTGCGCATTATCGTCTCCGTCCACACCCGAATATCGTCCTGCGTATAGGCGACGACAATCGGCTTGCCGGTCGTGCCGCTCGAGGCGTGCAGTCGCACGATCTCTTTCATCGGCGCGGCAAACAACCCGTACGGGTACGTATCGCGCAAATCGGCTTTCACGGTGAACGGCAACCGCCGCACGTCCTCCAGCGACCGCACGTCGGCGGGCTTCAAGCCGCGCTCGTCCAGCCGCCGATGGAACAGAGGCACGTGGTCGTAGGCCTGTTGGACCGTCCGCTGGAGCCGGGACAGTTGCGTGGCGCGCAACTCGTTGACCGGCATGAAATCGGGCGCGCTGATTGGATGATGTTCGGTCATGTTCATGGATCACACTGCCTTTCGCCCCAGCGCAAACGCCTGGACATTGGCGGCGCGCAGCTTGTCGGGAAAGGCCGCGCGGATGGCCTCCAGCCAGACCGCTTCTGGGAAGTCAAGATGCCGGCTCAAAACGCCGAGCAAGGCGACGTTGAAACTCTTTTTGTTGGTCAGCTTCGCCGGGTCCACGGCGTCGGGCGCGATCAACATGCCTCCGGGTCGCAGTTGATGACGGTTGACCTCGATCTGGTCGGGTGCGATCACCACGAGGTAATCCGCGACGCCGCTCGGCACCATCGGACTGAATACCTCGCGGCCGAACCGCACGTCGCTGCTGACCGAACCGCCGCGCTGGCTCATCCCGTGCAGTTCGCTCTGTTTCACGTCCAGCCCGCTCCGGAACGCCACGTCCGCGACGATGTCCGATGCCTTGAGCACCCCCTGCCCACCGAGGCCGGCGGTGACGATGTTGATGACGCCGTCGTTCATTCTGGCTCGCCCAATGCCGCCGTACATGTCTGGTTGGCGGCGCGTTCGTATTCCTTGATCTTACCGGCAATGAGCAGGCACGGCCGCCGGGCAATGATGAGATTGAGTTGGTTGTTCGCCAGGCAATCCTGTAGCAGTCGTTCGAACTTGCCGGGGTCGGCCGACGGATCGGAGACGAACACGTTCTCGAGGCCGAGTGACCGCCCCAGTTCCTCGAACGACACCTTGCCCGTCGGCTCGTGTTCCAGGGTCCGGCCCGTGCCGGGATGTTCCTGGTGGCCGGTCATGGCCGTGGTGCTGTTGTCGAGAATGAGGATGACGTGGCCGGTCGGCGGCGGGTTATACACCATCTCCACGAGACCGGTAATGCCGCTGTGCACGAACGTGCTGTCGCCGATCACGCTGACGACCCGGCGCGCCTGTTCGGGCGGCAAAACGTGGCGCAGCCCCAGACCGACACCGATGCTCGCCCCCATGCAGACGCAACTGTCCATCGCTTCGAACGGAGGCAACACACCCAACGTGTAGCAGCCGATGTCTCCCGCGACGATGCAATCGAGTTTGTGCAACGCCTCGAACACGTTCCGATGGGAACAGCCCGGACAAAGCTGCGGCGGTTTTCCGGGGATGGGAGACGGTTCCGGCGAGGTGTCGCCCGCCAATATCCGGCGCACGCGCGCCACGCTGAGTTCGCCGAACCGGTACATCTCCGGCTGGCTCTCGACCTTTATGCCGGCGGCACGGATCGCGTCGGCCAGATACGGATCGCCTTCCTCGATCACGAGACAGCGATTCACCCCCGCGGCGAACGCCCGGATTTTCTCCACTGGCAGCGGATAGGTCATCCCCAGCTTGAGGACACTCGCTTCGGGCGCGGCCTCGCGGACGTGCATGTAGGCAATGCCGGAAGTAATGATTCCGAGAGACCCGTTCCCGGCCACGACCCGGTTCAGCGGACACGTCTCGTTCCACGCCTGGATCTCCGACAACTTCTGCCGCAGCCGGCGGCCCGCCAGTCGCGCATAGGCCGGAATCATCACCCGCCCCCGAATATCCCGCTCGAAAAACGGGGTCCGCGGCGGCGGATTGGCCGGGCGTGGATGGACGACGGTGCGGCTGTGGCAGACCCGCGTGGTCAGCCGGAGCAAAACCGGAATTCTCCAGCGTTCCGAAATCTCCACCGCCCGGAGAGCGAAGTCGTAAGCCTCCTGCGAATCCGACGGCTCGAGCATCGGCACGCCGGCGGCCACGGCGTAATGGCGGTTGTCCTGCTCGTTCTGGCTGGATGCCATGCCGGGATCGTCCGCCGACACCACGATCAAGGCGCCCGTCACGCCCGTGTACGCCGCGGTGAACAACGGGTCGGCCGCGACGTTCAGGCCGACGTGTTTCATCGTGGCCATGGCCCGCGCCCCCGCGAACGCCACGCCCAGTGCCACTTCGAGGGCGACCTTCTCGTTGGGCGCCCATTGCGCCCGGCCGCCGATCTCCGAGAAACTCTCGAGGATTTCCGTGGACGGCGTGCCGGGATACCCCGTGCCCAGCGCCACGCCGGCGTGCAACGCCGCCAGCGCCACCGCTTCATCGCCGCTCAATAATACCCGCTTCGAATCGCTCATATCCAACAACATACCCCGGTTTGTAACAATTCCTGACCGTTTGATAAAAAACAACAGTAGCGCCGCACCGTCTACAGCGTCAATATCTCCTCTTGCGACAGCAACCGCAGGGTTTGTTTGGTCAGAATCTGGCGGGCAGCGGCAACGTCCTGGACCTCGATGAGCAACACGGCACGGTTGTTGGAAACGAAACCGGAAGAGTTCTCGACGTTGATCTTGTTGCGGGCAAGGCAGTCCGCGACGGTGTGCAGCCCGCCGGGTTTATCTTCCACTTCGATGGCCAGCACCTCGACGAGCGATGCCGTCCAGCCCTTCTGATGCAGGCTTTCGTAGGCGAGGTCGCACTTGTCCACCAGGAACTTGATGACGCCCAGCCTCTCGTTGGTGGCGATGGTCACCCAGCGGATGTTGACGCCCGCGTCGGCCAGCACCTGGGTAATGCGCCCCATCTGCCCCAGTTGGTTCTCGGCAAACACGGCGATGAGATTGACGGCGCTCATGGTGTGGTTTCCTTTCCGGTGCTAGAGCGACCGGTTGTCGATGACCCGTTTGGCCTTGCCTTCGCTGACCGGCAACGTGCCCGGTGGCACAAGATGCACTTTGGGTTTGGTCAAAATCTCCGCCCGCAACCGATCCACAATCTCAGATTGGAGGCGGGTCAGGTGTTCGACGTGGCCATCGAACCCGGCTTCGGCCAGTTCGACATTGATTGTCATTTCGTCCAGCCCTTCGAGCACGATCTGATAGTTTCGTCCCACGCTGGGCAGGCTCATCAACACGCGTTCAATCTGTTGCGGGTAGATGTTCACGCC
>Ga0224558_1002559_pt1 | contig 16404 bp, 12 predicted proteins | sample 714S32024metaG_FD_180682 | JGI IMG/M metagenome (GOLD analysis project Ga0224558, IMG submission 180682) | Peat soil microbial communities from Stordalen Mire, Sweden - 717 S3 20-24 | ecosystem: Environmental > Terrestrial > Soil > Wetlands > Peat | place: Sweden: Norrbotten County, Stordalen... | reverse complement strand
GCTGCGCTGCATCGTGGCGGCCGACGGCAAGCCCGTCACGTGGACCAACAACGAGAAGGAGACCTTCTTCTCTGGTCTGTCGAACAAGGTGCGGGACCTGGTCATCCGTGCCTTCGCGCAGGTGGCGCTCCCTACCGTGCAGGAGGCGTCCGATTTTTTAGCCAGCGAAACCATCGAAGTCTAGCTGAACAGAACCTTTGGGACTCGATCGCCTACATCGCCCGCTACGGACACCAGCCACTCTCTGAGATTTTCAAACTCACATCGTCTCAAGGAGAAAAGTTCGCACGGGCACTTAAGAGGCTAATTCAACAGGAGAACGCGGAATAACCCTTGGATGAAAATACCACCACAGTTGAGGGCATAGATTTTCGAGCCGCGGACGTCAATGCGTCGGCCGTCGCGGACAAGATCGGGCACTCGTTCCACAAGCTTCACGAGGTCACGGAGCGGGCGCGCGAGAAGCTGAGCGAATTCGGCAAGAGCGCGCTCATGGGCGGCCTCGCCTCGGTCGGACTCGGGCTCGGTCTGCACGAAATCTATGGCAAGGCCAAGGAGGCCCACCTCGAAATCGACCGCGTGAAGAAGAGCGTTGCGGGCGCGCAGTTCGCGTTTCAGGGCTGGAAGCCCGGCTTGTCCCAGCTCGACAAGATGAAGTACTCGACCGAGCAGGCGTCCGGCGTGACCAAAAAGCTGCGCGAGATGGAGTTGAGTCTTCATGCCCCGCTCGAAGACCTCGGCGCCACGTACAACCAGGTTGCGCAGGTCGGATTCGGCCGGCTCGGCATGTCCCAGAAGGGTGTCCTTGAGCTGACCGAGAAGATCACTGCCGCGGCCAAGGTCTACGGCATCTCGGGAACCGAGGCCATCGAGAAGGTCAACCGAGCACTGCTCATAGGCCACGTCGGCTTACGTGACACGACCGGCCTGGCCGACACCCTCCGCACCGCCCTGCACATGAAGAAGGGCGAGCACCTCAGCCCCGAAGAGATGATGAAGCGGATGGAGAAGGGCCTCGGCGACATGGTCCCGGCCGCCAAGGAACTCGGCAAGGACATGGAGGGCGGACTGTTCGAGGCCGAGCACTTGGTCAAGGAGATGCTGGTCGACCTCACGGGACCATTATTCAGCGAACAGACGAAGAGCCTCTCCGAGTGGGTGAAGAAACTTCGCGAGGTCAAGGAAGACGGCAAGTCCATCATGCAGATCTACGGCGAGAAGCTGGCCGGGTACTTCGACAAGCTCAAGTCGGCGACGGCATTCATCGTCGACCACTGGAAGTCTTTGTTCGCCCTCTACGCCACGTCGAAGTTCGCTGGATTGATGGGCGCGGGCACCTCCGGCGGCCTCGCCACAGCGCTCGGGTACGGTGGTGGGGGTGGCGCCGCGTCCGCGATGGGGCTTGGCGAGCTGCTCTACGGCAAGAAAGTGCGCGGGAGCATGGGCATGCTCATAACCGACTCGACTACCTTCGGCGACAGGCTTCGCTCTGCGAGCGGAGGTCTCGGTGGGTTCACAGGCAAGCTGCTTTCCGCGGCGCCGGCTCTGACGGCTCTCTACATTGGCGCCAGTGCATTCGCCGATTGGGCCAACTCAAGGCACGAGGCCAACCAAATGGAAGCGGCGAAGCTGGACCTCGACACCTACGACAAGCTCAGTGCAAAACGAACAGGCACAGGAGAAGACCACCCTGCCGCCGCTCTCGCTGACTACCTGCGGATGACTGAGCTCGGAGACAAGTACGGAGCCGATCCGAAGGCGGTGGCCAGGATGTTTTCGGCCATGGACACAGATCAGCGGACCAAGTGGGCCGACAAACTTGGATCCAAAATGCAGCAGGAGGTGGTGAGTGGACAAGGCGGGGCAGCCGTTTTTAGTCGCCGCGACATTAGTCCGGAAGGGCTAGCAACGGCATTCGGCGAGAGCGTGGCGGCGGCGCTGATAAAGGATTCGGCAGCAGGGATAGGCGTGCTGGCGAATAAAGACAACATGTTGAGTTGGGGTGCTGGATCTCCCAACACAAAGAAAGACGTTCCCCACGGCAACATCAACATCCAGAACCTCACGATCACGCAGGACTTCAAGGAAGCCGACCCTGACCGCGTCTTCCACAAGGTTTCGACCGAGATAGCGGCGCTCGGCCACGGCAATAGCCGATTCAACAACCGGGCGGGCATCTGATGCGAGCGCGAACCGTTCTGCAAATTCTCGCGCTGGCCTGGGCGGCGCTTCTATTCTGCGGGAACGCGAAGGCCAGCACCACCGAGCACGCGCTCGAAGCGCTCTGCCCACGGCACATGGACTTGGCGCCATTCGTGGATGTGGCGGCGCGTCGGCATTTCGTGCGGGCCGAGTGGCTGGTGGCCAACATGGCGGCCGAGTCGCAGTGCAATCCGAAGGCCGTCAATCGCCGGACCGGCGCTGTGGGGCTACTGCAAATCCTTCCCAAGGGCAGCGCGAATCCCACGCATCTGTCGATCGAAGCGCTGAAAGACCCGGCCATCAATCTTGACCTCGGCGCGCGACACCTGGCGAGCCTGTTCGTCCTCTGCGGCGCGCTCGGCCCTGCCACCCACGTGTATCACGGGCACGCGCGCTGCCGCGGCTGGCGAGATGATCCACATGTGAGGCGCGTCTGTCTCATGCTCCAAATCGCCCTGCGGTGGATTGCGGAGGCGAACCGTGGCTGATTCGAGCGCGACCGCCTTCACGATCGACATTCTTGAAGGCGACCTCGCCGGGACGCAGATCGCCCTTGTGGGGACGATGCTGCCCTTCAAGGGCGTCAGCTTCGCGACCAAGCAGCGGGTCAAGACGACCTACTATCCGGGAAACCCGGTGGCGTCCCAGCAGGTCTTCGGGGCCACGAAGGAAAACACCACCGTTTCCGGCGTCTGGTACGACGGCGCGCTGGGGGACGGGAACGCGCGCGCGTTGGTTCGTCAGATCGAGTTTCTCGTCGAGCGTGGTACACCGGTCGAGGTCCAGTGGGGCTCGGGCGTCGCGGGAACAGAAATCGACGTTGGGGTGGTCCGTCGCGGAATCATCAAGAGCATCGATCCGAAGTATGACCTGACGGAGATCATCCCTTGGACGATAGAGTTTGAGTGGCGCGGCGAAGATCTCCAGACGAAGCCGCCCACCTTCGCCGCTGGCGTGTCGGGCCAGCAGTCGCCGGCTGAAGAGTTCAGCGCGCTGTCGGACCTACTGACCGGGACGCTCGCGACCTTGTCGAGCTGGCGGCACTCGGCATTTCGGATCCTCGGCGCCGGCACTGGCGCTATCCTGACGGTCAATAATGCCCTCGACGACGCCCAGAGTGCGTTCTCGAATGCAATATCGGTATTCGACACTGCGGCGGCTGTCGCGGACGACGTCGCACAACTGCCGTCAAACGTGGTCGACCGCGTGCGCGGAGCCTGCGACCGCGTGGTGTCGTCGGCCCAGAATGTCCGAGCCGCCATCGACGACGTGTGCGGCCTCCAGCCGCTGGTGGGCGGGCTCAAGGGTCAGGATTGGATCGACGCCGCGGAGTTCGTGAGCCTCGAGGCCAAGACGGTCAAGCAGGCGCTTTTCCCGACGGACGACCCACTCGACCAGCTCGACGGGATGTCCCAGCAGTACGATCTCATCAGTGCCCTCGACACCATGGCCGAGTCCGCGGCGATCGAGTCGGCCGCGCTGTCCGCCAAGCAGACGCCGATCGTGATAGCCGAAGTGCGGCCGCCCGCGGGAAGCGACCTGCGCGATCTGGCGCTCCAATACTACGGCAATGCCGATCTGTGGGTGCTCATCGCCGACTTCAACGACCTCGACAGCAGCGAAGTTCCCACGACGCCCACCGGACCGAGCGATCTCGGCGCGCCGCCGATCTTGATCCCGGACCAGACCGCGTATGCGGTGATGCTCGCTCAGCTTTGGGGAGCGCCGCAGGTCGACCAATCGCAGGGAGGGGGTTGATGATCGGACCCCAGAAAGTCGAACGGCCCGCTAGATGCCCTGATACTTCTCGGGGGTCTTTAGGGGTAGCTATGTCCAGAGAGTGCAGCAACCGTGGCTGAACCGCGCCTCTATAGACCAGCCTGGTTCCTCCGCCTCTTCGTGCGCCTCGAGGACTTCGGCACCGCCGACACGTCGGACGCTCAGCCCAGCACCGCGCCCTACGCGACCAAGACCAAGGCGATCGAGTCGCAGATCGACGCTAATGAAACCGCCATCGCCCAGGAAGAGGTCGCGACCGTGCTCGGCAACTCCCGCGGCCACGCCCTGGCGGAGAGGCTGCGAGCTGCCAACACCAAGCTGGAGGCGCAAAAAAACAAGCAGACCGGGCGATCGGCGGTCGACAAGGCCGGGCCGGGCGATTCCTTCTCGGTGCAGTTCGTGACCGTCCCGAGCGAAATGGAGATCGAAGATCGCGGGTTCCGCGAGGCCGCGCAGCTCACGGCGACGTTTCCCTTCGCCGACATGCCGCTTGACCCGCGCATCATTCGCGAGTGCCGCGTGGAAGGATGGCTCGGCACCGTCAACGCGGCCGACTTCGGGACGCCGGACAACTGGCACCTCAAGCCCGCGGCCGATTTCTCCAAGACCTGTGTGCTGCGTTTCAACGGCTACATCGATCTGCCCGAGATGGAGCACGACGACAGCGATTCGAAGATCCACATCAAGGCGCGCAGCTTTGAAGCCGTGCTGATCGACGGAAAGATCAACCCCCACGCGCCCGCCTACCGGATGCAGCAGGGCAAGGACGACGAGCCGATCACGGCCTACGTAAATCGGATCTTGTCCCAGTACCCGCCCACGTCAGGCGACGCCGGTGGAGATCCATTCCGCTGCGTCTGGTACGGCGACCCCACGAAAGAGCCGAAGCTCGGGCGCAAGACCCTCCTGCGCTCGCTCCAGACGGCGAAAAGCCGCAACCTGGCCAATGGCGCCCAACCGGGGCAAGAGCCGCCTCCTCAGATCGAAGGGGCAGAGGTCCAGCCAGACCCCACGGGCGCGGGAGACAGCGCGAGCGGCGGCCAGGCGAGCATGCCAGGAAAGTCCGTCACGCCGGACGGGATGAGCATCTGGGATCTCATCACGCAGGCCTGCGAGCTCGCCGGCTGCATGCCGCTCTACCAGCCCAGCCTGCCACCATTCCCGCTCGCCACCGGCCAGGTGACGACCGTCGCGGGCGTAGTGACGCCACAGTTCAAAATGGTCCAGGCGGCGAACTACCTGATCCTTGCCCCACCGCAAGCGTTCCTCGAGAACATCACGTCGAGCCGCAACGCCACCTCGGGGACTTCGCGCGACGGCTTCCAGCGGACATTCCAGGATGACGCCGGCGCCTGGGACACAGACATCCGTTTCATGGTTTGGGGCCACAACGTCAAGTCGATGAAGATGAGCCGCAAGATGGGACGAACGCGGCCCACGGGCGTCGAGGTGCGGGCCTACAACCCCGATGCCTCGGCCACTCTGCGGGTGATGTCCGCTCGGTTCCCGCCCAAGGGGACCATCGAGGCCAAGGCCATCGCGGGTGTGAAGACCGGAAAGAAGGGCGCGACCAAGATGACCGCCAAGGGTGGCGGCAAAGTCGAAGTCTTCCGGACGTTCCTACTCCAGGGCATCCGAGACCAGCACGCGCTCGAGCAGGCCGCGGTCAGCATCTACCACCAGCTCACCCGTGCCGAGCTTTCGATCGAGCTCGAAACGGACGAGCTGTCGAGCTACATGGATCCGGACGCAAGCCTCCGCGCGCAAAGTCTCGTGAAATGCGAGAACGACGATCCGGACCTGATGCGTCTCTGCGCGGGAACGCCGGTGCGGGTAACGGTTGCAGCACAGTCCGAGGGCGAGGACAATCTCGTGATCTCCAGCCTCTCGGACTTCTACGGCAGCAAGGGCGCCAACATCGCCGACCTACTCCAGAAGCAGAACGAGCGGTGGGCGCTCTGGCTGAACGCCGATGGCCAGCAAAACATCCAGGCCGTCGACCAGGTGGCTCAGCGGATCCAGGCTGCATACGATGCCGCTCGCCTGCCGGACATTTTCTACGTTCGCAGCATCAAGCTCAATTGCAACGCCGACGCCGAGGCGAGCGGCTTCAAGGCGACGATGGAGCTGGTCAACTACATGCCGGACAACGATCCGAACCTCATGGACGACGACACCAAGGCCATGAACGACGACCGGAAGATCAAGAAGAAGGGCAAAGCCTCGGTGAAGCAGTCCGCGCAGGACAAGGCCACCCAGAAAATCGTCGATGACGTGGAGCTCGAAACCCTCATGGGGAGCGCGCGATGAGGCACGGCGGACACAGCTTTGGTACTCGCCACGTGGGGAGTTTCGATACCGCGGCCATGCGCGAGGGGCTGGCGAGCCCTGGTATGGACACGCGCTACTGGATCAGCCGCGGCACCGTGGGGACCATGGGCGACGACGGGACGTTCGATGCGACCGATCCGAACGCCATTTGGACCGGCCCAGAGGGCGTCGAATGCGACGTCAAACTGGAGCCGCTGGAACAGATGGTCACGGCCCTGTGGAGCAAGGGAAGCGCAGAATGCAGCGATATCAGCCCGATTCGGCCGGGCGACCAGGTCGTGGTCGAGAACCCAGGCGGCGATCTCATGAGCCCGGTTATCATCGCGCTCGTGCACTCCCGCGGAGCCAAGCAGCCCATGACTGCGGGCGTGCCGATCTTCGACAACAAACGCCGGCTCATCTACCAGGCGACGACCGACCTCGACATCCGCTGCGTGGCCGGCAAGGCATCGATCGCGGCGGGCCCGACGAGCATGTGGGTGAAGCAGGACCAGGTGCAGCTCGGCGCGGAGAACGCCGCCCACCCGGTCATGCAGGGCGATAGCTGGCAGTCGGCGATCAATGCGTTCCTGACCAAGCTCGGTGCCGCCCTGATGACCGTTGCGCCGGTGGCGACAGACAGCGGGACGCTCATTACGGCGCTCAACAGCACCGACATCCCCAAGCTCATCTCCGCCGCTTACCTTTCCGCAAACGTCAAGACCACTTGATGACAAATACCACCCGAAAGCGATAGGATTCAGCCGATGCCAGCCGCAGTTTGCAATCCGTACCTCGAACAGGGCGCCCCGTGGGCGATGGGCATCGAAACGGATTTGGACTACACCGGCCTGCTCGGCCGATCGTGGCTGCGCCATTGCCTGAGCGGCCAGACCGTCGCCACCCCGACCGTTACGGTCCCGACGGCGATGGGTGAGCGCATCGACGTCGAGCTCACCGCAGAACAGACCATGGCCATCCCGGCTCCGGGCAAAACCTTCTCGGAAACCGAGAGCTACAATTTCCTCGTCGAGCTTTACGACCCACTAGACGCCACGCGGGTCTACCGGATGGTCAACGGCGTCGCGCGCGTGTCGCCGCGGGGGCGCCCATGAATCAAATCCCTACTGTTCGAGTCTGCGAGCTTGGGAAGATCAAGACGTCCACCGTCGAACTTGGCCCTAAAGGTAAGCAAGGAATCCCAGGACCTCCAGGGCCTCCCGGCAGCGAGAATTCGTTGACGTTTCAAGATCCCGAAAAGGCAAAGGCGTTCGCGGACGATTGGGCCGCACTGATGGCAGTCGAAATTGAAATCCCCGGAGAACCGCTCAGGATGGAAGACATCCTCACAGGGCAGCTTCGGCAAACAGACGCGCATGTCCTGCGCCCATTCCTGGTGGACGAGTAATCGTGCTCGGCGGCTATGGCGCCGAGGCTTTCGGCGACCCGATGGGCGGGGGCGGTGGTCTGCACGTCGACCGCGCGCTCGCGGTAGGCGGACAGGTTGTGCGCGTGGTGCTGAACAAGGCGCCGAAGACCAAGTCGAGCCTCGCGATCAACGACGGCCTGAACAGCTCTAACTACGGTCTGACGATCGCGACGGGCACCGGCACCACGCCCCTCAGCGTGGGCGTCCTGCAGGTCGTGCAGTTTCCCGCGTTCGGACTGCTCACCGCGGGCGAGGTCGGGGTTGACGTGCAGGTCGACCGGCCGCTCGTCGTGGGGCTCTCGTACCTCGTGACCGTGTCGACCGGACTCGTCGCCTCGGACGGCGACTCGATGGGGTCGCCCTACGGGGCCACGTTCGTCGGCGCGGCCCGCCCGACGTTCACGCGACGAAACAACCGTTCGAAGAACGAGATCATCGACTGGGACAGCGGCGACAACGGTCTGACCGTCTCGGGCGGCGATATCGGAACGGTGACGGGGCTGCCGAGCACAAAGCTCCGCTGCATGCGCCGGACCTTGACGGCCAAGAATTCTTTCGCGCACCTGCCGGGATACGGGATCGGGTTCGCGCCCAAGACGCCGCTCTCGACGGCGCGCACTGGCGCCCTCAAAGCCGACCTCGCGCAGCAGCTCCGACAAGAGCCCGACGTCGACAGTGCGACTACCAATGTCCGGCAGGACGTGAGAGGCTTCGTGACCGTGACCGAGAACATCAAGACGAAAACCAAGGCGACCTTGACATTTACGGTTGCCGCCAGCTGAGGAGACCACCATGCGACGACCATACTTCAAGCACCCACGATTCCGACACGCGGCCGGCACCGGCGCGTTTACGCCGCCCCAGCTCGCCAAGTTCTACGGGCTTCCTGGCACCGGCGCGGGCAAGAAGATCGCGGTCATCGAGCTCGGGGGCGGCTACGTGCAGTCCGACCTCGATGGTTACTTCGCGAGTCTCGGTCTGACCGTCAAGCCGGTGGTATTCCACGGCATCGAGGGCGCCGCCAACAGCCCAGGAGACCCGAATGGCGCGGACGGCGAGGTCATGCTCGACTTGTGTGTTATCGGCGGCATGGCGCCGGGCGCGGAACCGCACTGTTACATGGCGCCCAACACTGACGCGGGATTTATCGCGGCGGTCGCGCAGGCCATCTCCGACGGCATGGACGCGATCAGCATCTCGTGGGGAGGGCCAGAAAATGAATGGGACTCGACGACGATCGCATCATTCAACACGCTCTTCGAAAAGGCGGGCCAGGCCGGCATCACGATAACGGTCGCTGCGGGCGACAACGGCTCTAGCGACGGCGAGGCCGGCAAGCACGTGGACTTCCCCGCGTCGTCGCCCTACGTGCTCGGCTGCGGCGGTACGTCGATCGCCAGCATGAGCCCGATCAACGAGATCGTGTGGAACGACGGCACCAACGGCGGCGCCACCGGGGGTGGCGTAAGCTCGCTCTTCGCGCTGCCCACTTGGCAGGCCAAGGCCAATGTACCGAGCGCGAAGATGCGCGGCGTCCCGGACGTCGCAGGTAATGCCGACCCCGATACCGGCTGGCTGGTGGTCGTGGACGGCCAACGGGCCGTCATCGGCGGCACGAGCGCCGTGGCGCCCATGTGGGCCGCGCTGGCGGCCTGCCTCAGCCAAGCCATCGGCAAGAACGTCGGATTCCTAAATCCGGTGCTCTACAGCTTGGCCGGCTGGGCCCGCGACATCACGGCCGGCAATAACGGCACCTACATGGCTAGGCCAGGTTACGACTGCTGCACCGGCGAAGGCGTGCCGGTGGGCACGAAGCTGCTGGCGCTCCTGCAGCCCGTGCCAGCGCCAGTCCCCGCGCCGACGCCACCTAGCCCGGTTCCGCCCGCGCCTGTCTCGACGATTCGAACGATCATCGTCACCGGTGCGTCCAGCATGACGGTGGACGGAAAAACGGTTTAGGGCAACCGCGCCCAGTGATACTTTAGGAGAAACAACACATGTCGTCACTCTTCCCGACAGCCTCAGAATTGTTCCGCGTTGGGAGGCGTGCCATCGTCCAGACGCCGGGTACGAAGATAAACCCTGCTGTCGTCGACGTCCCAGGAAGCAACGTCAACATTGCCGTAGGCACCAGCGCCGTATTGGGCCAGGAGATTGTTTCACGTGGAGCCTCGGCGATGCGAGGAGCCTTCATCGACTCCGCGCGCGGCTCGCAGCTAGACCGGGTGGTGTTCGACCGCACCGGTCTGCTGCGGTTCAGCGCAACGGCGTCCACTGTAGATCTGGTTCTGCAACGGCCCACCAGTGGCGCCGGGGCGGGCGTCTACTCCGCCGGTTCGCGGATCCAGACCCCCACTGGGGTGCAGTTCGGGCTGAACGCCGACGCGACGTTTGGAGCCACCGATCTGGTGGTGGACGTGAGCGCAACTGCGCTGGTGGTGGGAGAGGCGGGGAACGTCGAGTCCGGCTCGATCACGCAGTTTTCAGATCAGCCGTTCGACTCGACCCTGACGGTGACCAATCCGGCGGGCGCTGCAGGTGGCACCGAGACCGAGACCGACATCCAGCTCATCGGCCGGGTGCGCGGATTTTTCCCGACGCTCCGCCGCGGCATCTTGTCGGCAATCCAGTTTGGTGCGTTGCAGGTGGACGGCGTGGCCGTCGCGACCGCGACCGAGATCATCAATCCGAGCTCCGGCTTCCCGGCCGCGGCGGTCCAGCTCGTCGTGGGCGACCGCAACGGAAACGCCAGCGGTCCCATGCTGCAGGCGGTGGCTGACGAACTGCTGGAGTTTCGGGCGGCGGGCATTTTCGTTCAGGTTCTCGGCGGGCAAGTGGTCAACCAAGCCGTGCAGTGGCAGCTCGGATTCCTCAGCGGATTTGACGAGACATTGGCCACCAGCCGGGTTAGTGCGGTATGCGTCGCGCTCGGTCAGTTCCTCCCGCCGGGGCCGGCGACCGGAACGCTCTACCGCAGCTCACTAATCGCGGCAGCGCGCTCGGTGCCTGGGGTGGTGGTCTCGGACAACTCGCTGATCGCGCCAGCGGGCGATGTCGTCCCGGCCACGCCGCAGACGATGCTGAGGATTTTGCCGACACAGGTGACGTTTGGCTGACAGCGGTCCACTCACGCAAGATCAGGCGTTCGGGCTGTTGCAGCGGACGAGCGATCCATCGTGGTTAGCCTCAGAGCTGGCGGGTCCAGACGGTACTGCCGTGCTCAATGCCCGCACCGCCATCGCCGAGGCCACCAGCCAGGCCGTGCAGTCGCAAGCGGCGGCGTGCACGATCTCGGATGCCCCTGGGGGGAACGCCGGCACCTGCCTCCTCACGGTCAGCCGTAACGACGCCAGCGCCAGTATTCCGTTGCCCGCGGGCTACCGATTCGTGACCGGGGAAGGTATCGATCTGGTGCTCCAGTCCACCGTGGTCATCGCAATCGGTGCCGGCACGGTGACGCTGCCGCTGCAAACGCTTCGGCAGACCGAATTGGTCAATACCTACGATCCGGCGTTCGACTCGTTGGTGGCGGCGGGGGCGCTCATGCCCACGTCGAATGACAGTCCAGCGGTCTTCGATTCCGCGAGCGTGCAGGTTCTCGGCCCAGGCACTCCAGACACCGACAGCGCTCTCCACTACGTCAGCTCGACCATGATCGAAGGCGCGGCGAGCGACTGGCTGTCGGTTCACGGTGACGAGCGCGGATCTCATCGTGAACCGAGCGATTCGACCGAGGAGTACCGCGCGCGCATTCGCGCGATCCCGGATGTCGTCAGCCTGCTGGCCATTTCGGCGGCCGTCAATGGTGCCGCGTCAAATGTTGGTCTCGGCCAGGTGACGACGGTCGAGACTCTCAATCCGGGATGCAGTGACGACATGATGACGGCGAACGATCTCGCGTTCCAGGATACGGCGTGCGAGGGCGATTTCTTCGACGATCCGATCGGCGTCGATCTGGTGGCGAAACTTCCCGAGCGTTCGCTCGAGATGGTGGGCCGGCGCGAGGGTCGGGCCTATTTCCGGCTAGACGTGACCGGGCCCATGCGGGAGCCGGACGGGTCAGTCACTTACTACGATGCTGCATTTTTCGACGATCCGGCGTGGGGCTTTCCGGACTTCCAAAACCCGCGCGTAGTCGGCGCGCTCCTGACAGTCCAGCGGCAGGCCGACATCAAGAAAGCCGGTGGCGTGAATGCGCTTGCATCCGGGCCGGGAACCGCCACGGACCTATTTGTCGAAGATCGCCTGGTCATCCCACCGCCTGGCAGTACGGCCATGGCTCCTCTGGCGGTCCCCGCTGGCACCGAAGCGACCGCCTGGATCTTGCATTCCGACCCGCTGGCCACGCCGGGCTCCGAAACCAAGGCATGGTTGCTGCGCGACGCTCTCGCCAGCACGTCATCGCAGATCCAGCCGGTCAAGGCGTCGGGGCAGATTGGATTCTCGGTGTTGGAACAGATGACCAACAACGACTACGTCACGATCACCGACGGGGCAGGCGGGTTCATCACCATCGAGGTAAAGGTCGACGGAACGTTTGTCCCGACGCCGGGGCGACTGACGGCCGACGTGAGCGGAACGCCGCCTGGCGATGCCGTTACGACCGGTAGGGTGATCGTTGCCATTATCAACGCGAGCTCGGCGATCCGGGAATATCGCGAAAGCTCGAGCGGTCCCACGAACTTCGAAGCATCCTGGTACTACCCGGTTACTGGCGTGATCGGCGACGTGCCGATCGTCGTATTCAGTGCGGTGTCGGGCGCATTGACGGCGTCGGGATTTTCGGGCGGCGTAGACCCGACCTCGCCAGGCACAGTTGAGCACCGGCTTCAGTTCACGTTTTCGGACGCGACCACATTCACGACGCAGTACTGGGACTCGGGGGACAGCGAGCACCTGACTATCGCGCGCCTGGAAGAGATCGGCTTCCCCTTCAAACCGATCGTGCAGATCGAAGCTTTTTTGAACAACGTAGGAGCCAGCGACGTGATGGGCGTCGTCTGTGGCACTTTCTGGGCGGTCGAGTCCGCCTTGCCTTGAGGAGACACCATGGCCGACACCACACGCACAGTCGTCAAGTTCAACAGCCGCGAGCAAATCCTTTCGGGAGATCTCAATCGCGTCCAGAAGTTGGTTTCCCGCGACGCTCATAATATCCTAGAGGCTGGGGCGAGGCGGGACGGCTTCGCCGAGCTAGACGGTAGCCCATTGTCGCCTGGATTTCTCGGGACGCCGGCCGATACGGGGTCGCCGATCACCCGAGCCAATGCGATCGGTGGCATCGCGACGACGGTCGGCAGTTTCACATTCACGGTTGGCGCCGGAGAAGTCGAAGCGGAGATATTCTCCGGAGATCCGGATGCCTCGTCGTATCAGGTGTTGCGATGGCCGGACACGCAGTTCACCTCGGCGCCCGATGGGTCGCAGTCGCGGATCGATCTCGTCTACGCAACACCCGCGATGGTCGATTCCGATCTGGAAAGCCGAAACGTCTTGCTCGATCCAGTGGCCCGCACGGTGGCGCCGCAGAACGTATTCAAGACGTCCGACCCGACCGCGACGCTCATGCTTCTGCCCGGTACTCCGGGATCCAACGTTGCGCCCGCAGCGCCCGTCGGCAGCGTGGCGATTTGGGAAGTCGTAACTCTAGATGGCGATGCGGACTCGACGGCGTATCGGTACATCAGGCGCGTGTGGCGAAGGGTCGAATCGTTCGGGACCTGCCACGCGATCCTCGAAGGCTGCACGCCATTTTGGCCGACCGCCGATGACGGCGGAGTAACGACCCGCCGGCCCATGCTCGCCGATGGGGCTGTGCACCGAGCGATCATCGATGGCGAGGTGATCGTGTGGGTTGCTGGCGGCGAATTGCGAGCCGTGACGGATAGCAATGGCGATCCGACCGCCATGGCGGCGGCGGCGTTCGACCAGCCGTACTATCTGTATCTCTGTGGAGGCCGGTCGGCGCCCCAGCAGGGATTGCCGTTCAATTCGCCGTTTCAGACATTTTCGCCGTTGCGGCTGGTGGCATCGACGCAGGCGCCAGGGGTTGGGGGGCGATCTTCCGGTGATCTGGCGTTCGGAGGAGTGTCGATTCCGATTGCCGGTACGCTGTTCGTCGGCGTCGGCTTTATGTCGACCCAGCTTGGATCGGTGTTTTTCAAGCCGTGCGTGATCGACGGGGACTGGGTCTACCCGAAGACGAGTCAATTCGTAACGTCTTCTTTTGCACTGCAGGTGCCACAATGGCCGCAGTTTACCGAAGCGCCCATCTTGGGCGTTTCGACTAGCGGGCCGGCCGTGATCCATCCGCCTGCGCTGGCGACCATGTGCGACCTCGCCGCATGCGTATTTGATTCGACACCGGCGGTAGCGTTGGCTGCAATATATCCAGGAAGCTCGGTTGGCAGCGGAAATCAGGTTTTGCTTTTTGTCATCGCGAACCCCAGTGGTGCCGACGGCGCTCCGGTCGGGCGAACGCGGTGTGCAGTACCAGCCAGCGGAGCGTTGAACTGGTCCGGTGCTCTCTCAAACCCGACAGTGGCGCGACTCGACGTGATGGCCACCGGCTACAACATGGGTGTCAAGAGGATCGGCTAATGTCGTTCGAGAACGTCGCGATCACGAGCACCCGCGGAGGCACCAATCCGATCACGGGTTGGCGCCAAGATCTAGCTCAGGGCGATTCGATCGGGCTATCGCTGACGAGCAACGCCGGCGTGACGTCCTACAACTGGCTGCTGGTGGGACGGCCGGAGGGTTCGACCGCCGGGGGCACGGGCCCCGAGCCGGTCGTGCTCAGCACGGCCGCGACGGCATCTTTCACCGTCGATGCGGACGGGGCGTTTACGCTCGATGGCACATACATCATCCATTGCGTCGTCAATGGCGGTTCGCCCACGGAGGCGATCATCAAGGTCGGGCTGGCGCGCTTGTCGGCGTTTACCACGCCCGACGGCAGGCCCTTGCGGAAGATCGGCGCAGGTGAGGTCGACGAGGACACGTCAGTCGCAAACCGTGCGCAGGGCTACGCGACGATGCTCGACCGCTGGCTGGGTCTCATCCAGGCCGGTGGCGGAGGCGGTGTGGGCGGAGGGACTGCGGATGTTGCCGATTGGGACATCACCAAGGTGCGGTACTTCTTCCTCGACGGTGACGCCGGAAACGATGCCCACATTGGGTATATCGACGCCACGCCTGGAACGGACTTCACTTCACGTGCGGCCGACGTTGCAGCCGTGGCCATCAAGACCACCTCTCGTCTAGCGGCCCTTACCCCGAAGGTTGGAGCTGGGCGCATGATGGTCCGACTGTTCAAGCCACGTTCGGCTGGGGCAGTATACGACCACCTCACTCCGGGGGACGGTCTCGGGACGGAAGATCGTTCCGAACTCTCGGGATACGCGATCTTGCGGACCCGCGGCTCCGACCTCACCAACAGCGCGACCGACAATGTGCAGCTCGGTTTCGTCACCGGCATTGTCGGTCCCAATGGCGATGGCTCGTTTACTGTGGCAAGTGCAACGCCGGGCGCTGATGGTGACTCAATCGCCCTGACGGGTGCGACGTTGCCGGCCAGTTGGACCTTGCCGGGATACCGGCTCCACGCCCTGACCGCCGGAAACTCGACGAGTCCTGGGGACACCTCGACGGTTTATGGGGCCACGCGGTGGGGGAACATTCTTGGGGCCGGTGCCGACACGCTAACCGCGTGGGCTGGGCCGATCTCCAGCGTCGTCCCTGGGGACAAGGTATGGCTGGAAGTTCCAGGTGTAGTTCTCGATTCCTTCAAGGAAGCGGCCTCGGCGGTCGGAACCCCAACGAGCATCCCGCTGGCGGCGGCCGGGATGACACTGGTGTCCTTGGCGCTGATTGGATGCTCGGATGATCCGGTTGCTTGCCAGTATTCCAACATGACTGTCAAGGCTGGCGGTAGCGTCGTCTCATCGAACAACCCTCGAACGTCGGCGATGCTGGTCTGGTACTACACCGACGAGACTGGTAACACACTGCTGACGAACGGCATGGGGATCGCTGCCCCATCGGTGTGTTTCAACGGTGGTGAATTCTCCGCGGTCTACTCTTCCTTCTCCGATGGAGCATCCGGATCGGCTTCGGCGCCATCCTCGATCAACGCTGACGACATTTCGATCAGCGAGACATCCCTGCAAACCGCAGTGATACAAGGCGGAGCAGAGGATCTGTCGCTCTCGAACCTCAATCACGGGGGGATCGTCGTGGCAATGGCTGGGCAGACGGAAGTCAGTTCGATGCGTGGAATCACGTTGTGGAATCCGCAGATCGTCGTCGAGGCGGCTGGTGGAGCCGGCGGCGGCGCCTATGCGGTCGCGTTCCAGGACATGCACAACCTTCGCATCGCGACTGAAGGCGTGGAGCCGGCGTCCCCAGGAATCCTTCTCAAGAACGGCCAGTACACGGCAACGCTGGACTTCGGCAACGAATCAGCCCTTAGCCACACGACCATTTCCGCTGGGAACGGGGTCAGAGTCGAGTACAACGGGGATGGCAACCAATTCACGCTGGTCAACTACGACTCACTATTGACCACGGGGTTTGAGGTCATTGGAGGTCAGAAGGTCGTCGCAATGGCTACGCTGGTAGCCGATTCAGTCAACTACGCCGGAGGCGTGTTCCCTTGTCCTCGCGGAACCCCCATGAAGATC
>Ga0224558_1002558_pt1 | contig 16411 bp, 15 predicted proteins | sample 714S32024metaG_FD_180682 | JGI IMG/M metagenome (GOLD analysis project Ga0224558, IMG submission 180682) | Peat soil microbial communities from Stordalen Mire, Sweden - 717 S3 20-24 | ecosystem: Environmental > Terrestrial > Soil > Wetlands > Peat | place: Sweden: Norrbotten County, Stordalen... | reverse complement strand
CGTCGTAATCGACGAACTTCTCGATTGCCTCCTGCACGAGTGCCTGCGTATCCCGACCCCGCTCATTGGCTAGGCGGGCGAGCTTGGCTTCAAGGTCAGGCGTGATTCTCACTTCCATACAATTCAGCGTAGAGACTCCAGAAGCCTCTGTCAATCTCGCAGAAACAGCTCGCAGAGGCAGCTTTTTCACCACAGAGGCACAGAACTCCGTGCCTCTGTGGTGAGCTGTTCATCTGCAAACGGGATCGCATCTAACCTTCCAGAAGCATCAGAAAAGGCCGATAATATTTCGTGGCATGAAATCATTCTTCGGCAGGACGGGCTTCGGAAGAACGGGACTTCTCGCGACAGCAATCCTGGCGTTGGTCTTGTCTTGTCTCTCGCAGGTTCCCATCCCCACTGAGGCCCGCCGTCTCATCCTGAAAGACGGCTCCTATCAGTCCGTCACCAAGTATGAGGTTCACGACGACCGCGTCCGCTATTTCAGCGCCGAGCGCGGCGAGTGGGAGGAAGTCCCGAACTCGCTGATTGACTGGGACGCAACCGCCAAGTTTGAGCAGGGACGCCTGCACGGCAAGCTCGCTCCGGAAGCGGTCGAACTCGACAAGGAAATCGAGGCCGAACGCAAGGCCGAACAAGCCCGTTCCCCGCAGGTCGCGCCCGGTCTGCGCCTGCCCGACGAAGGCGGTATTTTTCTCCTCGACACCTATCAGAATCAGCCGCAGCTAGCCGAACTGCAGCAATCGGGCGGCGAAGTAGATAAGAACACGAAGTCGAATATTTTGCGTTCTGCGATCAATCCGCTGGCCGGCGCCAGGCAAACGATCGAACTTCCCGCGGCACATGCCAAGATTCAGTCGCACACCACCGTGCCTTCGCTCTACATCAACATCGACGCGGACAATGGCGACGTGCCCGCAGCCGTGCGGGCTGCCACCGGCGAGCCGCCGCCGACCGCGCCCAGCAATAGCGAGCGCTTCAAGATCATTCGCGTCGACGTCAAAGGCAACAAGCGCGTCGCCGGCGCGGTCAAGATTGCGGTCGGCGGAAAGATGAAGACCGACGAGCGTTTCGTCGCCGCCACGGTGACCACCATGACTGGGGGCTGGGTCAAGCTCACGCCCACCGATCCTCTCTCGGCGGGCGAATACGCCGTCGCCGAGATGCTGGGCAAAGAAGCAATCAACCTCTATGTGTGGGACTTCGGCGTGAACCCTTCCGCGCCCGCAAACGCGTCCGCGTGGAAACCGGACCCAACCGAAGCGCAGCCAAAAATAGACCAGCCCGCGGATCTTCAGAAGCGGGAAAAACAATAACGTGGGGACAGCCTCGGCTGTCCCTACCTTGGAGCTTACGTCTCCAGCACTCCGCGCGACACAATGCCGATGTTGTCGCGGGTGGTGTTCTTCACCATATACATCATCTCGTCGGCCTGACGGATGATGTCGTGCGGCGTCTGCGCATCGTGCGGAAAGGTCGCCAGCCCCATGCTGGCACGCACGGTCAGGTTCAAACCCTGCTCGGTGCAGAAGGTTCCCGAGCGCATGGAATCCTGCAAACGTTTCGCGACCACCACCGCCTGATCTTTGGTGGTTTGCGGCAGCAGGACCACGAACTCGTCTCCACCGTAGCGGAAGGCGAAATCAATCAGCCGCAACTGCGCTTTGATCAGGTACCCGACTTCGGCCAGCAGCCGGCTTCCCACCAGATGTCCATGCGTGTCGTTGACCGCCTTGAAGTGGTCGAGGTCGATGAAGATCACGCTGAACTGGTAGCCGAAGCGCGCCGAGCGATAGACCTCGGTTTCCAGCGTTTTGTGCAGATGGCGCGCATTGAACAGGCCCGTGCAATCGTCGGTGATGGTCAGTTCCTGAATCTTCTCGACCGACCTGGCATTCTCGATCGCAATCGCGGCGTAGTCGCACAAAGCGTGCAGGAAGAACATCTCCTGTTCGCTCATTTCCACATTTGCGTTGACCAGCTGGATCACGCCCAGCACGCGGTGTTTCGAGCGCAACGGCACGCAGATGATGGAGCGGGTCTGCAAGCGCGTTATCTCGTCCAGCCGGGATGAGAAACGCGGATCGTTCTGCACGTCGGGCACGATCAAAACCTGTCCGTGCTTGGCCACCCAACCGGCAATTCCCTCCCCCACTTTCAAACGCGCCTTCGACAGAACCTCCGCCGCAGCCCCCACCGCGATGGCGAAATAGAGCTCATCCTTTTCTTCATCCACCATCAGCAGCGACCAGGTATCCGGGCGGAAGTATTCCGCCATTTTTTCCATGATGGTCTGCAGAATCGAATCGAGGTTGAGCGACGATGTCAGCGCCTTGGCGACATCGTGGAAGATGGTCAGCTCTTGTGACAGGCGAATTGGGGATTTGCCCGCGGCCTCGGCCATGGACTCCTCGTTCAAGTGGCTGGATACGAAATTATAGGTTTGGCCGCACCGCTCGGGCAATGAACGTCGGTAACAGGTACCAGTCACGCCAACCCTCCCGCTGAAGAATTTGTAATCTGGTAATCGGGTAATTTGGCAATTGAAACCCAAGTCAGGGCGCGGGATCGGTTTGAAATTACCAATTAGAAACCACCAATTACCAATTCCCTATGATCTAGCTTCTCAACAGAGTAAAATTCCGTTCGCCATCCCGAGAAAGCGAGAGACTGGTTTGCCGTCCTTCGGCGAAAAACTGAAACAGGAGCGCGAAAAGCGCAAGATCACATTGGAGCAGATTTCCGTCTCCACCAAGATCGGAACTCGCATGCTGCAGGCACTGGAAGAAGATAAGTTCAACCAGTTGCCGGGAGGTATCTTCAACAAGGGCTTTGTCCGCGCCTATTCCCGCTGCGTCGGCCTCGACGAAGATCAGACCGTTGCCGAATACCTGCAAGCTTCCGGCGACGCCCCTCCCCCCAGGACCGAACCCGGAGGGCATGAAGACGGAGAGCGCAAGAATGAAGCGCGCGAGAATGAACAGAACGTCCGCCGCCTGGAGGCTATCTCCGACATCCCTGCTCGCCAACTACCATGGGGCCTGTTCGCCGCGTTTCTTCTCGTCGTCGCGCTCGCACTCTCCATATGGAGCCATCGCGAGCGGGAGCGCACCAGACCGTCAGTTCGGCCGACTCCAACCACGGCCTCGGCGCCGTCGCCAGGCGTAGCAGGCGGCGTATCAAGCCGAGGAGCAAGCGAAGTAGCAAATCCAGATAGTGGCGCCCGTTCGCCCACCTCTGGTTCGCCAACAAACGGTGCGCTAACAAGCGGTGCGCCGGCGGCAGAATCCGCCCCCGCCGCAACTCCGGGCGAGTTTACGGTCGTCATTCATGCCCGCGAAGACTCCTGGGTCTCGATCACCGCCGACGGCAAAACTGTCCCCGACGAACTTTTATCCGCTGGCAGCGAGCGCTCGGTCCAGGGCCGGAAAGAAATTATCGTCAAGGCTGGAAACTCCGGTGGCATCGACTTTCGCTTCAACGGAAAAAAGCTCGACACCGGGGGGACGACCGGCGAGGTCAAGACCGTTACTTTTGGCCCTGGAGGACTGTCACCGAGTGCCCCATCGCCACCTTCGACGCCTTAAGCTTGTCTCTTTTTTTTCTTCCGTTTACCGCCCACCTTCCACCATCCAATGCCGACTGGGTCCAACTCAATGTCAGCTCCCTCCGGCTCTGCCAATTCGATTGCGCTTAGGAGGTCATCTCTGTTACCGTTTTTGTGAAGACTAAGCCAAACCAAAAGCCAAACTTGGTCAATGAGCCCTTGGCTCCGTAAGCCTCCCTAACCGGACGTGAAGGCTCGCTAGTAAGCTCAGAAGCTATCTTGAGGAGATACCAGATTGCCTGAAACCAATCGTTTTCTGTTTACCTCGGAATCCGTTACCGAAGGACATCCGGACAAAATCGCCGACCAAATTTCCGATGCCATTCTCGACGCCTGCCTGCGGGACGACCCCACCAGCCGCGTCGCCTGTGAAACCCTGACCTGCACCGGCCTGGTCGTGATCGCCGGCGAGATCACCACCAAAGCCTATGTCGACTTTCAAAATCTCGTCCGCGGCGTAGTTCAGTCGATCGGCTATGACAACGCCGTCTACGGTTTCGACTCCAACACCTGCGCCGTAATTTCCAGCATCAACAAGCAATCCGGCGATATCGCCATGGGCGTGGATACCGGCGGCGCCGGCGACCAGGGCATGATGTTCGGCTTCGCCTGCAACGAGACCCCCGAACTGATGCCCCTTCCCATTTCACTCGCCCACAAGCTCTGCTTGAAGCTTTCCGAAGTTCGCAAGAATGGCACCTGCCCCTACCTGCGGCCCGATGGAAAATCACAGGTCACGGTCGAATATTCTGCGCCGGGCAAAGTGAAGCGGATCGATGCCGTAGTTGTGTCCACTCAGCATTCCGAAAGTGTCGGCAACGACGAACTGCGCGCCGACATTTTGAAGTACGTCATCCAGACCGTAATTCCGGCCAACCTGCTCGATGAAGACACCAAGTACCACATCAATCCCACCGGACGCTTCGTCATCGGCGGCCCCATGGGCGATTCCGGCCTGACCGGGCGCAAGATCATCGTGGACACCTACGGCGGTATGGGACGTCACGGCGGCGGCGCGTTCAGCGGTAAGGATCCGACGAAGGTCGACCGTTCTGCCGCCTACATGGCGCGCTACATAGCGAAGAACATCGTGGCCGCCGGCCTGGCCGACCGCTGCGAAGTGCAACTCGCTTACGCCATCGGAGTTGCCGAACCCGTCAGCGTCCTTGTGGATACTTTCGGAACCGAGAAGATCGATGCCAAGCTGATTCCGAATCTGGTGCGGGCGAACTTCAAGCTCAAGCCGCGCGAAATCATAGAGGCGCTAAACTTGCGCCGTCCGATTTACCGCAAGACAGCCGCCTACGGACACTTCGGCCGCAGCGACGCCGATTTCACCTGGGAAGCGACCGACAAAGCCGCCAAACTGGCGTCGGACGCCGGCTTGAAAAAAAGTGAACCGGTAGGAGCCAGGAAATAAGGTCAGAGGTTCGAGGTCAGAGGTCAGAGGTGAAAAACCCGAACCGCATAAAACAACAAACGAACCAAGGCAAACTGAGAGCAAACTAAGAAATGAGTGAGGAGGTCAGATTTCACCTCTGCAATCTGACCTCTCACCTCTGACCTTTCATCCGGGGAGAAACATGGCAACGACATCAGTGACCAGCGACGTGAAGGGATTTGAACTGGCCGATCTGGGCAAGAAACGCATCGAGTGGGCGAACCAGTCGATGAAGGTGCTGCAGATCATCCGCAAGGAATTCATCAAGAACCAGCCGCTCAAGGGCATCCGCGTTTCCGCTTGCCTGCACGTGACGGCCGAGACCGCAAATTTAATGATCGCGTTGCGTGACGGCGGCGCCGACGCGGCACTGTGCGCTTCCAACCCTCTGTCCACTCAGGATGACGTCGCCGCCAGTCTGGTGCGCGATTACAACATCCCCGTTTTCGCCATCAAAGGCGAGGACAACGACTCCTACTACGCGCACATTATGGCGGCGGTCGATCACAAGCCGCAGCTCACCATGGACGATGGCGCCGACCTGGTCACCGTACTCCACACCAAGCGCAAGGCGGAATTGTCGAACGTGCTTGGCGGTACCGAAGAGACGACCACGGGCGTGATTCGTCTGCGTGCGATGGCGAAGGAAGGCGTGCTGGGCTATCCCATCATGGCCGTCAACGACGCCGACACCAAGCATCTGTTCGACAATCGCTACGGCACCGGGCAATCGACGATTGACGGCATCATCCGCGCCACCAATTTCCTGCTCGCCGGGTCGAAGTTCGTGGTCGCCGGTTACGGCTGGTGCGGACGGGGCCTCGCTTCGCGCGCCCGCGGCACGGGAGCCGAAGTCATCGTCACCGAAATTGATCCGACCAAGGCGCTCGAAGCGGTCATGGACGGCTTCCGCGTGATGAGCATGGAAGAGGCCGCCAAAATCGGCGACGTTTTCTGCACCGTCACCGGCAACAAGAACGTGCTCGCCAAACAGCACTTCGAACTTATGAAGGATGGCGCCATCATCTCGAACTCGGGCCACTTCAACGTCGAAATCGATATCCCGGCGCTCGAAAAGCTGTCGTCCTCCAAGCGCACTACGCGCACCTTCGTCGACGAATACTCGCTGAAAGACGGTCGCCGCATCAACCTGCTCGGAGAGGGCCGCCTGATCAACCTGTCTGCCGCCGAAGGACATCCGGCGTCGGTGATGGATATGAGTTTTGCCGACCAGGCGCTCTCTTGCGAGTACATGGTGAAGAACCACGCGTCGTTGGAAAAAAAGGTTTACCCGGTTCCGGTGGAACTCGACAAACGCGTGGCCAAGCTAAAGCTGGAATCGCTCGGCATCAAGATCGACCGCCTAACCTCGGAGCAGGAAGAATACCTGGCCAGTTGGTCGGAAGGAACGTAGGAGAGGCTCTCAGCTGTCAGCTGTCAGCTCTCAGCTCTCAGCTCTCAGTTTTCAATGGGGGCGGCGCTAGCCGCCCTTATGTTTGTATCTTTTTTGTTTTGTATCTTTTTTGTTTCGTATCAGGGTATCGCTTTAGCGATACCGTATCTGCCTCAAATGAAACGCCCCTTTAGGGGCCGGGCATCGAACACCCTCGCCACTCAAGTTTTCTGCGGCCCTGCCGATGAACCCACGCGAGGGCTACGTGTGGCTGGTTCGAACTCCAAAGTACTGCTGGTCGAGGACAGCAAGTTTCTCCGGATGGCCAACGAACGCGCATTGTCCAAGGCCGGTTTCCAGGTCTCCACCGCTGCCGACGGCGAGGAAGCCTTGCAGGTCGCCAATGACAAACTGCCCGACATCATCCTGCTCGACATGATGCTGCCCAAGATCAGCGGCCCGGACGTCCTGAAAGCACTGAAAGGCAATCCCGCCACCATGGACATCCCGGTCGTCGTGCTGACCAGCCTGTCGCAGAGGAACGAGGAAAAACTTCTCCATGAAGGCGCGGTCGCGTACTTCGAGAAGTCCACTCTGCAACTTGACAAGAGCTCCAATCGCCTGGCGGCCACGGTGGAAACGGTTCTCGACCGAGTCAATCACCAAAAGAGCCTGAATCTTCGTTTGCAGACATTAGCCGCCAAGAAGGCCAATGGCCAGTGACGCCTGACCAGCGAAGGCTGAGAAATTCATCGCGCAGCGCTAGAATGTAGCGATGTACCACTACAATCCCTCAACCGCCCTTGAAGAACTGACCGAAGACGCGACCCTGCCCAATCCCGTCCACGTGCGTGACATGCTGCTGCGCGGCAAGCTCACCGCCGACCAGTCGATCGAACTGAACCGCATCTTCGTCGAATACCAGAAATTTTTCGGCGAAGCGCAAAAATTAGGCAAGGAAATCCTGAAGCGCCTGGCAGCATAGCTCACCAGAACTCACGTAGGGACAGCCGCCCTCGGCTGTCCAGGCGGGCAAAGCCCGCCAGCGTGGTCAGCGCACCCGTTACTTCCCTGCTAGAAAGTCGATCAACCCTTCCCGCGTGAATCCTGCCTCCCGCAGCAACGACATCAGAGTTCCTTTTGGCATGTCGCGATTGTGCTGAGGCACAACGGCGCGCCGGCGGGAAACAGCATTGAAAAAAATGAAGTGGCTACCCGAGGTGTGATCCAAAACAAATCCGTTTTGTTCCAGAAACCGGATGATCTGTCGCGGCTTAACGGCGGGTAGCTTCGGCATACTCCAGGTCGAGCGAGGCTACGAGGGTATTGTCGTCGGTGGGAATAGGATCTTTGTGTTTGCGCAGGCTGGCGATGTAGCCCGAAATGGCGTCCTTGGCCATTTCTCGCGCCTCCTCCAAAGTGCGCCCATACGTCACGCAACCCGGCAGCGCCGGAACCAGCGCGGTGTAGCCACCCTCCGGTTCGGGACGGAGCATGATGTTGTAGTGGTATCGGGCCTTAGCCATGGAGCGATACTATCGCGGTGGGGAAGCCCGGTCAAACCAAAGCTGTCCTCGACACAGGCCGTAGCCGCCGAGCTTGCGCTCGGCTTGGACGGCCGAGGGCGGCCGTCCCTACGTAATCGTTTACAATCGAAGTTTCTCTCTCGATTGGAAACCATAATCATGCACCGCTGGTCGCAACTCTTTATTCCTACTCTTCGCGAGGCTCCGGCTGATGCCGAGGTCGCTAGCCACAAGCTCCTGGTGCGCGCTGGATACATTCGTCAGTTGGGCGCCGGCATTTACTCGTTCCTGTTTCTGGGCAACCGTACCACCCAGAAGATCATGGGCATTGTCCGCGAGGAGATGGACAAGATCGGCCAAGAGTTCTACCTGCCCGCGCTGAATCCGCGCGGGCTCTGGGAAGAGAGCGGACGCTGGTCGCTCATTGGCGAGAACATGTTTCGCCTCAAGGACCGCAAGGGCGCCGATCTGTGTCTCGGTTTTACGCACGAAGAAGTCATGACCGACATCGCGCGCAAGGAACTGCGCAGCTACAAGCAACTGCCGCAGATCTGGTATCAGATTCAGACCAAGTTTCGCGACGAGCCTCGTCCCAAGTCGGGCCTGCTGCGGGTGCGTCAGTTCATCATGAAGGACGCTTACTCGTTCGACATCGATGCCGCCGGACTCGACGTTTCCTACGCCAAGCATCACGACACCTACTGCCGCATCTTCGACCGCTGCGGCCTGAAGTATATGGTCATCGATGCGCACTCGGGCGCTATGGGCGGATCGCAGTCGCAGGAGTTCACGGTGCGGACTCCGGCGGGCGAGGATCTGGTGGTGAGCTGCGAGAAGTGTAACTATGCGGCGAATATGGAGAAGGCGACTTCGCGGCTGGCTCCGGTCGAAGACCTGAAGCCCGAGGGCGATGGCGCGCCGCTTGAGGTGCACACTCCGGGACAGAAAACGATCGAAGACGTGGCGCGGTTTCTGGGTGTATCGCCGAAGCACATGCTCAAGACTTTGGCGATGATGGTCGCCGGAGAGGATGTGAAGACGGGTAAGACGGAACAGCGGGCACTTGTGCTGCTGCTGCGCGGCGATCATCAGATGAACGAAGCCAAACTGTCAACCGCGGTCGGGGGCAGAGAGACCCGTCCCATGCGAGAGGATGAGATGCAGGAATTTTTCCATTCGCCCGCTGGATACCTCGGTCCGCTCGGCATAGGCTGGGCCGAGGACATGGGCGTCTCGATCAAGCCTGCTCTGCTGGTCGATGAGGCGCTCGAAGGCCACACCAACCTGATCGGCGGCGCGAATAAAGAGAACTATCACGTTAAGCATCTGACGCCGGGAGGGAATTTTCATCCCACGGCCTACGCCGACCTGCGCAGCGTGACGGCCGGTGAAGATTGCCCCAACTGCGGCGCTCCCCTGCGCATCGACACCGCCGTCGAAATTGGACACATCTTCAAGCTGGGCTACAAGTATTCCGAATCCATGGGCGCGCGCGTACTCGACCGCAATGGCAAGGAAGTGGCTCCAATTATGGGGAGCTACGGGATTGGCATCGAGCGCATCCTGACCGCCGCCGTCGAGCAGTCGAACGACGAGAACGGCTTCTGGCTGCCGCCTTCGATCGCGCCGTTCGAGGTGGTGGTGGTGTCCACGAATTCGAAAGACGAGGCGGTCCGCAGCGCCTCCGAGGACATCACGCGGCAACTGGAGGCGGCCGGGTTTGACGTATTGCTGGACGATAGAGACGAACGGCCAGGGGTGAAGTTCAAGGACGCCGATTTGGTCGGTATCCCCTTTCGAATCAATGTGGGAAAGAAGGTTACCGAAGATACTGTTGAAGTCGTTCGGCGCTCGACTCTGGAGCGGGAGGACGTTAAGATTTCTGCCATAACCGCGTATTTCCAAAAACTGCGCCCAGGACTTCCGTAACGACCGGTCCCGGCCGCTCGCTAGCCGGCGGAACAGCCCTTAGCGCATGACGGAAAGCTCGCGATTGGAACTTCGCAACCAGCGACTTGGCGATGGTTTCTTATGGCATCTGTGAAATTGGCCTTCGGCGTGGCGGTCTTCGCGGCGTTGGTCTTTGCGGGCATCAAGATCATCCCGCCGTTCTTCTCGAATTACGAGCTGGAAGATACGATCAAGACCGAAGCGCTGCAGGCGACCTACAGCTCGCGCACGGAAGATGACATTCGCACAGCCATCATCAAGCAGGCCCGCAACTACGACATTATGTTGACGCCCAAGCAGGTGCAAGTGACTCGGGCGGGCTCGTTCGGCAACGGCGTTCTCAACATCGAAGCCGATTACAGCGTTCCGATCGATCTGCCCGGGTACTCGACCACCCTCGAATTCCATCCTTCGTCGAAGAACAAAGGCGTCTTTTAGGATCAGCTCTCCAGGTCTTTGCCAAGACGAGTAACCAGCAAAAGAGCCCGAACCAGGCGTTTCTCCGCAGAACTCAAAGAGGCAGAATTAAAGAGCAGAATTAGAGATTGACCGACCAAGTCCGCCTGCGCTAGCCACGAGAACCTAAGTAGTCAATGGTTGTGCAATTTTGAACAGACAGCGCCGCGGCGTTTGCGGCAAGATATGCGCAATATCCTTAGGGGTTGTTCCAGTTGTAGCGAGCCGAATGCGGTAGCTCAGGCTTATCGCCCGAGGTAGATCTTGTAGATCCCTTCCCCCAGGGACGATGGCCGGGCTACCGCATTGGGAGGCTTAGGTGGGTCAAGCTTATCGAGCACCGAGGCGAACGATCCTCTGCATCGACGATGATGCCTCCATCCTGCGCTATGAGAGAGCGCTACTTGAAAGGTCGGGCTATAACGTTCTCACCGCGACCTCCGGGCAACAAGGGCTGACACTGGCAATGATGTCTCCGGTTGATGCCGTAGTCCTGGACTGCCTGATGCCTGGAATGAGCGGTCACAACGTCGCTGCCGCGATCAAGAAGTGCCGGCCGGAAGTTTTGATCGTCATGTTCTCGGCAAGCGAGATTCCGGCAGCGACCATCAGGCTGGTCGATGCTGTCGTATATAAGACGGACGCAATCGGAGAGCTCTTACCAACAGCTGCGCTACTCTGCGACAGGACTTCGCTGTCCTGAAAACCCGGGCGGAATGCCCACCTCGTGTTCGGTTTATTTTGCGCCTGCTACCGATTTAGGATGGATTGCCGCCAACCCGGAACCTGCCTCCCTACTGCCACAGCCGTCCGTCCTCTGCCACGCATCCTACTGCCCGGTAGTGTCCTCTTAGACACGGTGTTGCTGTCACTTAAGGCACTCCCCAAATGCTCGTAAGGGTTGCGTTGTGATTTAGAATCAACCACAAGGTACCTTAGCTCAAGAACCAGATTTCGGACTGCGAATTGCTCTTCGTGGATGATGCGCAGCTATTTTCATGGCCCTTAGGCTGAAAATCCCGGTTATTCGAAGAGGCGGCCAGCGCGGAAAAAGCCGCGGTAAAAGCGGCTGGCTCGCGCACGATCCCATCGTGCGCATTGCCCTGCTCGGTTTTCTCTCGGTATCGCTCGTGGTGGTCGGTATTTTTGCCTACTGGTATGTCAAGTATGACCGCATCATCGAGCAGCGTTTCCGCGGTCCCGTGTTCGCGAGTTCGGCGAAGATTTTCGCCGCTCCACCGGTGGTGAAGGTCGGATCGAAGTTGACCCTCTCTGAAATTGCGGCCGAGCTGCGTCATGCCGGCTATTCCGAAAAGCAGGGAGAAACTCCGCTGGGCAGTTACCGTGTGCATGGCGGCTCGATTGAGGTTCTGCCCGGACCCGAGTCTTATCACAGCCCCGAAGCAGCCACCATCACCATCTCCGGCGGCGCGGTTTCGGCCATCACCAGCCGCGCCTCCGGAGACCTGGCGGCTTATGAACTTGAGCCCCAGATGCTGACTTCGCTGTTCGACGCCGAGCAGCGCTCCAAGCGTCAGTTGGTGAAGTACGACGACATTCCCAAGGTCATGGTGGAGGCGGTCACGGCCATCGAAGACCGCCGCTTCTTCCAGCACGGCGGAGTCAATTTCATGCGGCTGGTTGAAGCCGCCTGGATCGACTTCACCCATCAGCGCCATCAGCAGGGCGGTTCGACCATCACCATGCAGCTCTCGCGGGCATTCTTTCTGACTCCGGAGAAAACCTTCAAGCGCAAGCTGATCGAAATGCTGATCGCGGTGGAGTTGGAGCAGAAGTTTTCCAAGCAGCAGATTTTCGAGTTCTACGCCAACCGCGTCGATTTGGGACAGCGCGGGTCGTTCACCATCTCGGGCTTGGCCGAAGGGTCGCGGTCTTATTTCAATAAGGACTTGAAGGACATCACCCTACCGGAAGCCGCGCTGCTCGCCGGATTGATCCAGGCGCCCAGCTTTCTTTCGCCCTATCGCCATCCCGAGCGCGCTCTGGAACGGCGCAATATCGTGATCGAGTCCATGGTCGAGACTCACGACATTACGCGCGAGCAAGCCGATAAAGCCAAGGCGACGCCCCTGAAACTGGCCCCGCCGAACGTTGAGGCCAGCGATGCTCCCTACTTCGTGGATATGGTCCGCGACACCATCGTCAACAAACTGAACGAGCACGAGGTCAACGAACAGGAGTACCGCATCTATACGACGCTCGATCCCGAACTGCAACGGGCGGCCGCGCAAGCGGTCGAAACCGGCATCAAGCTGGTGGACGATCAGGTCACGAAGATGCGTACCCACATGACCAAGCTCGGAAAGAACAAGTTTGAAGCCAAGGTCACGCCCGGCCCCCAGGCGCAGGTGGCGCTGATCGCCATGGACCCTCATACCGGCGAAATCAAGGCGCTGGTTGGCGGACGAAACTACGGGGCGAGCCAACTGAACCACGCGCTCGCCAAACGTCCCACCGGCTCCATCTTCAAGCCGTTTGTGTACGCGGCCGCCATGAATACGGCGCTCGACGGCTCGACCAACGTGATCACCCCGGCGTCTATGGTTGCCGATCAGCCTTCGACATTCTCCTACGGCGACCAGATTTACGAGCCGCGCAACTACAAAGAGGAGTACCACGGCGATGTTACGCTGCGCTATGCGCTGGCGCTCTCGCTCAACAATGCGACGGTGAAGGTGGCGGAAGAAGTGGGCTACGACAAAGTGGCGAATCTGGCCAGGTCCGCCGGAATCGCCTCGGTGAAAGCCACGCCCGCGATGGCACTCGGCGCCTACGACGCCACCCCTGTCGACATGACGGCCGCCTATACAAGTTTTGCCAACGGGGGCGTGCGGCTTTCGCCCGTCTTCGTAAATTCGGTGCGCAACTCCAAAGGCGATATCATCGTCAACTTCGGCGCCGAGAAAAATCAGGTTCTCGATCCGCGCGTCGCCTTCGTCATGACCAGCATGCTGGAAGGAGTCATGAATTTCGGCACTGCCGCAGGGGTGCGCTCCCGCGGATTCACCGCCCCGGCGGCAGGTAAGACCGGAAGTTCGCACGACGGCTGGTTCGCCGGATACACCAGCAATCTGCTGTGCATCATCTGGGTCGGATACGACGATTACAGCGACCTTCACCTGAGTGGAGCGCAGACTGCGGCCCCCATCTGGGCCGAGTTCATGAAGAAAGCGGTTACCCTGCCCCAATATTCGGACGTAAAGCCTTTCACCCAGCCGGAAGGCGTAGTCGATGTGCAGCTCGACAAAATCACCAACCGCCTGGCGACGCCATCCTGTCCCGACGATTACACGATTGCCTTCGTGGCCGGCACCGAGCCCCACGATACCTGCGACCAGAGCGGCGATAAGCAGGGATTCTTCTCCCGCATATTCGGCGGAAACTCCGAGAACGCGCTGCCTCCGGCCGGCGCGAGTGGGAACGCGCAGGCTGCCGCCGGTGTCCAATCAGAGGAAGAGGCCAAGAAGAAAAAGAAAGGCTTCTTCGGCAAGATCGTTGGCGTGTTCAAGGGAGACAGCGGCTCCCCAAGTGATGACAAGGACGCGCCAGCGCCGTCCAAGAATGGTAACAGCGGCACACCGCCGCAATAGCCGCGAAAGGTGAGGTAAGGAGCACGTGCCAGAAGCGGCCGGTTTCGCGGCCTCAAACTTGCAAGGGACGTGGAATAGCATGCTGAAGGCGATGAAACTCTGAAGTTTTGTATGTTCGGCCGGGGGGAAATATGCTTTCCTGTATCCGCATCGGCTCCGTATCGCTTCTCTTCGCTACACTTCTCGTTCTCCCATTGCAGGCTCAGAATTCCGAACAGGTGGAAGTCGGTCCTCCGCCGATGCACCGCGTCGACCCGCCCGTTCCAGGGGTATCGCCCGAGGCACTCGAAAAACGTGGCGACGAACTGCGCACCGATAAGAACTATCTCGATGCGATGGACTTCTACCAAGCCGCGCTGAAAAACGGGCCGGCTAATGCGTCCGTACTCAACAAAATCGGGATCTGCCAACTCATGATGCAGCGCTACAGGGAAGCCAAAAAGAGTTTCGAGCGCGCCATCCGGGTCGACCGTAAATATGCCGACGCTTACAACAATCTCGGCGTCATTTATTACCAGGCGCACGCCTACAGCGCAGCTATCAAGAACTACGAGAAAGCGATCTCGTTGAAAAGCGACGCGGCCTCGTACTACAGCAACATGGGCGCGTCTTATTTCGGCAAGAAAGAGTTCGACAAAGCCATACAAAGCTATGCCAAGGCCATGGATCTTGATCCCGAAATCTTCGAGCGCACCACGCGCGCCGGAGTTCTGGCCCAGCTTTCTTCTCCCGAAGACCGGGCCCACTACGATTACGTCCTCGCCAAACTTTATGCCAGGACCGGCTCGTCAGAGCGTTCCTTGCACTATCTGAAGAAAGCGATGGAGGAGGGTTACAAGGACATCAAGAACGTATACAAGGACGAGGAGTTCAGCACCCTGCGCAAAGATCCCCGCTTCGCGGAACTGATGGCGTCGAAGACGCTGGCCATTCCCGATTAGCTGGCTGATAACTTACTGGCAAGAAATGAGTTAGAAAAAGCGGGAAAATAGGAAAACCTCCGAAACTTTCCCGCTAAAGCGGGGTTTCCAGAATTATGCTCCTGAAAACAACAGGGTGAGTAGGGAGAACAAACACCCACCGGTTGCGAACCCGAGCACGCCCCAAGCAAGCAACCGGTGGGTGAACTTCAGGCTCTGGGCTGTCGACCGTTAGCGTTTTCGCTGTTCGTCGCTCGCTATTCGCTTTTCGCCCAGCAAACGGCTTCCGCGAATAGCGAAGAGCGAATGGCGGCTTTCGCGAACAGCGAACAGCGTACGACGAACCACTCAGCTTCTCTCCGAAATATATTCCTCCACCGCCTGCTTCCATTTGCCCTGCGCTTTCAGGATGTACTCGACCGCGTCGCGGGCAGCGCCGTCTCCACCGGCGTGGGCCGTAACCCAGTGGGCTTCGCCTTTGACCTCGGGGCGCGCGTTCTTCACCGCGATCGCCAGACCGCATTTGCGCATCGCCGGCAAATCGATCACGTCATCGCCAACGAAAGCGGCCTCGGCGGCAGTGATTCCGTCTCTTTCAAGAATTTGCGCAAACACCAGCGCCTTGTCCTGAACCCCCTGGTATACGTGGTCAATCTTCAGATCCCGCGCCCGCAGGGCAACGGTTTCGGAGATGCGCTTGGTGATGATGCCGGTCTTGATGCCCGCCAGGCGCGCCAGCATAATGGCGGTGCCGTCGTGAGCGTGGAAACCCTTGGCTTCGATCAGGCTGGTGCTGTGGAGCCCGAAGCCGCCCTGTCCGCCATGCTGAGCGGGCGGTCCAAGTACGGTTTGCTGAGCTCCAGATTCCTGGCCTCCAGAAGGCGCGGGGAAGATCCAGATTTTGCCGTCGGTGAGAACGCCGTCGACATCGAAAAGAATGAGTTTAATTCGGCGGGCGCGAGCAGTAGCGGAAGTTTTAGGCATCGCCGCGATTCTAGCAGGCCGCAGCCTGGCTCGTGCGGAGATGCTCGTGTGGGGACCGGCGTCCTCGCGAGCCTGCCCTGAGCGAAGTCGAAGGGTCCAAGCCGAGCGCATCTCGCCCTCCAAAAGAGGCACCGGCACGGCTCGCAGCCTGCATGGTTTTGGGCCATTGATTCACACATTATAATGTGTAACAATATACACATGCCAACCAACCTCGCATTGGACGACCGCCTGATCGAAGAAGCCCGGCGGGCCGGCAAGCACAAGACCAAGAAAGAAGCGGTAAACGCCGCTCTGGATGAGTACGTCCGGCGACGCAAGCAGATGAGGATACTGGATGCCTTTGGCACCGTCTCTTTCGATCCCGCCTACGACTACAAGGCGGAACGGCGGCGGAGTTCGCGTCGTACGGGTGGCCAATCGCGGCCATGATGGTGCTTGTGGATACCCCGGTCTGGTCGCTGGCTCTGCGGCGCCGACCCGGGCATCTCAGCGGGTCAGAACAAGGTCTGGCCAACGTCCT
>Ga0224558_1002556_pt1 | contig 16434 bp, 12 predicted proteins | sample 714S32024metaG_FD_180682 | JGI IMG/M metagenome (GOLD analysis project Ga0224558, IMG submission 180682) | Peat soil microbial communities from Stordalen Mire, Sweden - 717 S3 20-24 | ecosystem: Environmental > Terrestrial > Soil > Wetlands > Peat | place: Sweden: Norrbotten County, Stordalen... | reverse complement strand
CTGCGCGCGCAGGAAGCTTCTTATCACGCCATTGCTGACACCGTTGAGGTGGAAACAGTCGCAGTGTCGCGTTCGTGGCCACGTGCCCAAATTCTTGAAGGCAGGCTCGCCACGCGAGAGAACATTTCGCTTCTTGCGAATGTGAGGACTATATGCGTACTGCCATATGATGGCTGGAAAGCAAAGAAAATCATCGACGGTCTGCCATCGCTTGATGGCATCCGGTCGGGCCTCGAATCCGATAAGGAGTTACGCCAGCAGCGAAATGAGGCTATTGAACACCTACTGCGGCAGGGATTCCAGGAGGCTGACTGTTTGTCGAAGGGCAGTGCGCCCGACGCGGAACTTCTGTTCACGAAGCTACTAGGGGGCTTTGGAAAAACCGATCTTCCGACTTATTTCTGGCTCCTTTATGCCAATGAACAGCACGGGATTACTGTTCATGGAGAACCTGAGCTACTGGGCCTCGCGAGGCCTTCGTCTGGGGACCTGCCGTTGTCGATTGCATCATTAGCCGAGCAGGTTAGGAGCGTCGTCGATGCGGGAAGAGCAGCAACTCCGGGAACAGGCCTTAACGCCATAAAGGGCTTGTCCGAGGTCAAGGCGATTTGTTTGTCGGCGCCCGAAGGTATCAAGTCTCAACTTGCGACCATGGTACAAACGACTGGGCTTCGGCTGGTGGGTTGCCGGGAGGATCCCAAGTCGAGCTACGATGCTCTCCTTGAAGTTACTTCAACATATGATTCCTGGACGTTCGAACTGACGCCAAGGGGAGGAGCGGATGATCTTTACAAGGCTAAAGCTAGGAATTTGCAAACTGGGATGAAGGATTTCGGTAAGGCTCTTAATAGAGCAGAGCGCCATTAGCTGCTCAATAGGTTGCGCGAGGTCGCCAGCGACGAAGTTGGGTTGCGGCAGGTCTTTCAACCCCGAATAGAAAACGGCGGAGTGCAAATTAGCCCTCCGCCGGAAATCAAAGATTAAGGGGGTCAGGCTGCCGTCTTGTTTCGTGCCTTTGGCTTGACCCTTGTTTTCTTATCTCGTTTGGCAGCCAATTCCTTGGCCACGGCTTTCTGGAGTTTCTCAGTGTCCACTCGATAGCGTTTGGCGGCGTCCATAAGAACGTCGTCGCGGCTGGCGGTGGATCGCTGATAAGCCGAATCCAGCAGGCTGATTTCCAGAAGCAGCTTGCAGAGTTCGGCCTCGTCGTAGGTGCCCACTTGCTTGGCCAAAGGCTCCTGCGCGGACGCAGAGTCTTTCTTCGCCTCTAGCTTGTGCCGCTTCGCCAGAGCCGGAACCTGGCTATAGGAGAGATGGCCGATCAGGTAATGGGCGACCGCTAGCAGGTCGGCCTTCTTTAACGGAACCGATACGCGTTGAAGGATCGTAGCCAAGATACGATGCCGAGTCGTAATGGCCAGTTTCTCCTTTTCGATGCGCTTCCGTTCCTCCGCCCGCTCCCGCTCGACTTGCTGCGGAGCGGGCGTGTTCGGATGGTGGATACGGCAAGCGGGATCGGCACAAACCTTGACGACCTGTCCACGCTTACCGCCGTCCACAACGATGGCCTCGGCCATCTTGTCACACGGTTTCTGAACGGCTGAGAGCTTCGCGCTTGCGCCGTTTGCTTTCGGCTTCTTGATCTCCAACTCCACATACTGATTCCGTCCCAAGGGAGCGCCCTCTCGGGAATTCCACGCCGCCGAAATCTGTATTAGCTGCGGCTTGGTTTCCAGAGTCTTTTTCACGCAAGCGTCAATCTTGGCCCGGAAACAGTCGGGCGAAGTGCAGGAATCTTTCCGCACGTCGGGGAAGAGTAGCTTGTTGAAGCCAGTTCGCTTCGGACAGTTGGCGCACGAACTTGCTTCGGGAACGAGCGTCTCATCCTGCTTGTCAAACGGCGCTGAGGCCAGTTGTAGCAAGATGTTCGACTCGATCCACGCTGCCAGTTCACGAACGGGAATCAAGACTTGGCTGTTGCCCTCGCTTGTCCACAAGCCCCGAAAGGCGGCTGAGAATGCCTCCTGCTGTTGCGAAGCCGGGAGCTTGGCGATCAGCAAAGCATGGCCGATGGTGATCTGGTCCTTCAGGAATGCCTCGGCCACGGGCGGTATCAGGTCAGCGAGCTTAATACGACCGTAGACGTAAGCCTCGCTCTTGCCAGCACGCGAGGCTATGGTGGCGATGGTGTAGGCAGGCTCTCCGAGTTCCAAGAGTGACTTGAAACCCAGAGCTTCCTCAAGCGGGTGGATGTCCTCGCGTTGCAGGTTCTCAACGCACTGGGCCTCGATTGCCTCGGCATCCGTCAGCTTGACTACGCGGACAGGAAGTTTTTCGAGTTCCGCCAGTTTCGCCGCTCTCAGGCGACGTGCCCCGGCGACTACCTCGTATTTGCTTTCCTCCAGTTCGCGTACCAGAAGAGGGGCCAGAATCCCTTGGGTCTTGAAGCTGGCCGCTAGTTCTTCGAGGCTCTTCGGATCAAAGCGTTTGCGGGGATTGGTAGCTGACTCCGCAAGCGCGGTGATAGGAACGCTGCGATATTCATGGTTGTTGACTGCATTTTGCGAACTCGGCATGATCTTTTCTCCTCTCATTTGTGTTTGGTCATGTGTTGGTGGACTCGGCGCACACGTCGGGCTTGAAAACCAGACGGTGCAGGTGTTGGCGTGTTATGCGGCTGTCGCGAGTGCCGCTGGCTCGGGGGCAATGCCCCCGAGGATCACGGCAGCGGTTTGCTGAACGGCTTCCAAGCTCTCGCGGAGAAGATTGGCGTCTCCATGCCAAAGCTGGATGTAGTCCTGGGATGCAGTTCCGTTTTGCAGTCCGACCGATTGGCAAACTACAAAGGCCACGGCTTCGGCCTCGGTTTCGCGGACCTGTTTAGTGGTTAACGTGCGGCGCTCGCCCCTGTGCAGCATTTCGTGGGCGATCTCATGTACAAGGGTCGAAAATTCCTCGGCGGCCTGCATCCCGGATAGGAGCGTGATCTTCCCGCCATACGAGAGACCCTTCGCGGGAGCAATTCTCTCGGAGAAACTGATCTCGACACTTTGCGATTCGACGAACTTAAACAGGCGTTCGCGGTATCCGCTCACGTCACCGTTTACTTCGGTCAGCGTCGGGATTTCCTTGCCTTCGGTCTGGCTGATGTCGAAGATGTAGACGGCCCGGAATCCGTACAGCGTCCGCTGACCCTCGGTCGTTGCGTCTTGACTCGGCTCGTCGGTTGCTACATCTTTCGTGCTTCGTCTTCCGACCATCGGGGCGAGAATGAAAATGCCTTTTTCTCCCCGTTTAACGAAGCGGCCAAGCGAGTTCCATGTACGAAGTCCGGCGACGTTAGTAGCGTCCGGCTTCTGGCGTGCGATGAGCATGATGTTGCCGAAGCTGTAGTTGTGAAATTTCGCCATCGCTCCGAGGTATGCGGTGAGGACTTCACTGTGACCGGACTCCAGCGCTGCGACGAGGAAATCCACAGCCTCTTTGGTTCGTTGGTTGACTTCTTCTAATTTCATTGTTTTTCCCTTTCTGCCGTTTCCGGCTTGTTTCTTTCTTCACTTGAGCGGCAGCGGGAAGAAACAAGCCGGAACGGTGAAAGGGACTAAACGGAGGCCGAAGAAGGGTGGCAGGGCGTGAGTGAAAGCGCGGTGAGTGCCAAACGCGGTTGGGGTTCGTTTGGCGCGAAACCGGCGCAGTCCGAAACGCCCGTCCGAGCCGCGGCCAAGCGGCGTCCACCCGGAAGAGGGCGGAGTGGCGGGAAATCGCGAAGCCACGTTGCCTGAACTGTGGTCTACAAAGTGGATAATGGTCATTTTGCGAGGGTCACGATGTTGTTGCGGAGATATATACTCGTGCCGAAAGGCTAGAGTGAGGTTCGCACGATGATTGACTTTGAGAAGATACGCGCAGAGGAAGTCTATCGCGCCAAGGTCAGAGGAAGGCTTGAGTCTCGGACACCTAAGCAGTCGAAAATTCTTGCGTTTCTCAACACGAATTTTGGGCTGTTCTTGTTGTCGACCGTTTTCATCAGCTCCTTTTCATGGGGTTTCAATGCGTGGCTAACGCACGAGCGTGAGCTCAAAGAGGCAAAAAAAGATCAGCAGAAGCTCGGTTTGGAAATTATGAACCGCCTGCGTTATCTGGATGAACTTCGAAAGCCGTTTGCCTACAACGAACGGCACGCGATTGAAACGGCCATAAGTGGTTTTAACGCTCGCGCTAACGTCAATCCGTCTTGGATACCGCATTACAGCTCAGTTTTCCCGGAATATCAGGAACGCAGTCTGATGTCACTCGTCTGGCAGCTTGAAACGCTTTCCACAGGGAGTACGCGTGAGAAGTTGAAATCTGTGCATAGGCCAATAGAGACGGCTGGTCAATACCTGGAAAGACTGGAGTATAAGAAAATCAATGCTCCTGACAAAAACCCAGAGGGGATAATCGAAACGCTTGAGCTTTCTGAGAACGACAGCAAGAAGTTTGAAAGCGAGGTCTTGAACCCTCTCGGTTTCTTGCGTGAACCGACGTACTTTGAACACCATTAGCGTTTCAAACAGCGGACATGCGGGAGGGAAGGTTTGGAAGAGGAAGACGGCGTGCGAAATCAGAGAGGCTTAGGATTGAAACTTTATTCTGCTTCGCAGACTGCAGCAGCCACTTTACGCTCTCAGTTGTCGCGTCCGCATCGCCAGTGCCGTCGTGAAATAGAAGAACTTTGTTCAAGATATCGACTGTTGCAAGATCGGCTATCAGGTCGCTACTAGGTTGGGAGTTCCAGTCGCGAGATGAGATATGCCAGCCGACGGGCTGAAGGCCGACCTCCGCAGCGCCGCGAAAGTATGATGCGCTTGCAATGCCGTAGGGCGGGCGGCAGAAATGGGGCTTCACGCCACAGATGTCATGAATGGTCGCGAGGCAATTGCGCAGATCGGCAGTTATCTCATCTGTCGTTTGGGATGTGACCGGGCGGTGTTGCCAGCCATGTACCCCCAATTCGCATCCGGCCTGGGTGATTGCCCGAATGAGGCCAGGGTGCTTGATCGCATCTGAGACAATCAAGAAAAATGTCGCCGTGCAGCTAAGGTCGTCCAGCATTTTCAGTATGCGAACCGTGGCGACGGGATGTGGACCATCATCAAATGTTAGTGAACAACAACGAGTACTCGTTGCATGCGTTCGGGACCATCTCTTCGGGGCAGTTTGGTCTGCGAAGCGATTCTTAATAAAGTTTACACCCGGAATCCCTTGCCCTTCGGAGGACTCAACCACATTTTTGATGAGCGTTGCGTGTTTGCGCCGGAATCGCTCCATTGCTCGTTTGTGAAGTCTGTGGAGAAAAGGATCTACTGGATGCAATTGGTGATAAGACTCGATTTCTGGGGCAGAAATAATCGGGATGTCGGCGGTTTGACAGCGCGCGCCGAACTCCCAGTCCTCCATCGGTTGCATCGCAGTATCAAATCCCCCGATCTTGCCGAAGAGGTCTGAGGACATGGATACATTACCCGTGCCGAGTCGTAGGAACCGGAAGGGTTTGTGGACGACCTGACCGTGCTGCGCAACATAAGGCGCCCACCCTGCAAGGTACGGATCAGCGAAAGTGAGGGGTTCGACTGAGTGCCATAGTGGGCGGCGGTCATTTTGCTTAACCAGGTCGATTGAACCTCCAAATTGAGTCGCAGTCGCAGTACGGTAGAACTGCTCTCGGGCAAAACGAAGTTGCTCCAAGAGCTTGCGGATAACGCGGCTGTCGATTTTAGAGGGTTCAAGGAAGGTCGCCACCTTGCGCCCGAACAGGCCGCCAACAATGATGGACGGTCGGTCAGAATCACGATGGCGTAAGTGATGACTGCTGAGGACATCAGGAGGCACAATGCGGTCGGCGTCGGCAAAAAAAAGCATCGGGTGTACGGCAACGGATGCACCTACATTGCGTGCGTGGGCGGGGCCATGCCTCTCTGAAAGTCGGATGAAGCGGATGCGAGGATGCTGAACACGGAGGGTGCGCTCCAAGGGGCGGGTTGATCCATCATCAATCACTAAGAGTTCGGTTTCGTAAGGCCCCTTTAGCGCATCACTTTCCATCCAAGAGCGGAGAGCATATCTGAGGAGCTCAGGTCTTCCGTGAGCGGGTATTACGATGCTCCATTTAAGTGTTGGAGGTGGCAGAGTGCGCTTTTCAAACTGGGCATCTACCCCAGAGTGAGTGGCAGTGGCCTGCAAGTGTTGTCGCAGTGCGTTAGCTTCAGCAGAAAGAATCAATAGCTTGGCCAGCGCAGTCTTGCGAGGGTTTCTTCGGCTGAGCGAGTCGATTGCGGAGTCAACATGGTAGAGCGCCCGGTTGATGAAAGACGCCGGTGCCACGCGGTGAACACGAGCGAGAGTCAGGCGGTCCTCGAAGAAGCGCCCGTCGAAAATGTCCTGTATGCTCCATCCCCCGAGTTTTCGTAGCAGTTCAGCGCGATACGCTCGTGGAGCCTGGACTGGTTTGTAGGTAAGTAACTGGGTGTCGGATCGAACGGAGTGTCCACTTTCTGTTGTTGACACGTCGCCTTCGTGCACTACAGCGCGTCCGTAGATCGCGCCAATCATGGGATTCGAGTGGAAGCGTTCACAAAACCTCTCCAAGGCGTCGGGTTCTAGCCAGTCATCAGCGTCCAATTGAACGACAAGTTCCGATCTGGCAAGTTCGAGACCACGGTTAAGGGATCGAGCGAGACCTCGATTCGTCGGATTCAGGACCAAACGGATCCGGCCGTCAATCCCGTAGGAACGGACAAGATCTTCTGTCTTGTCAGAAGAGGCATCGTCGACGACGATCAATTCAAAAGACTGCAGACTCTGCAGTAGGACGCTATTGATCGCACGGCGGACTGTACGTTCGGAATTACAGGTCGTAAGCAGAACGGAGACTTGTGGTGTGGAGAGAGCAGTTGAAGAGGGCTGAAGAATTTGGTAGTCCCAGCAGTTGCGATCGAGTCGTAGTAAAGCCCTGCGATGAAACGTATGGTTGGTTACAAGGTAGGAAAAATCGCGGAGTAGGGCGGCCAATCGCGGCCAGGGATACCAGCCAGGCAGAATCCACGTGTTTGCGCACCGTAGACCCGGAAGTCGAGACGTGAGGTCCAGGAATTCCGTGTGACATCGTTCGACAGTACGTCGGTAAGAACGCATCAACATGAGCGCACGGTCCTCCGCATGCGCTCGAATTTCAGGGCACTTACTACCTAAGTGCTTCCACCCGTTTGCTTGCTCCATGCGCGACACAACTGATCTCGGATGCTCGATATGTATAGCACGGCATTCGGGAGAGAATCGAAAGCGGGCGCCGACCCTAAGTAGTCGATAGCCTAGGTCCAAATCGTGGCACCGATGCCCCTCCTCATCAAATCCGCCGACTCTCTCAAAGAGGCGTTTCGGGAGGGAGACGTTACCAGAATAGAGGTTTTCCCAACTGGCAGGCATTCCCATAGTTGCACGGTAGTCGGGGATAGTTCGACTAAACCAGACGGTGAAACCGGCCGTTTTGGCTTCGAGCAAGTGATGTTGATCTACCGGGAGTTCGTACCAGCCTCCACAAATGACATGGTTTGGGTGAAGACGATGGAAGCGAAGATGCTCTTCTAAACAACGGACATCAAGGATCGAATCGGAGTCGATAAACAAAATGGTGTTACGTCGTGCAGAACGTGCACCAAGATTGCGCATCAAGCCAGCGGTATGGCCGTTGAAGCCCTTCGGTCTTGCGTAGTGCAAAACACTGAGCTTTGGTCCGATAGTGCGCCACTCTCCGATGGACAGGACTGAGGGCGATTCCGCGATAATTGTTACGTCGAAGAAGTTGGAGTCGAGGGTCTGTCGCAACAGACTTCGAATCGTGTGGGCAAAACTGGGGCTGCCTGAATAAGGGATGACTACACTGAGGCCTACCATCTTAGTGTTTGCGTCGTGAGCGACGGCTCTTGTGCCGCTTGCGTTCTTGTTTAGGCGAACTCTCCTTGTTCACTGGAGCGTCTAGGGACATCGGTCCGTACATGTACCCACCACCATAGAACCCGTACGCGCCCCCGTATGAGCCAGCATCCTTCCCCCCCCCTCGCTTTTTCCCGATGAACATTTTAGTCTTTTCGCCGCCGCGAGGAACCAAAGAGGTGGGGCGAATTGGTTCGAACTGAACGTCACTGGGTGGAACGCCGGGAAGGTGAGACCACCCTTTCTTGGCTAATGTTCCAATCGAAAACTCAGCGTCTGTAACACCCACAATCATTACGGTAAATCCAAGGTCGATGAACTTTCGGAAGTGGAGGCCATCGGTTCGTCCATCTACCTCCCCTTTCCTCTGATAGCCTGCGGCCCCCAGAGCAAAGTATTCGATCTTGTAATGGACACTACGCGAAGAGCGGATCAGGACCCAGAACCCAGAGTCGGCGGCTGATAGTTGGAAAGCGACTAAGTCTTGAGGGAGTCGCTGCCGCTTGCTTTTGGTCTTCGCCATTCACTCAACCTCTTACTTCCATGCCTTGGCCAACACCAACTGATAGAAATTACGGTCTGTCCGATTCAAGTCGGTGGGGCTCACATCGGCTTGACCCAGGCCGGACAGGTAGCATACGGAGGAGAACAGATTGCCTTTAGTTGTGACTTCAGATCGCCGAAACTGAGACAGCAACAATTTCACTGACTTCCTCGTGAATCTCCAATTATCGCCCATCCTAACATAGTCCTTTTCTATGAATGGCACGCTTAGGAGCAATCGCCCGCCAGGGCACAGGACGCGACGAAGTTCGGAGACTGCTCGCGTCGGATCGTCGACATATTGCAGGACCTGGGTACAGATGACGACGTCATAGGTACTCGTTGCTATGGTTCCGAGGTGTTGAATGTCGCCGCGAATTGTAACGAACGGTGTGTGTGGATTTAGATCGACTACATCATACGAGACAATGTGCGGCGGGGGGACCAACGTGCGGTAACGTTGACCACCGCACTCAAGAATGTGCCCGCGAACTCGCTTTAACTCCAGCCGCAGGAAAGCATCTATGAAGAAGCGGTCGATTGCCCCGCCGCGGCTTTCACCCCACTTTTCGCAGAACGGTTCGAAGCGTTTAAAGTCGCCGAATTTCATAATGGAGTCGCGCTGAGGGTCACGCCATGCGGGAGGCCCGATCTGGTTGGTCGCTCGCTATTCTTGCCGGGAGGTGAGAAAAAATCAAGAGCAGAGGCCGCTACCGGAGGGACGTAGACCTAGTTCAAAGCGGCATGATCCCCAGTGGACCATTTGGCGTGCGACGAGTTGGGCCGTTGGACCGAAATAGAAATTAACCGAGCTGTAGCACACCCAGGTAGGTGAGAGGCTTATGTAGGCTCTTGAAGACTCGATTTGTGCGACGCTGCTGCTGTGCTTTGTCTGGCATAGTGTCCTCTTGTGTGAAGCGGATGGGAATGGCGTTACACGCCCCACAGCCAACTCAGGACATTCACCGCGAGAACAGCAATGCCCGTTCCGGCGGCAACGCCGGCCAGCGCCTTCTTTGCGCCGGGTTCGCCGTGGGCGAAACCGTACCCGCCGATCACGATCGCAACCAGACTTGCAACCTTCGCAATGGTGCCGGTGAAAAGGCTTTGTATGGCGTTGAAGCCGGTGTCGAACGGTGAACCCTGTGCCATCGCAACCATAGGTACGAGGAAAAGCAGCGCAAGAATAACGGCGGGTGGACGCACGCACTTCGATCGAAGAACCGACTGGATTTGACGGATGAGATAAATTTGGGACCAACGTGGCATATGCACCTCCAGCAGGGGCTTAAAGCGGCTGCTTTTAGCGCAAACCTAAACGCACTGAATCACGCTGTCCAATAACTTTTCGGATGGAGTTCATTCCTGGGGGTTATGAGTCCGAGAGGCAGAGTGATTCGACCTGGAACTTGTTGTCGAGGTCGGCATGAGAAAAGCTCCATCGACCTTGCAACAAAGGACATAGCCATCGTCGTTTGTACAATGTTCGATGCCCCCATTAAGGTCCGGGCAACCTGCGGCGATTGCTTCGATAGCAGGAAGACATGGCCACCGCAATCGCTACCTCACGGAGTGTCTCAAGTTTTTCGCGAGTGATTGTCGTTCCGTAAGCCACGGTGTTTCAATAAGTTCCGCATCCGCGAAGCGGGTGATCAACGAGAATCGGATGCGACGAACCGGGCTGGTGCTGTCTTTTAATAACCTGCAGGAATGAACTCGATACGAGAAGTTATTGGACACGGCGGAAGGAATGAATCAAATTGGTTAACATCGCCGGTCCAGCAGGAACTTGACCAACCGGGCCGCCATCTCGCATCGAGAATACCTGATTCTTTAACGAGGACTCTATGTCAACCCAGCCTAGTTCGATTGCACGACCGCAGTCCCCACATCTGATCCCTGAAATTCCAATTAAGCCAGGATCAGATCCAGCATCGATCGCCCAGATCCTCCGCTCCTACCATCGGGCCCTCACTGCTCGCGAGATAGCCGAGATTCTCCATCTGCACCCGGTCACGGTTTACCGCAAGGCAAAGGCGCACATCATCCCGTGCAGGTTCATAGGCACCGCAGTGCGCTTTGATCCTGGCGCCATCGCCCAGTGGTGGGAGAAGTCTCACCCTTAACCCACATTTTCTTTTTCAGTCCAGCGTAAGTCAGTCTACGATCGGTGTCGTTGATCGACTGTCCGAATTCCAGTTTTGGCAATCAACTATGAAGGGCACCGGACCTTCGTGGAGCCAGCCTGTCCTGCTGTCTTTCTTCAGTGATCGGTGCGCAGCGGATTGGAGCAAGAGATTCATCTTGACTTTCCGATTATCTAGAGCGTATCGTCGCGGCAAATCGGCGAACGGAAGGAAGAAGCTCTTCGAGCTTCTCATCCGAGGGGGCTTCTCTCGCCGACTACCCCAAATGTAGGCCGTTGTGTGACTTGTCCGCTGATGTGAACGTGCGTTGTGTTTCGCCACGATCAGCCTGCGGTTGAAGTGTGCCTAACGGAGCCCGCGGAAAAATGGGACTTGGTCAACTCATGGTAATGGAGGGAATCGCGTGAGAACTTCTGCTAAATCCGCAGTTACTGTGGCATTACTGCTTTTCTCTGTCATCGCCGTAGACCGATCGTTGGCTCAAGGAAAGAATGCATCCGCGTCGGCTACGAGTCCCTCAAACAGCAGTCCCTCGAATAGTGCCCCTTCTAGCAGTGGGTCGGGCCTGCAGGGCAAGTCGTTCACGAGAGACACGTGGAATGCACAACTCAGGCAATTGCCCGAAGCAAGGGACATTGGACTTCACAGTGACAAAGACATTGTATTCGTCTGCTACAAACTAGCCGCCGGCAAGAATGCAGCTACGCCGTTTGTTCTTAACAACATACCAATTGATCCAAATGGTGATCCTCCTCGATGGCAGCCGAAACACGACTATCAAGCTTCCGATTGGGTGTATTCGTCGAATCACCACGGACGTTATTACCAAGCACAGGGAACTGGTAAGTCAGGAGACTCCGAACCCAATTTCCCATCGGCCGCGGAAAGCACAGTTACCGAGAGAACGGGAGATAATTTGACCTGGAAAGACATGGGCTACTTTGGGTATAGCCCCTTTGTTCCGCGCTGGACGCAACATACGAACTATCCGCCCGGCTCCCTAGTCACTCTATCATCAGCCAAAGGACACTACTTCGAGTTGCAAGGTACTGGAGGGACTTCAGACACTCACGAACCAAGGGAGAAGGATCACAGGGCAGTCGAGACGTCTGGCTTAGTGTGGAAGGATATGGGCGATCTGTTGTCACAGGACAAACGCGAATGCGCCACTGTGACTTCTTCTCGTCCTTTCCTGATGAACCAAAACCTGGTCGTAGCTGTTGAAATGACTGATATTCCTGAGAAAGTCCAGGAGAGATTCTCGATCCTAAATTTCAATGTCACCAATCAGCAGGCGCAGCCTATAAACGTAACTCCAATCCAGCCTACTATTTCTGCCGGAACAGCATCTGGTTCGCAAGGAGGGGTTGCCGCCGCCGGGATTCGGAGCGAGTCAGTTCCGCCGCGAAAACGTCAAATCTATTATCTAACATGGCCCAGCCTCGTGACAGGAGACTCGATCACTGCCATTAACTTAAACTTGGTCTACACACCCGTTGCCCCGGCGTTGCCATGGAAGCCGGAGACTTTTTATCCCGCCGGAAGTATTGTGATTCCTAGTACGGCGGCTGGTGGCGGGCCTTCTACGACGAATGGACATTACTATCAGGCGCTTACTAGCGGAATCTCCGATAGTGCTACAAGTCCCAACTTTGCTTCAGCGCTCGCGACAGTGCCGACATTTCATGAGGGATCGGGGCTAACCTGGAAAGATATTGGGCCTACTCCCCCTTCAACCGCCCCCGCTGTCTGGACGAAAAATGCACCATATGGCGCAGGTGATTTGATTATTCCACCGGAAAAGACCGGGCATTATTATCAAGCGCAGGCTCATGCCCAGTCTGGCGCTAATCCTCCGCCCTTTCTCACTGCGATGGGCGGAGAAACCGTGTCAGACGTCCAAAATCTTTCTTGGAAGGATATGGGAAATAGACTGCCAATCCCGCCACCCCCTATATGGATATCGGGACAGACATATTACACAGGTGAACTGATCACTCCGCCAACGAGCAACGGACACTACTACCGAGCTCAGGCCAGCGGAAAATCACGTTCCACTCCGCCTCCATTCCACGTAGATGGAACTTCGGTCGATGATGGTCCTAATCTTTCCTGGAGTGACATGGGCACAACCACGCTGAACCCATCTCCTCCGATGTGGCAGGCCAGTAGCGCCTATGCGACTGGTGCACAAGTCACCCCAAATCCTCCAAACGGTCATTACTATCAAGCCCTCACCGCAGGGGTCACAGGGCCTAATGCACCGGCCTTTCCCGTCAATGGAACAACAATCGCTGAGACAGACGGCTTAGTGTGGACGGATTCTGGGACAACTCCGCCAACAGGTGCAAAACTAAAGTATTGGGCGGCAACGACACCTTTCATAATTAATGATGTTGTCCAAGATTCATCCACAGGACACTACTATACAGTTGTCCAAGCAGGTATTTCAGGGACCAATCCTCCGACTTTTTCTGTGTTGGCTCCGAAAACTGTACCTGAACAAAACAATCAAATTGCTTGGCAAGACATGGGCACGACCCTTCCATCTTCCATCTCCAGCGGCCAACCTCAGCCAGCCGACCAAACGGTATCTACGATAAATTACTCATTTCCGCAATCTCACGGTCTTAGCTACTTCAGCCTTACTTCAGGTGTAGTCCTGAGCTCGATTCAGACCAGAAGCTTTCTTAACACCAGTTCGACGTCCACGCCAAATTGGGTAACAGTTAAGAATGGTCCTATTGTCGACCCCATCCTCGCGCTGACGGTATTCCCCAAGCCTGTCGATGCGGAACGTCCGTGGCACAAGAGCGATCTGATTCCTGGAGCAATGATTGCATTTTCATTGACGTCGCCAAGCACAAATTTTTACTTTGGAGGAAGCAGCGTGGCCTTCGTTAGAAATGTCCAGGTCGTATATGGGTTCAGCGCGGCCAGAATAAATACCTTGCAACCGGCATCACTTCAGATGAGTTCAACTTCACCGGCGACACGACAGCAGTTTGCAAAAGGAGCCTTCGTTGGAGTGTCGTTCAATATCGTCGGACTGATTACAAGTGCTTCTAAGAGTCTTTTCTGAAGTCCGAACCTTGAATTGTTGTGCAGGGGCAGCCTCATGAATATAGCTCGGAGTGTGAAGAAGTGCTGCGAGAAAACAGCGTTGCTCTGCGAACTGCTTCGCTATCGATCACAACATTTGTTGCTGTCCTACTCGCCAATAGTTCTCGTTGCGATCACATTCTTTCTGATGTTCTTGGCGGCCTGTAGCTCAAAACCAAAATCTGTGACTCAGCCAGCTTTGAGACCTTTGCCCAACGTGCCTCTTGCTGTTGCGGAGGTACCTACTGCAGAAGTGTTGGATGCTGCCGGTGCTGCACTCGTGCTAGGAAAGGCTTCGTCAATTCTAAAGCAGAATTCTTGTGGCCTCGTGCTGAGCCTGGATGGAAACGTACTACCCTTAAATGTCAATCAAAGCACTATCTATACTTCTGACGACTATGACGAGGTGTGTACTCGGCCTGGATACATACATATAGTCGAGGGCATTAATTGGTGCAGTGGCACGAGTAAACCTAACATACTCGGGTGTTCGAGCAACCCTGGAACGTGTGTGGTCGTTGTTCGCTATAACCCGCCTGCCTCGCAGGATCCGCAGCAACTCGATGAAGCGATTTTGTGGCTTCACGAATACGGACACACGAAGAATCTCAAACATAGAAACGATTCCAACGCAGTGATGAACCTCAATATAGAACCAGCGCATCTCAACATAAGCTCGAACGAATGCTCGGTCTATCTTGGCCTTACGAATGCAACATCGTCTCAACCTTCGCAAGTTGCCCCAGCTACGGTGGAAGAGTTCGTCCGGCGAGTCTACATTCATGGTGTGCCTTTCGAGCAGGCGAAGCGATACACAGCTGCTGCGAATGTGAGGACGCTGGCCGCCATGTTGGGGGACCATTCTCAAGAGCAGTATTGGCCGAATGTGGTCGCCACCTTGGGGGCGATCGGCACTCCCGAGGCATCCAAGCAGTTGGTATCGTTCGTTTCCCAAGGTGAAGGTAAACTGTCCCCGGCGGCATTCAGAGCAAAAACAAGTGCACTTGTAGCGATGGGGTACGTCTTGGGACAATCGGGGCGACAATCAGTTCTTAACTATCTCGTTAAACAAGCAGATCCAATATCATGGTCGAATGTGAGGTGGTCTACTCCGTCTTCGTCAGATACAACGGACAGGGACTTGACCCTTGCAAGAGGTGCAGTTGCTGCCCTTGGTCTGTCAGGCGACCCCAAGGCCCAGGTAGTCTTGCGAAACCTAGAGCTTGGGGCGCCCACTGATCCGACGTTCAACTCGCAAATTCGAAAGTCCGCACAATATGCGCTGAACGAGAGCAAAGCGGTCCGGGAGACCGGGTTCGACGCTTATGTTATTGAAAAAGAAAGGCTTAGTGATGATCCCTCGATTCAGAAAGAGATTCCCAAGGCGAAACCTCAATAGAGCCTTACCCTTGGGACGAGGAGTATAATTGACATGAGGTAAGCGCTTATGAGGAACTGGCTGAGGTTGTGTGTCGTCCTCTCCATGAGCGTCGTTGGCAGTGCAGTCGCCCAGTCGCAGTGTGTGGCACACGACAGCCCTCTCGCGGCCTTTATTCATAAAGGTTTTGTTCATGGCGTCCGGTATTCTGAGTCCTCCAAATATCGGACGGATGATGATGTGGACCTTCTCGCTTGCATGCTTCGAGACAAGCAAGAGGAGTTTTATTATCGGAATATCGTTGTCGTCCTCGGTATCGGCAGGAATCCTCGTGCCACACAACACTTAATTAGCTTCATTGAATCTGGAGACGGAGTGCTGACGCGAAACAGTTATGCGGCACGGTCCACTGCGCTCATGTCTCTCGGGTATCTCGCTACGGTCGATCCACGAGCGATGTCCTATCTTAAAGCTAGTGCTGAACCGGAAAAATGGACGTCAAGAGACATAAAGTGGTCCGCTCCTGGTCAGTCTGATACCGAAGAGGCCTTGGCTCAGCGAAATGACGATCTGGCGAGGCACGCCATTCTCGGATTGGGATTGTCCGGCGATCCGAGTGCCGCCATATTTCTGTCTCAACTATCGAAAAAAGAAATCTTACAGACTAAGGCAGACTTTCGGAATGTGATAGCTCAGGCGCTGCAGACGAATGACGAAGTGCAGAAAGTGGGAATTGCGGCTTACAGCGAGCGGCCATAGAGTTGAAACTCCTTTGCGAAGAACTTCAGCCGCAAAAGTCTTCGAGTCTTCGAGCAACCCTCCTTCAGGCAGTGATACCAGTGATACCGAAAACAGTGACAAATAGGGTTCCAGCAGCAACGCATGCAACGGCGGCTATCAGGTGAAACATGTCGTAAGACATTGTAATAGCTTGAGTTAGTTGGCATGTGCTTGAAACGCAGAAGGATAGCCGTTGTAGAGAGATAGAATCCCACTCTCTCCGCCAAATCCTTTATAATCAACGATTTGGAGTGATTTTGTTACCTATTCATAACCCACTCTCGGCACTAGTTTTCATCTTTAGAATGAGCGACATGCAGTTTCGCGCGGTCAGAAAACGTTCCAATAAGTCTGAAAGCGAGAGAGCGGCTGATTCAGAATCAGCTATTCGACGGCAAACAAAACCTACATTGAGGCTCGCCTGCCGCCAAATATTACGTGATGTCGTAAACTCTGGGCATGATTCTCGGCGTGATATCGAATGGGAAGATGAGTCCCGCTGCCGACGAAGGT
>Ga0224558_1002555_pt1 | contig 16436 bp, 13 predicted proteins | sample 714S32024metaG_FD_180682 | JGI IMG/M metagenome (GOLD analysis project Ga0224558, IMG submission 180682) | Peat soil microbial communities from Stordalen Mire, Sweden - 717 S3 20-24 | ecosystem: Environmental > Terrestrial > Soil > Wetlands > Peat | place: Sweden: Norrbotten County, Stordalen... | reverse complement strand
TCCTGCGGCAACGCTCGGCGCAGCAGGTGGAGAGCCAGCGTTTGCTCATGCCTCTGGTCATCGAACTGACTCCGGCACAGCAGGCGATCTTCAGCGACATTGCCGAAGAACTTGCGCACAATGGTTTTGAGGCGGAGCCCTTCGGCGCGCGCAGCGTAGCGGTGAAGGTCGCGCCGGCGGGAGTGGACGCGGCCCAGATCGAGCACATGCTGAACGAAATCTTCGAGCAGCTCACGCGCGAAGAGCAGGCCATCAATCTGGAAGCGGTGCGCACCCGCATCGCAGCCTCGATCGCATGCCACGCCGCCATCAAAGTCAATATGCCACTCGACCAGAACAAGATGGAGTGGTTGCTAGCGGAACTGGCAAAAACCGAGCATCCCATGAGTTGCCCTCACGGTAGGCCGGTAGTGCTGCGCTATTCCATGCAGGATATTCAGAAGGCATTCAAGAGGATCTAGGACGCTCGCTTTTCGCGGTTCGCTGTTCGCCAAGAGCAGGAATCGCGTAGCCCAAATCGAACAGCGATCAGCCAACAGCGAAAAGCTGTGTTCTAATCGAAATCATGACCGACGCGGAACTTCTGCAGGCTCGCATGCACAAGTGGCGCCTCGACGGCCAGCCCATGCGCACTCTCGACGACGCGCGCGCCTTCCTCGAGTCGGTGGGATTTTGCCTGATGTATCCTACGCGCCCTCCGGTTCTGTTGCCGACTTTCATGGGAGCCTGGGTGGGAGCGGATGACAAGCTGCCCACGCGCCAGCATGCCTACGCCGATCCGCGTGCGAAAGAAGCGACTGAGTTGATGGTGCGTGCGCTCCGTGACCAGGCAGCTTACGAGGCTCCGCTCTTTGACGAGAACAACGCATTCTTGCTGGCCGCCTCGGTGTTTCCTTATTTTTATGCGCTCGTGGGCGAGCGCAACCCCAAGCAGCCGCCGGCAACCGGACCGCGCTCTCCCTATTCGCCGCTGGCCTGTGACGCTTTCGAAATCATCCGCCGCCGTGGACCGATTTCGAAAACGAAACTGGGCGAGATGCTGGGCGGTTCGCTTTCGAACGCCGGGCTCGATCGCGGGTTGAGCGAACTCTGGGCCAAACTGCGCATCACGCGCGTGGATTACACGGTGGAGGAAGGCTCGGTGTGGGACGAGTTGTCGCGTTGGGCGCCGGATGTTGTGTGCGAGGGCGTCGGAATTTCTGTGCCCGAAGCGCTCTCGGCTCTGGTCTCGAAATATCTGGACTGCGTGCTGGCCGTGGATGAGGCAGAGGTCGAGAACTTCCTGGCAAACTTCGTCCCAAGGACGCGCGTGAAAGAAGCAATTCATGCCTTGCTCGCGGCACGCGAACTGAGCTTCGTGCACGTCGGGAGCAAGTCGCTGCTGCAAGTAACGCCGCCAAAGCAAGCCTATGTCCCCAAGCCCCGCCCAGAGCGGGTGGGCTAGCAGGAAGCAACTGTGGCTTAGCATTGGCTTCGTATCAGGGCATCGCTTCAGCGATGCCAAAAGCGCCTCAAAATCAGATGCCCTGTTAGGGGCCGGGCGCCGACATTCGACTCCTCCGTGTTGCCTGTGGTGAAGCTCTCCCTCGCTCCGTGTACAATGCTCAGTTCGCTCAATGACGGATTCTTCCCAACGCAAACTCATCATTGCCATTGACGGCCCCGCCGGAGCCGGCAAGAGCACCATCGCGTCCCGCCTGGCGCGCAAACTCGGCTACGTGAACCTGGAGAGCGGAGCGATGTATCGCGCCCTGGCGCTCAGGGCGATCGAGTGGGACGCTTCCTTTGATGACGAGGCCACACTGCTGAAGATGGCGCAGGATTCGCGCATTACTCTCGACCGCTCCATCGGCGGCAATCGTGTGCTGCTCAACGGAAAAGATGTTTCCGAGCGGATCCGCGAGCGCGATGTGAGCGAGGCGGCCTCGCGCGTCTCGGTGCATCCCAAGGTGCGAGAGTGGATGGTGGAGCGGCAGCGCGAGATGGGCATCGGCGGCGGCGTCGTAATGGAGGGCCGCGACATTGGGACAAAAGTTTTTCCCGATGCCGATTTAAAGATTTTTCTCGACGCCGATCCCGTGATTCGCGAGCAGCGCCGGCTCGACCAGCGGAAGGTGAAGGGCGCGCCGGCCGAGGCAATGGCTGCGGAGCTTCGTGAGCGCGACCGGCGCGACCGCACCCGCGCGGCTTCACCGCTCGTGGCCGCCGAGGATGCGGTGGTGCTCGACTCGACGAAGATGAGCGAGGAAGAAGTCGTCAATCGCATCGAGGAGTTAGCGGAGCAGCGATTGGCGGCGATCCGCTAAGGGTTTGCGCGCGCGACGAAAAGCGCCCCCAAGCGAAGCGCATCCCGCAGCATTTACTGGGATGGCGCGCTGGTCGCCAACTACAACGGCGGCGCGGACGAAATCCATCCCGCTGGAGTGACGCCTCACCGAAGTCACTGCGAAAGCAACAACCCGTTGCCGTATAATAAAAAGTACTGTGCTCAAATATTCAATCGTAGTTCCCCTCCACAACGAACAGGAGAACGTCACCGACCTGTACGCGCGGCTTAAGTCCGTGATGGAAGCGAGCGGCGAGACCTTCGAGATGGTGCTGGTCGATGACGGCTCGATCGACGGCACGTTCGGGCTGCTGCGTGAGATTGCCGCCGTTGACAGCCGCGTGACCGTAGTCAAGCTGCGCCGCAATTTTGGTCAGACTGCCGGCCTCGCCGCCGGATTTGACCACGCCCGCGGCGAATACATCATCGCCATGGACGGCGACTTGCAGCACGATCCTGCCGACATCCCGTTGTTCCTGGAAAAAATTGCCGAAGGCTACGACATCGTCAGCGGGTGGCGCAAGAATCGCGTCGATAATTTCTGGCTGCGCCGCATCCCGTCGCTCTGCGCCAACTGGCTGATGGCCAAGCTGAGCGGCGTCGACATCCACGACTTCGGCACCACTTTTAAAGCCTACCGCCGCGAAATCCTGGGGCAGATTCCGCTTTACGGAGAGCTTCACCGCTTCATCCCTGCGCTGGCTTCATGGCACGGCGCGTCGATCGTCGAAGTGCCGATCAGGAACGTGAACCGGGAACGCGGGACGTCGCATTACGGAATCTCGCGCACCTTCCGTGTCTTCTTCGATCTCCTCACCATCCGCTTCCTGCTCAAGTATCTTTCCCGCCCCTTGCACTTCTTCGGCACGGTGGGGATGTTCAGCATTTTTGCGGGCAGCGCCGTTTCCTTCTGGCTCGTCCTGCAGAAGGTCTGGCACCACACCGACATCATGTACCAGCACGGCCCGCTGATGCTGTTCTCCGCCGTCCTCTTGCTGGCGGGCCTGAACATGCTCGCCGTCGGCCTGCTCGGAGAAATGCAGGTGCGCCATTATCACGAGCCTGCCCAGCGCGCCCCGTACTCCGTCGATCGCATCCTGCGCGCGCAAAGCGAAGAGAGCACCATCTCCGATTAGCTCGATCCCGGTTCCAGTGGAGAGACGGGCGCCGCGCCCGTCCGGAGGGCAGTCGAAGGCTCCAGTCGGCGGGGGGCGACCGGCTCCTCACCAATCCCGCCGCAAAGCGCTATAATTTTTAGCGCGGCTATGCCAACCACAACTCAATTCGAATTGCGTCTAGCCAGCCGGATGTCGCGGCTAGGTACGGAAACTGCCTTTGAAGTCCTAAGTCGCGCCCGCGCCCTGGAAAAGCAGGGTAAAGAAATCATTCACCTTGAAATTGGCGAGCCCGACTTCGACACCCCCGCCAATATCATCGAGGCCGGCGTCGACGCGCTTTACATGGGATGGACCCACTACGGTCCCGCCGCCGGCCTGCCCGATCTGCGCCAGGCCATTGCCGACTATGTCAGCCGCACCCGCAAAGTCCCGGTGTCGAGCGAGGAAGTGGTTGTTGTTCCAGGTGGCAAGCCGATTATTTTCTTCACGATGCTGGCACTAATTGAAGATGGAGATGAAGTCATTTATCCCAATCCCGGCTTCCCCATCTACGAGTCCATGATCAATTATTCGCACGGCAAGGCGATTCCCATTCGGCTCCGCGAAGAGCGCGACTTCTCCCTCGATGTCAAAGAACTGGCCTCGCTGATTTCCGACCGCACCAAGCTGATCATCCTGAACTCGCCCCACAACCCGACCGGAGGCACGCTTACCCAAAAAGATGTTCTGGAAATAGCCGAGGCCATCGGAGACCGTAACATCCTCATTCTTTCGGACGAAATCTACAGCCGCCTCATCTACGAAGGCGAGCACTTCTCCATCATGAGCGTACCCGGTTTCAAAGAGCGCACCATTCTGCTCGACGGCTTCTCCAAAACCTACGCCATGACCGGATGGCGCATGGGCTACGGCGTAATGCGTCCCGATCTGGCCGTGCCCATCGCGCGCCTCATGACCAACTCGACCTCCTGCACCGCCAGCTTCACCCAGGTTGCCGGAATTGCGGCACTGCGCGGCGACCAGTCCTCGGTCGACAAAATGAGCGCTGAATTCAAGCGCCGCCGCGATGCCTTCGTCGCCGGCCTGAACAAGATCAAAGGCTTCTCCTGCCGTCTGCCCAAAGGCGCATTCTACGTCTTTCCGAACATTACCAAGACCGGCTGGCCGTCGAAGAAACTGGCCGACGCGCTGCTTGAGCAAGCCGGTGTTGCCTGCCTCTCCGGCACCGCCTTCGGCGAATACGGAGAAGGCTATCTCCGCTTCAGCGTAGCCAATTCGCTCGAGAACCTGAACACGGCCTTGGCAAAAATCGAAGACTGGGTAGGGAAGAACCTGCGCTGAAAAGTGGAGAGCCGCTCCACCGTGTGAATTTCCTGGAGACTCTGCGACCTCCGCGATCTCTGCGTTAAAGCTCTCTTTCATGTCCTTTAACCGAGCCTGCCCGATTTGGTGTAAAATTCCGCCGCTATGGCAAACATCGACAAGCACCCCGCCGGCTCTTTCTGCTGGATTGAACTCCACACCACCGACCAGACCGCCGCCAAGAGCTTCTACGGCGCGCTCTTCGGCTGGGCTCCCCATGACAATCCGATGGGTCCGAACGATTTTTACACCGAATTCAAACTTCAGGGCCGTGAAGCCGCCGCCGCATGCACCCTGCGCCCCGAGGAGCGTTCACAGGGCGTTCCTCCGCACTGGATGATTTACATCGCCGTCGAGAACACCGCCGCCGCCGTCACCCAGGCGCAGCAGCGAGGCGGCAAAATTCTCGCCCCTGCGTTCGACGTCATGGATGCCGGCCGCATGGCGGTCGTCCAGGATCCCACGGGCGCGGTTTTCTGCGTCTGGCAGGCCAACAAGAACGCCGGAATCGGAATCGCCGAAGTCGCCGGCACGCTCTGCTGGGCCGATCTAAGCACGCCCGACGCAAAACGCGCTTCCGACTTTTACTCCCGCCTTTTCGGATGGCAGGTAACCACCGACCCTAAAGATCCCTCCGGCTACCTGCACATCAAGAACGGCGAGCATTTCATCGGAGGCATTCCACCCGCCGTTTATCGCCAGCCCGGAACGCCGCCGCACTGGCTAGCCTACTTCCAGGTCGATGACGTGGATGCTTCTGCGTCCAAGGCCAAGCAGATGGGCGCCAATCTTTATCTCGCGCCCATGACGATGGAAGGCGTAGGAAGAATGTCGGTCATCGCCGACCCGCAGGGCGCAGTGTTCGCGATCTTCAAATCGGCCCGCTAAGGTGGTGCGTAGCCTGAACTGAAGTTGTCATCCTGAGCGAAGCGAAGGACCTGCTTTCTTCTGCGCCGGCAAAGAGCAGGTCCTTCGCTTCGCTCAGGATGACACATCTTAGGTTGATTTCATGGCAGGCGTCACCCCCACCTGTGACCCCGCTCACTGAAGCCTGCAACAGCGCCGGTTACGCTCAAGCTGTAAGCCTATGCGCCGTTTCCCGTCCTGCCCAAAGTCCGGCGCCCGCGAAGGAGCTACCCCATGTCTATTCAGAATTCGACCACCGGCGAAGTTTTGCGTTCCTACACCATTGACGAACTGAAACAGCAGGCCAACTTGATGCGCGGCTACGACCTCGCCGCCTTGTGCGCAGCCACCTCCGGGCACGCCGGCGGCACGCTCTCCATCATGGACATTACCGCCGCGCTCTACCTTCGCGTTGCCAACCACGATCCCAAGAATCCCAATTGGCCGGACCGCGATCGCATCGTCTGGTCCACGGGCCACAAAGCGCCCAGCCTGTATCTGGGGCTAGCTTTCGCCGGCTTCTGCCCAAAAGAAGACGTAGCGCTCCTGCGCAAGCTCTATTCGGCCTATCAGGGGCATCCGCACTGGCTGAAACTGCCAGGCGTAGAGGTTTCCACCGGATCGCTGGGCCAAGGCCTGAGCATCGCCGTAGGCATAGCGCTAGCCGCCAAGCTAGACAAGAAAAATCACCGTGTCTTCTGCATCATGGGAGACGGCGAGCAGCAGGAAGGCCAGATCTGGGAAGCCGCGATGGAAGCGGGCCACTTCAAGCTCGACAACCTCATCGGCATCGTCGACCGCAACCGTCTCCAGATCGACGGCTGGGTGAAAGACGTAATGAACGTCGAGCCCCTCGAAGATAAATATCGCGCCTTCGGATGGGAAGTCCTCACCATCGACGGCCACGACATGAAGCAGGTAGTCGAAGCGCTGGAAAATGCCAATGCCAATACCAAAGCCAAAGCCGGCTCCGGCAAGCCCACCGTAATCATCGCCGACACCGTCAAAGGCAAAGGCGTCAGCTTCATGGAAAACATTGCCGGATGGCACGGCAAAGCGCCCAGCGTGGAAGAGTTAAACAAAGCCTTGAAGGAACTCGGTCTCGAAGGCCAGATCCCCGTCGAGCAACTCTTCGCCCACGCCCGGCAATATCAAGCCGAGGTCGAGCGCAAACTCGACGCCAAGATGCCCAAGTTCCACCGCAACTACTGGTGGAACGCCGCCGAAAACATGAAAGTGCAAATGAAGCCCACGCGCCTCGGCTTCGGCCAGTCGTTGGCCGCCAATGGCGACGATCCCCGCATCGTCTGCTTCGGACTCGACATTTCCGGCTCCATCACCATCAGCGAGTTCTACGCCGGTAAGCCCGAGCGCAAATCGCGCTGGATCAGCATGGGCATAGCCGAGCAGTCCGCCACCTCAGCCGCCGCCGGCCTCGCCAAAGAAGGCAAGCTGCCCGTCTTCGGCACCTACGCGACCTTTGCCGCCGCCCGCAATCTCGACCAGATCCGAACCTCCATCTGCTACGGCAACTTCAACGTCCTGATCGCCGGAGCTCACGGCGGCGTCAGCGTCGGCCCCGACGGCGCCACCCACCAGGCCCTCGAAGACTGTTTCGCCATGTGCGGACTGCCCAACATGACCGTCGTCGTCCCCTGCGACATCGTCGAAACCCGCAAAGCCACCGACTACCTGCTGCTCAAGCACGTGGGACCGAAGTACATCCGCTTCGCCCGCGAAGCGACGCCGATTGTCACCGACGAAAAAACGCCCTTCGTCTTCGGCAAAGCCAACGTGATTCGCTTGCGTCGCGAGGCGGCGAATTTCATCGAAGCCTTCGAGACCAAACTGGAATCCGAATACCGCGACGAGCGTGAAGACCTCACCATCATCGCCTGCGGTCCCATGGTGCCCGAAGCCATGCGAGCCGCCTGGATCCTGAAGTCCGACTTCGGCTACGAAACCCGCGTCCTCAACCTGCACACCCTGAAGCCGCTCGACACCGAAGCCATAGTGCGAGCCGCCCGCGACACCAGCGTCGTCCTGACCGCCGAAGAGCACCAGATCGGCGCGCTGGCGTGGCCCGTCGCAAGCGCCATCACCCAATCGCCCGCTCTCTACGGCATCCCCGTCATCACCGGCGCCATCGGAGTGAAAGACCGCTTCGGAGATTCCGGCGCTCCCTGGGAGCTGATCAAGGAATTCGAAGTCTCCGCCGAACACATCGCCGCCAAAGCAGTGGAGTTGATCGGCGTAAAGAAATCGCAAACCCGGCCGCCGCTGTCCGAAGTCCATTTGGTGGGGACAAAGTAATGTATCGACATTGTAGATACACTGGACTATACTGTGTATTATTCAGAAGGGCCGTTCATGAAGACACAGATGGTCAAGTGGGGTAATAGTCTAGCCGTGCGCATTCCCAAGCCCGTGGTTAAGGAAGCTAAGCTGAAGGAAGGCGATTCGCTGGAGATCGAAGCCGCCGCCGAAGGCCGCGTCGAACTGCGCCGGGCAACGAAGATTCCCACGCTGTCGCAACTCGTTTCCCAGATCACCCCGGAGAATCGCTACGGCGAGATTTCAACCGGCGCGGAAGTAGGGAAGGAAGTTGTCGAATGGTGACTCCCTACGTGCCGGAAGCCGGGGACATCGTGATGATGGACTTCGATCCGCATATTGGCCGCGAACAAGCTAAGCGACGCCCAGCATTAGTACTTACGGATCAGCGCTACAACCGCGCCAGCGGCCTCGCCGTTGTTTGTCCGCTTACGAGCAAGCGCAAACCCTATCCCTTCGCTCTGCCCATCACCGTTGATCAGGTAGAGGGTGCTGTTCTCGTCGATCAGTTGAAGAGCATGGATTGGGCTGGCCGCAAAGCGAAATTCCACTCCACGGCTGAGCCCGCCTTAGTCGGCAAAGTGCGGCAATATGTCGCGGTTTTGCTCGCCATCCGCTGATCCACGTCTTCGGGCAGCCCGTTGGCATGAAACGCAAGAGAATCCAGCCCCGGAGGGGCGAGCGAGCTTAGCCCCGCGCTTCAGCGCGGGGAAGATTGGGGAAAGTGATTCAAGTCCCGGAGGGACGGCCCAATTCTCGCGCAAACTCTCAAACCGCCGGGACGGCTTGCTCACCATATTAGACGGGTTGCCTGACAGACGCCGCCGATGGTACAACCCTCCCGAGGCTCTCCCGCTCGTGAAAAAGCTCGTGAAAACAATCGCCGTCGTTTCCCTCCTCGCTCTTTCCACCCTGCTAGTCGTGTTCGTGGTCGCACGCGCCGCCGACCGTCAGCGCCGCATCAATCTTCCGACCAGCAAGAGCCTGACCCTCCCCGTCCCCGGCTACCTCGCCCGCACCAACAGCTTTCCCGCCACCATAGCCCTCAGCCCCGATGGCCGTTATGCAGCGCTGCTCAATCAGGGCTACGGCACGCAGGAAACGGGCGCGCGCCAATCGATCGCCATTCTCGATCTCAGCAACAATCAGTTGCACGACTTTCCCGACGACCGCCTGAGCGACGACTACTCCACTCACCAAAGTTATTTCATCGGCCTGGCTTTTTCGCGCGACGGCAATCATCTCTATGCCTCGATGGGCTCGATCACCGACCCCACCGGCGAGAAGCCAACCAGCACCGGCAACGGCATCGCGGTGTACAAATTCACAGCCGGCGAAGTCACTCCCGAGCGCTTCCTCAAGATCCCGCCCCAATCCATCGCCGAAGGTAAAGAAGTAGCATTCGGTCTGCGGAAAACTCCCGCCGGAACCGCGATTCCCTATCCCGCCGGATTCGCGGTGTTGCCCCCCGCAAAGCCGAAAGTGGAGGGACGGGCGCCCTCGCCCGTCTCAGCGGCAGGCGATCGCCTCTTGGTAGCCAACAATCTCTCCGACAACGTCGTGCTCCTCGACATGAACTCCGGCCAAGTTTTGAAGTCCTTCGACCTGAGTCGCAGTCGCTACGTGCCCGCTGCGTATCCGTATACAGTCGTCGCTAACAAAGCCGGTACCAAAGCGTGGGCGAGTCTGTGGAATGACAGCACCGTCGTAGAGCTGGATCTTCAGACCGGCAAGATCACTCGTTGGATCGAAGTGTTGAACCCTCGCCTCGGTCTCAGTTCACATCCCACCGCGATGTTGCTAGACCCAAAAGAGGACACGCTCTATGTCGCGCTGGCAAATGCCGACTCAGTATTGGCTGTTTCCCTGGAAACAGGGATTACCTACACCCGCTATCGCACAAATCTGTATAACGCTGACCCCACCTTTCTGGCAATCGCTCTTTCGGCCGACGGTGAATATCTTTTCGCCGCCAGCGCTTCGCTCGACGCGGTCGCGATGTTTAACGTTAGACATGACCTTAAACCACCAGTGATGGCCCGTACGTCAGACTCAACGCCCCTCGGCCTCATCCCCACCGAGTGGTATCCGAGCGCCCTGGCCACCGCCGGCAATGACCTGCTGATCGCCACCGCCAAAGGGCAGGGCAGCGGTCCCAACAATATGCTGAATCAGCTGAAGGGCGAGCGCAAAAGAAAAGAGCATCCCTATATTCCAACGCTGATCGGCGGCTCCATCCAGCGCCTGAGCCTCTCGGACATCGACAAGAATCTAGCCGCCTACACCCACCAAGTAGAAGAAGATAATCTAATCCGTTCCGACGGCGGCAAGCTCGAATTTGCCGGTGGAACGAACCCCATCCGCCACGTGATCTACGTGCTGAAGGAAAATCGCACCTACGATCAGATCCTCGGCGACCTGCCCGTCGGCGACGGCGACCCATCGCTAACCATGTATGGCAAAGACATTACGCCCAACCAGCACAAGCTAGCGCTGCAATTCGGAGTGCTAGACAATTTCTACGACAGCGGCGAAGTTTCCGGCGACGGCCACCTCTGGTCCATCGCCGCCGCCACCTCCGACTACAACGAGAAAACCTGGCCCATAGCCTATCGCAGCAAAGAGCGAACCTACGATTTTGGCGGCAGCGTCGCCGAAGAATTTCCGCTCGAGCAGGGAATCCCTGACGTGGACGATCCCGCCACCGGCTTCCTCTGGGACAACCTAGCCCGCCGCGGCCTCACCTATCGCATCTACGGAGAATTCATTGCCGCCGTGTGGTGCAAAAGCGAAAAAGCGAAATCGCCCAAGGAAGGAACGCCGTCTCCCAGTTCCGCAACTTGCCCGGTTTCCGAAATTAAGAAAGGCGATCCACTCCCCGCGAACGTCGGCAACCCGCGCGGCGGCCCGAGCCCCTGGCCGTGGGCGATTCCACAGATGAAGCGCACGCGGCCCACCAAAGCCGCGCTGCGCGATCACTACGATCCGCAATTTCCCGACTTCAACACCGACTATCCCGACCAGCTCCGCGCCGACGAATTCCTCCGCGAATTCGCCGAGTTCGTGAAAGCCAAGGGAAGCGCCAAAGAACTTCCGCAGTTCACGCTCCTCTACCTGCCCGACGACCACACCGGAGGCACGCGTCCCGGCAAGCCCACGCCGCAGGCCTCGGTCGCCGACAACGATCTGGCGGTAGGTCGCGTAGTCGATGCCGTCTCCCACAGCCCCTACTGGGACGACACCGCCATCTTCGTCGTCGAGGACGACGCGCAGGATGGCGCCGATCACATCGATGCCCATCGATCTATCGCCCTGGTCGTCAGCAAGTATGCGCCGCGCATGCCGCAAACGTTCGTCGATCATCACTTCTACACGACCGTCAGCCTGGTCCACACCATGGAAGCTCTGCTCGGCCTGCCGCCGATGAATCTGTTCGACGCCCACGCTCCGCTCATGTCGCCGCTGTTTTCCGGCCCGGGAACGCAGCCGCCGTTTCAGGCCGACGACAATAATCTGCGCAGCGGCCTCATCTATAAAGTGAACGAAAACAACGCCCCCGGAGCAAAAGAATCGTCGCAGATGAACTTCTCGAAGCCAGACGCTGCCGATGCGAAAAAGCTAAACGCAATCCTCTGGCAGAATGCAAGAGGCGACGTCCCGAGGCCAACCACAGATCGCAGACCCTGAACCAATCCCGTAGCGACAGCCGCCCTCGGCTGTCCAGCGGAGCGCAGCTCCGCAAAGCCGCCGCAAGCTAAGCTACAATTTGCCAGTGGAATCCCCGATCCAGTGCACCAACCTGCGCAAGACCTACGACGGCAAAGTCGAAGCCGTCCGCGGCCTGAGCCTGCAAATCGAAGCCGGCCAGTGCTTCGGCCTCCTCGGCCCCAACGGAGCAGGGAAGACCACCACCATCGAAATCCTCGAGGGCCTGCTCGCCCCCACCTCCGGCGAAGTCCGCATCTTCGGCCACACCTGGAACGACAACCCGCGCCAATTGCGCGAGTGGATCGGCATCTCGCTCCAGGAAACGCGCCTGTCAGAAAGGCTAAACGTCCGCGAAACCATCGAACTCTTTGCCAGCTTTTACAGCGAACCGCGCCCCGCCGACGACATCCTCGAAGAACTCCAACTCACCGAGAAATCCGACGCCTGGGTAGGCAAACTTTCCGGCGGCCAGAAGCAGCGCCTGGCCGTAGCCACCGCGCTCGTAGGCAATCCGCGCATCCTTTTTCTCGACGAACCCACCACCGGACTCGATCCTCAAAGCCGCCGCCAGCTCTGGGACATCATCCGTGTCTTCCAGAGAAAAGGTGGAACCGTCCTGCTCACCACCCATTACATGGACGAGGCCGAGCGCCTCTGCGACCGTCTAGCCATCGTCGATCACGGCCAGATCATCGCCGAAGGCACTCCCGTCGACCTCATCGACCGCCTCGGCGGCCACCACGTGGTCGAGTTCAAAGTCAGTAACAACGGAAACGACAACGATAACGACAACCTCGACCGCTGGCGCTCCCTGCCCAGCGTAGAGTCCGTCCGCCGCGAGGATTCAACCGTCTGTCTAAGTGTCCGCGAGCCGCACCTCACCATCCCCGCTCTTCTGGATGCGGTAACCAGCGACGGCCATCAACTCGAACACCTGAGCACGCGCCAGGCGAGCCTGGAAGATGTCTTCGTGCTCCTCACCGGCCGCCACCTGCGAGAAGACTGAATGGCAACCACCGAAACCCACGCCCCCAACCTCCACGCTCATAAGAATCAGCCGCCGCCCGCGCGCGGATCCCGCGGCAACGCACTCCACAATGGCCGCTGGTCCGGATACCGTCATCTCCTCTGGGCGCGCATCCTCGAACTCTGGCGCGAGCCCGAAGTCGTATTCTGGGTCTTCGTCTTCCCCCTGCTGCTGGCGGCGGGTCTTGGCATAGCCTTTCGCAACAAGCCCGCGGACATCACCTCGGTCGTAGTGGTCGAAGGCGAGGGCGCGAAAAAAACGCTAGCCATGCTCCAGAATTCAGATAAGACCTCGCCCGGCCACTCCCCCGCTCGCGCCAATGTCCGAGCCACCGTGCTCGATCGCGATGCCGCGCTCAAGGCTTTCCACTTAGGCAAGTTCGATCTGGCGATCGAGTCCAATCCCGACGGCAGCTACACTTTTTATTACGATCCCGCGCGCCCCGAGAGCGTCCTCTCCCGCGCCGAAATCGACGCCCAGCTCCAATCCGCCGCCGGACGCAAAGATGCGCTCATCACTACCGCGCAATCTTCCAGCGAACCCGGCTCCCGTTACATCGACTTCCTGATCCCCGGCCTGCTCGGCATGAACCTCATGAACTCCGGCATGTGGGGAGTGGGCTTCGCGCTGGTGGAAATGCGCCAGCGCAAATTGCTGAAGCGCTTCATAGCCACGCCCATGCGCCGCAGCGATTTCCTTCTCGCCCTAACCAGCAGCCGCCTGGTGCTGATGGTGATTGAAGTAGGCTTGCTCTTAAGCTTCGGCGTGCTCGTCTTTCACATGCCAGTGCATGGATGGAGATCGATCTTCTACGTCATCCTTCTAGGATCGCTCGGAGCCGTAGCCTTCGGCGGCATAGGCCTGCTAACCGCCTGCCGCGCCCAGAAAATCGAAACCGTTTCCGGCCTCATCAACCTGGTCATGATGCCGATGTGGATCTTCTCCGGCGTCTTCTTTTCCTATCAGAGATTTCCCGCCATCACCTACCCCTTCATCAAAGCCCTCCCGCTAACCGCGCTCAACGACGCGCTGCGAGCCACGATATTAGAAGGCGCGACCCTAGCCTCCCAATCCGGACGCTTGCTCGTCCTGGCAGTTTGGGGCGGGGTCTCGTTCATCCTCGCCTTGCGCTGGTTTCGGTGGACGTAGGGTAGTTTTCAGCCGTCAGCCATCAGTTTTCAATTGGGTGCCCCACTCCTTTGCGCTTTTTGCAAGGGGCGGGTGTGTGCGCCGTCACATCTTTCGCGGGCATTCGCATTACGCTCACCTCTTGCCCAAAGATCGCAAGCGTTTTTGCGGTGCGTTCCGCTTTTTAGGCGCTTTTCCGACAACTTCGGCTTCAGTGTAAGTGTCAGAGCAAACACACGGTTGACAGATTGAATCCGCAGCCAGCGTGAGTTCGTCACTTGATCATCATCAGCGAGCGGACATCGACGCCCCCCAATCCGGAGCTTAAGACACAACCGTAAGGCGTTTTAACCTTGAGAGATTCCCGCTCAATCGCCCGCACCAGTTGCACCACACATCACGCGGCGAGCAATTTATCCATCAGTATCGGGCCCCCGTGCTCCGCGATCGACGCAAAAAACTTCCGCCCATCGAAGCGATGAACCTCGTATGACCGTTGCACGCGCTCGACGAAGCCCTGTTTGCGGAAGATGTGCTGCGACACCTTGTTCGTCGCTTCGGTGACGGCCACCCGATAACCTCTGCGCGTCCCGTGCTCCAGGCAAGCCGTGACGAGTTGCTGCGCCACTCCACGTCCGGCGACACGATTGGAGACCCCGAGGAGGAACAGGTGGAGTGAATCGCCGGAACGCACCGCCTGGCCTCCCCTGTACTCCGTATCCAGTTGGCCCAGGATATCGAAGATCGGATCGAACTTCGCGCTCAGCCGATCCATCCCGTCAGGCAGCGCTGATGCCGAGTCCTCCGTCAAAAGCGCGCCGACCAGATCACCTGTGCCGGCCAACCGCGCCACGATTGTCAGACCCTGGGCGGCCACCTTAGGGCATAACAACCGCACGAACGCCTCGAATTCAGAAGCGGTCAGGCCGACTGCGACGGCGGGTGGATCGTAACGGCTGAACGTTTCCCCCAGAAGTTTTGCCATTGCTTCAGCTTCGGAGGGGACATAGAGGCCGTACTCGATCTGCATGTGTTCAGAACCTCATGCGGGGTGTCGACCGGGCGAAGGCAATCACGGCTCGACCTTGTACAGCGCCATCATGCCGGCCCGCATGTGCTCGTCGAAGTGGCAGTGGTACATCCAGGTGCCGGGATCGTCGGGAACCATGTCCACGGTCTCCATCTGGGCGGGACCGATAAAGATCACGTCGGTCCGCTTGCCGCCGTCCAGCACCACGTTGCCGTGCCAGTGAGGAGTGTGCAGGTTCGCTCCCTCTCCGATGGTGACTACGTACCAGCGCACGCGCTCGCCCTTCTTCATCGTCATCAACGGCCCGTTGGCAAACATGTAGCCGTTAATCGTTGAGCGGAAATTCACTCCCGTAAATCCCGCGCCGAAGAAGTTGAAGTTGCCTTTGCCGTCGCTGGCATCGGTTTCCAGTTTATTGGTGCCTTTCGGATCGCTGGTGTAGGTATCGATGTTGTGCTGCAGATACCAACTGGCGTTCTCGTCGACGATCATGAACAGGCTGATAAATTCACGGTCAACGTCTGTGGGGCGACCGGTTGGACCGGCAGCGCCCTTACGGCTGATGAGTATGACCCCGACCAGTCCGCTCTCAACGTCTTTCTGCTCATCGGCGTGCGAGTGATAGAGCCACACAATCGAGCTGGGGTCGTTGGGGCCGGGGCCGGCGCGTTCCGGGACCTCCCAGATGTAGGTGTGGGTCTTGCCCGGCGCCACGCCTTTCTTGTCAGGCGTCGAGGCGCCGTCGTTGTAGCCGGTGCCCTCGGAGTCCTTGGCATAGAAGACGCCGTGCGGGTGCATGGCGAACGGATGGGTGGCGTTGTTCTTGAAAACGACCTTGATGGTGTCCCCAACTTCGGCGCGCAGTACCGGGCCGAGAAATCCGGTGTGCTCCCACTCGGTGGGACGCGGCTTAAGCGTGGTGAAAGTCTCGTCGGTGTATTCGCGGTAGATGGCCTTGCGGTAGGTGCTGCCGATGCGGTGCGGTCCGCGCTCAGTGAACAGCTTGGCATAGTCCATGAAGGGCATGCCCATCATCTGATCAACGCCGAGCGGGGTGTAGTTCCAGTCCACCTCGTCAGCGGCTACGTAGTAGGTGTGAACCGTCCTTGCATCTGCGTTCTGAGCAAAGGTGGGAATTGTGAACAGGGAAAAAGCCAAGACGACGAGCAGACAGGACCTACGCATCAACACCCCTCAATTGATTGACGGCTCCCGGATGTTTAATCTGGGATTTTCGATTTGGACTTCTGGTACGCGCATCATATCGCTTCTGCGGACCTCGCCACAACGAATTTTCCCACCTGTAGAGGAACTGCGAGATCGCAACGGAGTGCGATCACAAGGCAATTCGCTAGGCGGACGGGTGCCCCTCGATAAGAGAGAAGGCTCTGTCAAGGGCAAAAATATCCTGGGCAGTGCCGAAGCACCGCTTGCTTTGCCAGAGAGGTTGAGGACCAAGGCTCTGGAAATCTCACGCTGAATCACCTACCGGTGGAA
>Ga0224558_1002553_pt1 | contig 16442 bp, 17 predicted proteins | sample 714S32024metaG_FD_180682 | JGI IMG/M metagenome (GOLD analysis project Ga0224558, IMG submission 180682) | Peat soil microbial communities from Stordalen Mire, Sweden - 717 S3 20-24 | ecosystem: Environmental > Terrestrial > Soil > Wetlands > Peat | place: Sweden: Norrbotten County, Stordalen... | reverse complement strand
TGTCGAACTGGTCGCTTGCGGCCTTGGTGGTCGGTGTCGGCGCGACGACGGCAGCCCTGGCACGGACCATACCGGCGACGACCAGCAGCACCGTCGCGGTGGCGACTCCGAGATCCACAACAACCTCGTCCACCACGGGCAACCAGTCCTCGCCGAAGGTCACCAGTCCGGTTGCAACCTCGAGCGCCTCAGGCGTTTCGGCGTCGACCGCGGGTGCGTCGAGCGTCGGCACTTCGTCATCGAGCGCTGGACGTGCGACATTCGCTGTCTCGAGGGACTCGTGATGTCGTTGCTTCAGACAGTCGAAGCTCGAGCCTCCGCGTGGGAACGGGTCGACGGGAGCGAGACTGGTGTCGCGATGGCCGAGCGAGCTGCGCTCGGCACGATGGCCCGTGTCGTGGCATGGCCCCCAGAAGCACTTCCCATGGCGCTCGGCGCGGTCGATCGAGAGCTCGAGGCGCTCGAGCATCAGGCGAGTCGGTTTCGCGGCGACTCTGAGATCTCGCGCCTCCATCGCTCCAAGGGCGAGATGTTCCTCGTGAGTGATGGGCTCGCCGAGGCGATCGAAGCCGCACTGGCGGCCGCTCGGTGGACGAACGGGCTCGTGGACCCGACTGTTGGTGGGGCGCTCGTGTCGTTGGGCTACGACCGCGACTTTGCCGCGATCGACCGCGACGGCGACCCCTCGGACCAACCACGTCTTCCGGCTCCCGGCTGGGGGTCGGTACGGCTCGAAGGCCGTATCGTCCATCTGCCTCACGGAATCACGTTGGACCTCGGTGCGACCGCCAAAGGCCTCGGTTCAGACCGGGCCGCAGCCGCGGCGTTCACCGACATGGGACGTACGGGGGGAGTGCTCGTCAGCCTTGGCGGCGACATCGCAGTCGCAGGACGATGCCCCCAAGGAGGCTGGCCGGTCCTGGTGGACGAGGACCCGATCGCGCATGACGGATCGCAGGCACAGGTGGTGCGCTTGATCGAGGGTGCACTGGCGACCTCGTCTGTCGGGTGCCGGCGCTGGCGGCGAGGGGATCAGGATCTGCACCACATCATCGACCCACGGACCGGTTCTCCCTCGACCGGTCCGTGGCGGACGGCGAGTGTCGCCGCGCTGACTTGTGTTGTCGCCAACGCGGCATCCACGGCACTCATCGTCGGAGGCGAAGAGGCCGAACGCTGGCTCTCCGAGACCGGGCTGCCCGCACGGCTCGTCGGGCATGACGGCTTGGTGCGCTTCGTTGGATCGTGGCCCCGAGACGACGGCGGAGCGCTCGACATTCCACCAGTCGATTACCTCGGAACCCCAATCAGGGCCCTCAGGAGCACATCATGAGTGCCGTCGCTACTGCGACGACCGGTTTGCCCTGGCTGTGGCTCGTGTCGCGTGGCAGTGGACTCGTCCTGCTGGTCCTTTTCACTGCGGTTGTCGTGCTGGGCGTGTCCACGCGCCTGGGATCGGCACCGCGAGCATTGCCGCGGTTCGCCGTTGCCGAACTGCACCGCACACTGGCGTTGTTCGCCGTCGCCCTCCTCGTCCTCCATGTCGTCACGGCAATCCTTGACCCGTACGTCAGGATTGGCTGGTGGGCAACGGTGTTGCCCTTTGCCTCGCACTACCGGGCCCTCGCTCTCGGCCTTGGCACGTTGGCTGTCGATTTCGGCGCGGCGGTGGTGCTGACGAGCCTTGCGCGTCGACGTCTGGGGTTCCGGCTGTGGCGTGCGGTGCACTGGCTTGCGTACCTGTCGTGGCCACTCGCGTTCGCTCACACACTCACAGCAGGCGGCGACATGGGTATTTGGTGGGTAGCCGGCCTCGTGTGGGGATCGGCCAGCGCGGTTGCCGTCGCCGTCGGGGCCAGGGTGCTGGCCTCGATCCGCAGCGGGGCCGTCAGCCTGTCACGTGGCTCGGTGCTGTCTAAGGTTCCGAGGATTCCCGCCGGAGCAAGGGGTGCGTGATGCCGACACATGGCCTCGTGCTACAGCCACGCGCCCTGCCACGAGAGGAACGGGTGGAGGTCTCCCGGCTCCTCCCAGATGGCACCGCGAATTGTGCAGGTCTCGCGGACCACCTGGTCCGTCACGGCGAGCTCCCGCCGTCTCGAAGGTCGCTCGCCTGGCGCGAGACGATGACCACCGAGATCGAACACGCAGGCCTGGTCGGCCACGGGGGGGCTGCATTCCCGACGGCGAAGAAGCTGAAGGCGGTGATCTCGCAGGCCAGCCGAGCCGTCGTGATCGCCAATGGCACCGAAGGCGAGCCGGCGAGCGAGAAGGACAGGACGCTCCTCACTCGCGCGCCTCACCTGGTGCTCGACGGGGCATCGGTTGCCGCTGACATCGTGGAGGCGAGCGAAGTTCTCGTGGTCGTCCATCGTGACGTTCGGGCAGCGGTCGATGCCGCCGTAGACGAGCGACGCAGCGCTGAGCTTGATCGTGTACCTCTTCGCGTTGTGACAGCAGCCGATCGGTTCGTCGCCGGCGAAGCGAGCGCCGTAGTGAATTGGGTTGCTCGCGCCAGGCCGGTGCCATTGGGCAGGCCGCCGAGGACGAGCGAGCGCGGGCTGGACGGCCGGCCGACGCTGGTACAGAACGTTGAGACCCTGGCCCACCTGGCGCTCATCGCCCGTCACGGCGCAGCCTGGTACCGGGCGCTCGGTACGCCTGATGAGCCGGGATCGATGCTCGTGACGCTTCTCGGCGCGCTCGAGGAGCCCGGCGTCCGCGAGATCGAGATCGGGACTTCGGTCGCCGAAGTGCTGGCGCGAGCCGGGGGTCCAACCACTCCGCTCCAGGCCCTCCTCGTTGGCGGCTACTTCGGGAGTTGGCTGCCCGCCCACCCCACGTTGTCACTTCCGTTCAGCGCCCGAGGGTTGGGGGCAGGGCTCGGGGCGGGACTAGTCGTGGCCTTCCCGACCGATGCATGCGGTGTGGCTGAGACCGCCAGGCTCGCCCGCTATCTGGCGTGCGAGTCGGCGGGTCAATGCGGCCCCTGCCTCTTCGGACTTCCGGCCATCGCCGACGAAGTGGAGAAGCTGGCTGAGGGACGCTCCAACCGGTTGGGAGATCTTGAGCGATGGCTCGTCGAGATTGAAGGTCGAGGTGCCTGCAGCCATCCCGACGGGGTCGCGCGCCTCGTAAGTAGCGCGCTCAGGGTCTTTGCCGTCGAAGTCGCCGAACACCTCGAAGGCTGGTGCACGGGCGAGGGCGAGCGCCATGTCCTGCCGATCCCTCCTGGGGGTTCCCGGTGAGCAGCCGAGTGCGCATCCGCGTCGATCGAATCGCTTGCGACGGAAGGGGCCTCTGTGGAGAGATCCTTCCTGAGCTGATCACGTTCGACGATTGGGGATTCCCGATCATAAAGGAGAACCTCGTGCCAGAGGATCTCGACGGCGTCGCCCACGACGCTGTCGAGTTGTGTCCGAAGTTAGCGCTTCGGCTCGAAGCGCTGGAACAGGAGTGTTGCTCGTCAAAGGTCGTCCGAACGTCGGTGGTTGCTACGTCTTGGACTCCCAGCTGACGAGGGTCGGCCGGCACCCCGACAGCGACATCTTCCTCGACGACGTTACGGTCTCGACGCGTCACACTGAGTTCGTGCGTCGGGGGGTTCGGTACCTATTGCGTGACGTCGGCTCGCTTAACGGAACCTACGTAAACAGGGGGCGCGTCGAAAAGGCGATCCTGTCTTCGGGTGACGAGGTCCAGGTAGGCAGGTTCAAGCAGGTATTCGTGGCTCTTGCAGGCCAAGAATAGGGACGATGTTCGCAGCGGTCCGAGTCGGCGCGCTGTTGGAAGCCAAAGCCATTCATCCAGGCAGAAACGCACATAACTTGGGTTCGGGTTGTTGTCTGCATACGCCGCCGTTGCGCTCATCCTCGGAGGGATCGTCATGGTTCGCCGCGACGCCTGATTTCAAGAGACACAGCTTCTACTCAGCCTCAGAGGCGTCTTCCCAGTTTGTTGTCAGACTGAAGAGTCTTTTCCCAGGCTTCCCACAGTGTGGGTGCCGAAAATCCCATCCATGGCCTCTGACCAGGGCCTCTGGGGACTCCCCTCTTTATCCCGTGGGAAGTCCCCACAAAAGTCCACCCCCTCCCAGGTCAAGGACAAGTGCGAACACGCCACCAAGGGTTGCTCCCGAAACCGTTCGTAAGGTACGCACCAAGATTGGTGTCGCGACGCGAGACGCCCATGGGCGAAATCAATCCCACTGAGTTCGGAGTGCCTATGCCCCGACCCGCACTTCTGGGATACGACGGCAGGTACCCGCATAGGCCATATTGGATAGTGACAAAGGTCCCTTTCGCAGCGCCATCCGTCTTCATACCATCGATGCATCAGGCCTCCATCAATACACCGCAGACACAGGTGCGTGCCCCGCAATGGACCGTTCCTGCTTTTGCTGTGTATGGCGATCGCTTCTCTGGGGCTGACAGCGTGCGGCACCAGCAGCTCTACGCCGTCGACGACCAGTACGGTTCCGGTTAGTCCAGTCAGGATCTCGCTCTACTGGGTTCGTGGAGGCCAGGCGCTGGGTGTTTCGCACCGGTCGATCCCAGCTACCCGCACCGTGGGATCGGTTGCGGTCAACGCTCTGCTCGGCGGCACGAACAGCACCGAGCAGTCTGCCGGACTAGCGAGCGTGGTGCCGGCCGGTTCCAGGCTGCAGGGCCTCTCTATCGCTGACGGCGTTGCCACGGCCAACTTCAACTCGGCCTTTGCCTCAGGTGGAGGCTCGTTCTCGATGCAGGCCCGCATAGCCCAAGTGGTCTTCACTCTTACGCAGTTCCCCACAGTGCAAAAGGTTCTGTTCCAATTGAACGGCGTCACCGCGACAACCTTCGGCGGCGAGGGGCTGTTGCTTGGCCAACCTGTCGGACGTAGTGACGAAGTGAACCTGCTGCCACCGATCTTCCTCGAGACCCCTGCAGTTGGTGACACCGTGCACAGTCCGCTGCACCTGACCGGCATGTCCAACACCTACGAGGCAACCTTCCAAGCACAACTGGTGGACTCGACCGGACACACTGTCGTCAACCACTACGTGACGGCGACGGCGGGAACAGGCACGTGGGGCACCTTCGACGAACGCTTCTCGTACACGATCTCAGCAAACGGCACTGGGAAGGTTGTGGTGTTCGAGATCTCGCCGAAGGACGGCAGTCGCGTCAACGAGGTTGTTGTCCCCCTAGCTGTCGCGCTGTAGTTACGAGGTGGCACTACTCGTTCCACCAGAACCCGTACGATCCGAAAAGTCGATCCTGTGGGTGCCGAAAACCTCATCCGTAGGCTTCACGCAGCGAGTTCGTACTCGTGGATGAGACCGCCGAGCCGGTCCGCTCTTCGCAGTTGCTTCGCATCGAGGTGCGGATTTGGCGGCGCTGCTGGTGTCATCGAAAGCGGAGGTGTTTGGTTGAGGGACCGGTGCGGCCTATGGCTGTTGTAGTGGTCGATGGACTCACTGGGCACGACCTCGAGCTGGCGCCGGTGAAAGATCAGCATCCGGTCGAGGCACTCCCGGCGGACAGTACCGATGAATCGCTCGGCGAAGGCATTGGCACGCGGTGCCCGGACTGGCGTTCGGATGATCCGTATTCCTTCTGCGCGGAAGACCTCGTCGAAGCTCGAGGTGAATTTGGCATCTCGGTTCCGCACCAGGAACCTGACAGGACGTGTTCGCTCCGCAAGTGCCGAGCTCAGGTTGCGAGCTTGTTGAACGACCCATGCTCCTAGCGGGCTGGCGGTGATCCCGCTCAGGTGTACCCGTCGGGTGTCGATTTCGATGAAGAAGAGCACGTAGAGGCGCCGGAGCAGCACGGTGTCGACCGTGAAGAAGTCACAGGCCAGCATCGATGACGCCTGGGCTCGAAGGAACTCTGCCCAGGTCGGGCCAATCCGAATCGGTGACGGCTCGATCCCCTGGCGGCGCAGGATCCCCCAGACGCTCGAGGGTGCGAGGCGCATGCCCATTGTGGCCAGCTCGCCGTGGATCCTCCGATACCCCCAGGTCGGATTCTCCTTTGCCAATCTAAGGACGATCTGGACTGTGTCGACGGGAATGCTCGGTCGACCTGGGCGGCGGGGGTAGGTCCATCGTCGCCGCACCAAATCTCGGTGCCAGCGAAGCAAGGTCTCGGGCTGAACGAAGAAACGTCTTCGGCGAGCCCCCGAGAGGAGTCGGCTCAGCCCGGCGAGAAGTGCTCGGTCGGCTGGCCGCAGCGCCGGACGGGCCACCTGGCGACGGAGCACTGCCACCTCATGGCGAAGCATGACGACCTCGACGGCGAGTTCACTGCTTTCATAGCGAAAGAGTCGGAGTAACTGGAGGACTCGGACGAACGCTAGGTAGAAGAAGGAGAGCGCCATGGTCCAGCTTCTCCGACGGCGTCACCTTCGCAAATCTCCAGGTGTGGGGCTTGGATGAGTTTCTCGGCACCCACACCATCGGGCGAAGGCTGTTCTCGAGCCGATTCTCGAGGCGCACCGCGCTGGGCTTTGCCATGACGTCGTCGTCGATCCCGGTTACTCACTGTCGGCTGCGGAGTTCTTTCACCTCCCTCTTCAGCAGGCCGGCATCCCGATCACAATGCAACCGGTCACTCACCAGCGCCACGAGAAGCCTGGCATCGGAGCCTCCCGTCAGACCGACGGTCACCTCTTCGCCGAGCAACTCCCCGAGGATCTCCTGAACCTTCCCATGCCGCCACGGGGTGCTGCTGAGGCCGAGAAGGAGCCATACATCGAGAGGTTCAACCAGCGCGCCGCGTACCGCTACAGCCGCATCAAGGCCCCGGGCGCTGACGGGACGACCCGGTGGGAGCACCCCGTCAATGCCGGGACACTTCGCAGCCGTCAGGTCCGCCGATCGATGCGGAGTTCAAAGAGAGCGCCACTAATCGAACTCGAGGAAGGTGCCGATCTCTCGACACTCACCGCAGGTGCCGATGCCCTGCCAATGTGGCAGCGGTGTATTTTCGGAACAGCGGCGTGGTGGACGGCGATGGGTCGCAGGCAGCTCGTAGAGACGGCCAACTCGCTCCTCCACGGCGCGGTCGGGTCTCTCACCGACGTAAGCCGCGGGTTCACCAAGCTCCGCGACAGCGGGCGCATCAAGCTGTTCTTCTTTATGACATTGACCGGCTACAACCGATGGGTCATCAGGCGCTGGCAACGTGACCACCACCTCCTTGATCCGTCCGATCCCGAGGCTTTTCTACACAAGCCCGTCCGTCGCGCACCGCGCCGGAGTCGAGCACGGCGCTACGAGGATCTACCTCCCCCCGGCGGCGCCGGATTGGCTGCCTGACTAGTTCGGACCTGGCCCGCGGACGTTGCCGCGCCCGCACAGGATCGAACACCTCATCACCGCCCCTGAGAGGGCGCGCGCAGCAGCCTGAGTTGCTACTGCGGCACAGGGGAGAGGCGGGAAACCCTTCCGGGCCTCCAGCCACCTCCAACAGGGCATGTTCTGCGAACACATTCCTCTTGTTCCGCGAACACGCCGTAGTGGAGGTGGCGGGAATCGAACCCGCGTCCTCCAGCTTCTCAACGGGCCTTCTCCGAGCGCAGCCGGCAGCTTCGTCTCGGGTCGTGAGCCGCCACCGGCGGTTGCCCAGGACCCCAGTCACCCTTTGTTGTCCCCGGGGACCGGGCGACGGTGCCCTCCGGGTGAGTCCTATTAGATGACGCCCGTACCCGATCCTTAGGACTTGGGCCGGACGGACGGGCTACTTATTAAGCAGCCAGCGCGAGCTGAGGCTCGGCGTTTGTTTTGTGTCCCGGCTCTTTAACGTGGCTCCGGGAACCACGGCTCGCTTCTCCCGTATCGACGACCGGAGTCGAAACCGATCACCCCCTTGTATGTAGCACCCAGTCTACCGTCGCGTGAGCGATGGCGATCAGTCGAGCTTCCGTCGGCCGCCACGGCTAGCACCCTTGCCGGCCGCTCGAGCTGCCTCGCGTGCCGCCTCACGCTCGGCGTCCCGGGCGGCGATGACATGGCGCTTGTCGTAGAGGCGTCGGCCTCGGGCCAGGGCCAGCTCAACCTTTGCGCGGCCGTCCTTGAAATAGATGGACAGCGGCACCAAGGTGAGCGACTGCTGCCGGGTGCGACCGAGCAGCTCGTCGATCTGGTTCCGGTGCAACAGCAGCTTCCGTCGCCGGTCAGGGTCGTGGGTTCCGAAACCGGCTGCGTTTTCGTAAGGCGGTACGTGCACACTGAGCAACCAGGCCTCGCCTTCCTCGACCCGGGCGTAGGAGTCGGCGAGGGTGACACGCCCCACGCGGAGCGACTTGACCTCGCTTCCCTGAAGGGCGATGCCGCACTCGAAGGTCTCGAGAATGTCGTAGTCGTGCCGGGCGCGTCGGTTGCGGGCGACCGTGCGGTAGCGGCCGGTCTCGGTGTCCTGTCTGGATCGTCTGGACCTTCGTCCTGGTCCTTTGGCCGCGGCCACGTGCGGAGGGTAGTGGACGCGAAGGAGGGTGGTGGAGGCGAAGGAGGGTGGTGGAGGCGAAGGAGGGTGGTGGAGGCGAAGGAGGGTGGTGCAAACGGCGAGGCTGTGGGCCTTGTCCTTATACCCTGGGAGTTCGTGCTGAGCCTTTCCACCCATGTCCACAGACAAATCCTCGGTCACTGCCTGAGTGGCCTGCCCAACGAAGCGTGCGGGCTCGTTGCTGGGGACTCTGCCGCAGGCCACGTTTCGCACTGCTTTCCCACCCGGAACGTTGCGGCCTCGGCCAAGCTCTACACGGTCGATCCCCGTGAGCACCTGCAGGCCGAGCTCGAGGCCGAGAAGCTGGGGCTTGAGCTCATAGGCGTGTTCCACTCCCACACCCACACCGACGCCTACCCGTCGAGGACCGATGTCGAACAGGCGAGCACACCACTGAGCGACCCCAGGTGGCACTACGTGCTCGTGTCCCTGCGTGACACCCACCCCGTGCTGCGCGCGTACCGCATCGTAGACGGGCAGGTGAACGAGGAGTCGGTCGTCGTCGAGGCCAACGCGCCCCGGTAGAATACTGACCGAAATCATCGACATTCGTCCGTCCCGTACGCCGTGAGGAGCCCACTTGCTCAAGAAGCGGCGGTGGAGGGACAGAAGGGAGGACGTCGTGCCCGTCGAAGTGCGCTTGCCCACAGTCCTTCGCCCCCACTCTGGCGGGCAGACGATCGTCTCGGCGAAGGGCGGCACGATCGGGGAGGTGCTGACTGATTTGATGCGTAGCTATCCCGGCATGGCGGGGCAGCTGCTCACCGACGACGGGAGCTTGCACCGTTTTGTGAACGTCTACGTGAACGATGACGACGTCCGTTACCTGGACCAGCTGGACACCAAGGTCGCCGAGGGCGACACGGTGTCGATCTTGCCCGCGGTGGCGGGCGGCTGATCTCGCTAGTGGCGCGCGCGCCGCTCGGGCGAGGACTTGGGCCATGGCTCTAGTCGGAAGTGTGCTCGACCTGATCGGCAACACCCCGCTGGTCGATGTGAGCCAGCTCAGCCCGAACCGGGAGGTTCGCATCCTGGTGAAGCTCGAGGGGCACAACCCCGGGGGCTCGGTCAAGGACCGGATCGCCTTATCGATGGTGGAGGAAGCCGAGAAAGAGGGCGTGCTCACTCCCGGGGCGACGCTTCTCGAGCCGAGCTCTGGGAACACCGGGATAGGGCTGGCTCTCGTCTCGCGGGTCAAGGGATATCACCTGAGGGTCGTGCTTCCTTCGAACGTGTCGGTCGAGCGCCGCCAGGCGCTGGAGTCGTGGGGGGCCGAGATCATCGAGTCCTCGGGCAACGAGGGTTCGAATGGCGCTGTGCGAATGGCCGAGCACCTCCACGCCGAGCACCCGAAGTGGGTGTTACTCCACCAGTACGCCAACCACGCCAATCCGAAGGCTCACTACGAGGGGACAGGGCCGGAGATATGGCGCGACTGCCCCGAGGTGACCCATTTCGTCGCCGGGCTCGGGACCTCGGGGACCCTGCTCGGAGTCGGACGCTTCTTGAAGGAGCATAATTCTCGTGCCGAGGTTTGGGCGGTAGAGCCCCCGGCGGGGGAGATGGTCGACGGACTTCGCAGTCTGGACGAGGGGTACGTTCCCCCGATCTTCAGCGACCTCGGTGGCGCTGAGCTGCTCGACCGCAAGACGATCGTGGGCCCTCGCGCTTCTGTGAAATGGACACGCCGGTTAGCAGAGGTCGGCATTTTTGCCGGCCTCTCCTCGGGGGCGGCCATGGCCGGGGCGGCGAAGTGCGCTCAGGCCATTTCGTCGGGCGTCATTGTCGTGGTCTGTGCCGACGGCGGGTGGAAGTACCTATCCACCGGGGCGTGGACCGACGATATCGACGTGGTGACCGAGCGCGCTCGACGGACGATCTACTTCTGAGCTCGATGAGTCGACAGAAAGTGGCCTTTCGTCCAGACAATGTGGATCGGTTCCGGATAACGAGCTTCGAGACCGACGCTGTGAACGCGACCGTCGCTCTTCGCTATGCCCTCGACGACGACTACCACTTCGAGGAGCGCGTCGACTTCGGCCAGGCAGGTGTTTCCTTGTCTTCAGGGAAAGAGCATGGCTTCGACAGGGTGGTGCGCCTTCTTCACCTGATGGCTGGTGTCAGCTATTACAAGACAGCTGCTCCGCGCCACATCGTGGTGGAGACCGGCGCGCTGACCCGAGCTGAGATGCGTCTCTGTCACGACATCTATGACAGGGGCATGCGCGAATTCGCTTACCGAAACGATCTCGCCGTGCCGATGGATCTGGAGATCTCCACGCCGGGCGCCCAGCACGAGAGCCGCGGCGAGAACCATGAGGAGAACGACCCGCAGATCTCCGTCGCCGAGGCGCCCGAACCGGGCATCGCTGTTCCCATCGGCGGCGGGAAGGACTCGATCGTCGTGCTCGAGGCCTTGAAGAAGCCGAGCGAGACAATGGACCCGAACGAGCTAAGGGACCCGAGGGACCCGAAGACCTCGGAGGAACCGAAGGAGCCGGAGGACCCGCGTCCGCTGCTCGTCTCGGTGAACCCGAACCCCGCCGTGGAACGGATCGCATCGATCTCCGGGCTCGACTTGGCAAGGATCCGGCGGACCCTCGATCCACTCCTGTTCGACTTGAACGAACAGGGGGCCCTCAACGGGCACGTGCCGGTGACGGCGATCGTCTCGCTCTTGACCGTTGCGGGTGGGTACCTCTACGGGTATGACACCACGGCGATCGCTCTCGAGAGCTCGGCCGACGCTCCCACGAGGGTGCTCGGCGAGGAGCCGGACGGGACAGGGTCGAACGGCGTAGACGTCAACCACCAGTGGAGCAAGTCGGTCGAGTTCGAGGCCCAGTTGCAACAGGTCCTGCGTGAGTCGGTCCACGAGTCGATCCGGTACCTGTCTCCGCTCAGGATGTTCAGCGAGCTCGAGATCACGGCTGCCTTTGCCACGCTGACCCCGTACCTGTCCGCTTTCAGAAGCTGCAACCGGGCCTCGCGGATCTCCGCTCCAGTGGACGGATGGTGCCTCGCTTGTCCGAAGTGCCGGTTCGTCTTCCTTGCCCTCGCTACCGTGCTCGCGCGACAAGAGGTGACAGCGATCTTCGGTGCAGACCTGCTCGACGACGAAGCCCAGGCAGCGGGTTTTTTCGACATGCTCGACTCACGACGTAAGCCCTTCGAGTGTGTAGGCACTGTGGAGGAGGTTGCGCAGGCACTTCGCCAGTTGTTAGCGGATCCCGCGTGGTCCGGCGCCGCGGTGATAGAGCGGATCCGGCCTGCGATCGAGGAGCTGGCGGTCGCAGGCCGGCGTGCTCGCGCGTCGACGGGCGACGTGTTCGCCGAGGTCCGGCGCGCTTTGGCGAAGGCAGCTGTCACTTGAGCGAGCCTGAGAGAGCCCGGCGGGCCAGGTGAATCGGTCGGCGAAGATGGTGGTGGCATGAGCACACCCTCGTCCGTCACCGGCATGGAGCGCCTGCGCGTGTCGCGGGTAGCCGTCTGGGGGACCGGAGTCGAGGGCCTCGACGTAGCGAAGGCTGCCCTCGAGCACGGCGCCGACGTCGTCTTCGTGGATGACCGGGTAAAGGAGGGCAGTTGTGCTTCGGTGAGCGCCAGATCCATTCCGGTGAGCGGTGTGGACGTTCCTCTGCGCCACCCGGCGGCTCTTGGCGAGGAGCAATTCGACTGTGTGGTGCGCTCTCCGGGAGTGTCCGTCTACCGCGGTGAGCTGCAGAAGGTCCTTGCGGCGGGGACCACGGTGACGTCGGCCACCGCCATGTGGCTCGAGGACTTCTCGGAAAGTCGCGTCATCGGTGTGACCGGGACGAAGGGGAAGACCACGACAGCGTGGCTAACTGCGATCGTGCTGGAGGCACGCGGTCTACGGGTGCGGCTCGGGGGGAACATGGGCACGCCGCTTACCGAGCTGTACCGCGAGGAGCCGAGCGACGTGTACGTCGTGGAGATCTCGAGCTTCCAGGGGGCCGACGTGAAGGTCTCGCCGGCGGTGGGTGTTCTGACCCTTCTGGCGCCCGATCATCTCGACTGGCACGGGACCTACGACAGGTACGTGCGTGACAAGCTCAACCTCTTCGATCATCGCGAGGATGTGGCTCTGGCGGTGAGCTCGTCGAGCCCGGACGCGATCGTCGAGACAGCTCGCTACGCGCGACGCGTCCTGTACGGCGGCGAGGGGCGGATCACAGTGCGCTGCGGGGACGTGATGCTCGACGGCGAGCGCCTGGTCGACTTCGACACCTCAGCGCTCAGGCTTCGCGGCGAGCACAACCAGGTGAACTTGTGCGGGGCCCTCACCGCGTGCATGCTCGAGGAAGGTCAACTTCCCTCCTCCGAGTCGCTCGAGCAGGCGCTAGAGAAGATGCCCGTCCTTGCGAGCCGGCTCCAGACAGTGGGCATCTGCGGGGGGATCGAGTTCGTGAACGACGCGCTGGCGAGCAACCCTGCGGGCACGGTGGCGGCGCTTCGCACCTTCGCGCGAAGACCGATCTGCCTGATCGTCGGAGGCCAGGACCGCGGGGTCGATCTTGCCTCGTTGGTGAGCGCGATCAAAGGCATGCGCCTGTACCTTGCGATCGTGTACCTTCCGGACCTCGGGGAGCGGCTGAGAGTCGAGCTCGCCGCCTCGGGTTCGCATGTCACCTGCGTTCGGGTGCCGACCGTGCGCGAAGCGGTTTTCCAGGCAAGCACGCTGCTCGGGGACGAGGGGGTGGTGCTCTTTTCACCCGCAGCTCCGACACCTCACGTCGAGGGCACCTATGTCCAGCGCGGGGCGGCTTTCAACGAGGCCGTGGCAGAGCTCGGGGGTTCACGCCCGTGATCACCCTGACCGTGCTCGGTTGTGACGGCAGCTACCCAGGCCCCTCGGGAGCTGCGAGCGGGCAAGGCGCCAGTGGCGCCGCAAGCGGGTACCTGGTGCGCTCGTGGGGCTCGGGCACCGCGCTGTGGATCGACGCGGGCCCCGGGACATTCGCCAACCTGCAGCGCTTCTGCGACCCGCTGCGCCTCTCGGCGGTCGTCTTGACCCACGAGCACGGCGACCACTTCAGCGACATCGAGAACCTCCTGACGGCCGGGCGGTGGGTGCTCGACTTTCGGCGTGAGCCCATTCCGGTCTTTGCCTCCCCGGGTATTCGAGCCAAGCTCGCTCAGGAGATCGACGGGATCCTCGATTGGCGTGAGGTTGGCGATGGTGAGGGGGTTCGAGCCGGTGACCTGCAGATCAGTTTCTCGCGCACGGACCATCCGCCGGTCACCCACGCCGTGCGTGTCGAGGGGGCGGGAAGCGCCCTGGGGTACTCTGCCGATTCCGGGCCCGGGTGGTCGCTCGAGGCTCTCGGCCCAGGGCTCGACCTCGCTCTGTGCGAGGCCACCTACACGAGCGAATACCAGGGGACGGCAGGGCACATGACCGGACGCGAGGCGGGGAGATCTGCAAGAGCGGCGTCGGTTCGCAGGCTCGTGATCACCCACCGGTGGCCCACTATTTCCGCCGAGGGCGTCCGTGCGGAGGCTGCTGAGACTTTCGGTGGCCCGGTGGAACAGGCCGCGGTCGGTCGTGGGTACTCGTTTTGATCGAGACGGTGGTTGACCGAGATGGAGGTGAGACGGTGGTTGACCGAGATGGAGGTGAGACGGTGGTTGACCCAGGTGGAGGCAGGTGGGCGAGCCGGAAGCGAGCGAACCAGTGAGCAGAGCTGGCGCGCCGGATCCCAGGGTTCTGCGATCCGACGGGAGGGCGCTGGACCAGCTGCGCCAAGCCACCTTCATGCGCGACTTCACCGAGCTTGCCGCCGGTTCGGTCCTGGTGTGTATGGGCAGGACGATGGTGCTCTGCACCGCTTCGGTGGAGGATCGTGTGCCGCCGTGGATGCGCGGCGGTGGGAAGGGTTGGGTGACCGCCGAGTATTCGTTGCTCCCGGGCTCCTCAGCCGAGCGCGTCGGGCGCGAGGCGGCCAAGGGTCGGCAGTCGGGGCGGACCCAAGAGATCCAACGCCTGATCGGGAGGTCACTTCGCGCCGTGACCGATCTGGTGACTATGGGCGAGCTGCAGGTGACCGTGGATTGTGACGTGTTGCAGGCCGACGGGGGAACCCGCACAGCCTCCATCTGTGGCGCGTATCTCGCATTGCACGACTGTTTTACCCGTCAGATGCAGAAGGGTCTTTTATCCACCAATCCACTTGGAGACGCGTGCGCCGCAGTGTCTGTGGGGGTCGTCGACGCGGTCTGCATGCTGGACCTCGACTACTCCGAGGACTCGAGGGCGGAGGTGGACATGAACGTGGTGATGACCGGTAGCGGGCGCTTCATCGAGGTGCAGGGCACTGCGGAGAAGATGGCCTTTAGTCACGACGAGCTCGATGAGATGCTCAGCCTGGCTGAGAAGGGAATCTTCTCCCTGCTCGATGCGCAGCGAACCGTGATCGCCGAGCCTCCTCGTCCGAGGTGAGCATCAGCGGTTCCACTTCGTCCGGCCGCGGTCCGATTCGCCGCTTGCGGCTCGTTCTGGCCACCGCCAACCCCGACAAAGCGGCAGAGATCGTTGACATCGTTGGCGCCGCCGCCGGTGAGCGGGTGGAGCTCGTCGCGTGCCCCGAGGGGAAAGTGGAAGTGGAGGAGACCGGCGACACGCTCGAGGAGAACGCACGGCTGAAGGCCAGGGCACTGGTCGAGCTGACCGGCATGCCCGCCGTGGCCGACGACACCGGGCTGGAGGTCGATGCGCTGGGCGGGGCGCCGGGAGTGCGCTCGTCGCGCTACGCGGGAATTGCGGGTAGGTACGACGAAAACGTGACCAAGTTGCTCGCAGAGCTGGAGGCGGCGGGCGCCACGACCCAGCAGGAGCGCCGGGCGCGGTTTCGCACCGTCACCGTCGCCTGTTTCCCCGATGGCCACGAGGTGTTGGCCGACGGTGTGGTGGAGGGAGCGATCGTCTTCGAGCGGCGGGGTGCCGGCGGCTTCGGCTATGACCCGGTGTTCGTGCCGACGGGCCATGAGCGGACCTTCGCCGAGATGGAGCCACAGGAGAAGCACGCGATGTCGCAGCGTGGGCGTGCCTTCAGGGCTTTGGTGGTCGCGCTGGTCGAAGACATCGATTCCTGAGAAGCGCGGCCGGGGCTCAGCCCGGTCACGCGTACCCGCGTAACCGGGCGGCTCCCCGGTTCGGACATGAGGGTGGGTGGGGGACCCTCAGTCGCTGTGTCTCCCTGCCGGGGGAACGGACCGGCAGACGGACACCCCGATCATTTCTGTCACACGGCGCGGCCTGCCCGGTAGGGACCAAAGGCCCTAAAAGACGCTACGGTTTCGATCCAAGATCTACCCAGCTTGTGGACCTGATAGGCCCGACATGCACAGGGGGGAGGGACGATGCCCGAAGCGGCGACGAAGAGCATCATCGGAAGGTCGGTCACCAAGTCCAAGGTGGTCATAGAGCGAGGACCTGTGTCGAACTTCGCCGTAGCCGTTTGCGACTCCGACCCCGTCTACCGCGACCTCGAGGCTGCCAGGGAGGCAGGTTTCGACGCGATCCCGGTGCCGCCCACCTTTCCTTTCGTCATGAGCAACTGGGGTCACTTCCCCGAGAACCAGCCAGTGGACCTCCCCTCGGGCAACCCCCTAGACGAACTACTCGGACCATTGATGGCAAAGGGGGGCATCATCCTCCACGGGGAACAGGAGTTCGAGTACCACCGGCCTGTGGTGGTGGGTGACGTCCTGACTGGCGAGAGCATCATCATCGACACCTACCGCAAGGAGTCGAAGGGGAGGACGATGACCTTTGTCGTCACCGAGACAGTGTGGAAGGACGACACCACGGGGGAATCGATCTTGACGTCGCGTTTCAACTTCTTCCACCGGTCGTGAGTTGGAGGTCGAGATGCTCGAGAAGGCGTTGCACATCGAGGACGTGAACGAAGGCGACGAGGCGCCGGTCAAGTT
>Ga0224558_1002552_pt1 | contig 16444 bp, 14 predicted proteins | sample 714S32024metaG_FD_180682 | JGI IMG/M metagenome (GOLD analysis project Ga0224558, IMG submission 180682) | Peat soil microbial communities from Stordalen Mire, Sweden - 717 S3 20-24 | ecosystem: Environmental > Terrestrial > Soil > Wetlands > Peat | place: Sweden: Norrbotten County, Stordalen... | reverse complement strand
CTTCCCACAAGCCTTGGAAATCGATAAAGCCGATTCCCACATTACCACCGACACGACTACGATGGGGATGAATAGAAATCCCCCAAAACCGGCCGGTTAAGGGATACGCATTGTGAGGGCAAGGTCATTCCTTTTGCGCGTTTTGCGGGCTAAATCCACCTGGTGAGGCAAGGGCCTGATGCGAATTCCGGCCGGCCTCATCTTTTGCCACATTTCTGCTGGCGTTGGCGCATTTTTGCCTGTGAAATCTACGCAAAATAGCTGCCACAACACCTATGCGACACTTTTGCCTCAGTCGCGTCTATTTAAATAGGGAATTTACCTTTGCCGCTTCTGAGAGCATCCGCTGGCCAGGATTATTCCCGGTCGGCGCTCAGCAGGGTTAGGGAAGCTCTACACAAGTTCAGTTTTGAAAGGGCACGGCTTTAGCCGTGCCGAAAGAATAAGCAATGGAGTTGTGGCTTTAGCCACTGAGGGAATGTAAATGATTGAAAATACATTCCCTCAGGGGCTAAAGCCCAGAGCCTTTCAAACCGTCTGGCGGCACGGCTAAAGCCGTGCCCTTTCAAAACAGCACAACAAGACCTTGTGCAGAGGTTCCCGAGGCTTGAGGAGAGGCGCCAGCCGGACGGGATGGCCCGCCAATGGCTATACTGAAAGGGTTGGTGGATTCAGTAATCTGAACAATCTCAAGGATTTTGCTGAACAATTTGGTGCATCGAACTGAACAATTTGGAGCATTGAGTATGAATGCATGGAGCAATCTGAACAAGCTGAATAACCCAGCCGCAAAGCTGGCACACAAAGAGGTCAACAAACCCATGAAATCGCTCTTTGAACGGCTGCGCACACGCCGTCTCGCTTCAGCGTTTGTCTTGCTCGCTACGCTCTCGGCCGCCATTGTGGCCGGCTCCTTCGCCGCTCACGGGGTCCGCGGCCAGGAGAAGCAAATTGACAGCGCCGACGCTACCCCCCTCAAGGTCGTCAATTCGGCCGTGCCTCCCAATGAATTTGTGAAGATTGCGCGGCAGGTGGGGCCGGCGGTGGTCAACATCAACACCCAGACCCTCCCCAAGCAGTCGGCGGGCAAGGGCGGCCGCGGTTTTCATGGCCACATTCAGGCCATGCCCCAGCAGCCCGGCAACGACGACCAGGACCAGGATCAAAACCAGGGCCAGCAGCAGGGACAGAGCCCGGACAACTTTCAGGACTTTTTCAACCGCTTTTTCGGTGGGCAGATGCCCGCGCCTGACAACGGCGACAACGGCGGGCAGGTCCAGGAGTCGCTCGGCTCGGGCTTCATCGTCGATCCCAAGGGCTACATCATCACCAACTTCCACGTGATCGAAAAAGCCGACAAGATTTATGTCAAGCTCGCGACCGATCCCGACGGCCAGGATCTGGGCCGGCCGGCGCGCGTCATCGGCTTCGACAAGGCCACCGATCTGGCGGTCATCAAGATCGACACCAGCACCCCGCTGCCCACCGTCAAGCTGGGCAACTCCGACAGCACGCAGGTGGGCGACTGGGTCGAGGCCATCGGCAGCCCCTTTGCGCTCTCGCAGACCGTCACCGCCGGCATCATCTCGGCCAAAAACCGCACCATCGAGCCGGGCGCTAGCGGCCAGTTTCAGCACTTCATCCAGACCGACGCGGCCATCAATCCGGGCAACTCCGGCGGACCCCTGCTGAACATGAACGGCGAGGTGATCGGCGTGAATACGGCCATCTTCACCCAGTCGGGCGGCTACCAGGGCCTGGGCTTCGCCATGCCCTCGAACACCGTGGTCGAGGTCTACAACGACCTGATCAGCTCCAGCCATAAGGTGACCCGCGGCTCCATCGGCATCGAATTCCATGAGGGGCTCTCAGGGGCCGTCAATCGCGTCTACGGCTTCAAGAACGGCGTGCTGGTGCAGGAGGTTCAACCCGGCGGTCCGGCGGAAAAGGCCGGGCTCAAACCAGGCGACATCATCACCAACATCGACGGCCGTTCGATCAAGGACGGCGACGACCTGGTGAACGAGATCGCCAGCCGCCGGCCCGGCTCGAACATCCGCCTGGGCTACCTGAGAGACGGCAAGCCGGCCGACACCACGGTCACCATCGGCGACCGCGACAAGGTCTTTGCCGAGGCTGGCGACCAGCAGGCAGCGGCAAGCCCGGATGAGAAGGGCGACGCGGGCGAGGCCAAACTAGGCCTCGTGGTCCGCGACACCCCCCCCGCTACGACCTCCAAGCTGCACATTCCAGGCGTGATGATTCAATCGGTGCGCGCTGGCTCCTTCGCCGACCTGCAAGGACTCGAGCCCGGCCTGGTCATTACCCGCGTCAACAAGCAGCCTACCGGCAACAAAGAGCAGTTCGACGCCGCAGCCGGCAAGCTCAAACCCGGCGATGACGTGGTCTTCGAAGTTCTGGACCCGCGCCATGCCAACGACGGCATCAACTACTTGGGTGGAACGCTTTAGCAGCGTTTTACAGGGTGCCGACGACGGATTCCCGCTTCGGCACCCGGCCCGCGTGTTTTGTATTTTGGTTCCAAATCGGTTTTTTCTTGCCGCAATGGAGAAATATTCGTAGACTTGAAGATATATCCGATTGAAAATTAACTTCCTGAGAGGTGAACCAGCGTGCTTTCCATACGAGCAAGCGTGGCATTTGCATTGACCGCGGCCCTGGCCGCAATACCGGCCTTTGGCGCCCGAGTTCACCGCGCCAGCAGCAGCGTCCGCGCCAGCAGCAGCGTCCGCGCCAGCAGCAGCGTCCGCGCCAGCAGCAGCGTCCGCGCCAGCAGCAGCGTCCGCGCCGGCAGTAGTGTCCGCGCCGGCAGTAGTGTCCGCGCCGGTCACGGCACCCATGCCAGCAGCAGTGTCCGCGCCAGCAACAGCGCCCGCATGGAAGGCGCATCCGCCTCCCGCCATGAGCGCAGCGAGCGCGTAGAGCCGGTTGCAGTGCATCATCTGCGGGGGCAGCAGTCCATCGAGCCAGACCGGGCAGCCGAGATTCAAAATGCACTCATTAGTGAGCATTATCTTACCGGTGAGGCCAGCGGCCTGTGGGACGCGACCACTGAGGCGGCCATGCGGAAGTTTCAGGCCGACCACGGCTGGCAGACCAAGTTGATGCCCGATTCTCGGGCCCTCAAGAAACTTGGCCTCGGACCCGACTATTCGAAAGCGATCAACGCCCAGGACTCCGCCTTCGCCAATCCGCCGACGGCGAGCATGATCCGCCCCATGCAATCGGCCGGTTTTGCCGGGGCTGCGGGCGTCAACCAGTAGCGAAGCCGGCAATCTGCTGGCGCGCATACCGGTCATCTGGCCGGATTGCGCCGCGCATCGCTCGCGGCTTATCCTCACCCCACAGACAAATGGCCGCCTTCGGGCGGCCATTTTTGCCTCTCATCCCTGCATCGATGAGCATGAGGAAGAGCTTTGATGGAGCATGGAACGGGACTTCAATGGAGAATGAAACAGGGCTTCCGTGGAGCATTGCTGCGATGATGGTGGGAAGAAAACCGCGGCGCAGCCCTTACTCCCGCCTCCCGATCACATCGATCGCCGCGGTAATCGTCCTCGGCGGCAGGCAGGCGTTGCTATCGCAGGCCTGGTAGCGGAGCCTGGCCTCGACCAGATGATCGCCCGCCGTGGCCACAAGACGCGCCAGGACGGTGAATTCGCCCACATAGACGCTGAGCTTCGTACCAGGATCCAGCGTCGGCCGGAACTCCGCGCCGGGCGGATAGACGGCCCCGTCGAGGCGCACGCCAGCGCTCGCGGGAATCGAGAAGGTGGTGGGAATGAGTTCGTCTTCGGTGGGCGTGTGGGAGTTGATGTGCAGTCCCGGTGCAATGCGGAAGTGCAGCGCCACCGAACTCGGCCGGCCGGCGGGAATGGTGATCTGCTCAGGGTAGAGGTACCGGACGACTGCGGGCCTTGCGGCTGCCCCGCCGGCGCCCTCGACCAGTGGGGCTTGCGCCTCTGCCAGCGCAGCGCCTGAAGCCAGCGCACTCCCCAACGCCAGCGCAACCGCCAGACTCAGAGCTGCCGCCGGGGCAATACGAATTCTCGTCTTCCCTGCCCTCATCAATTCTTCCTCATCTTCGAACCGCATCGCCTAGCCCTGTCCCCACGCCGCTCCGCCCACCGCAAGCGGCCACACCGGCGAGCCGCCGCCTTAATTCCCCAGCGCCTTGCGAATATTGTCTTCAATCTCGCCCTTTGAGGTCACTCCCAGTTGCGCGGCCACCACGATTCCGTTGCGGTTCACAAAGAAGGAGGTGGGCAACTCATCCAGGCCGCCATAAGGGCGGCTGACCGAGTCGCCGTCGATCAACACCGGGTAAGGAATCTGCGTCTGCCGGGCAAAGCGCGCGATCTCCTGCTTTTCCTCGCTCAGTTCTCTGGGATTGCCGCGGTCGAGGTCGTCCATCGAGACGCCCAGAACCTCAAAGCCCTGCCCGGCGTAACGGTTGCGCAGCTCGATCAGCCACGGGGTCTCGATCTTGCACGGGCCGCACCAGGTGGCCCAGAAGTTGATCAGCAGCGCCTTGCCCCTGTAGCTGGCCAGCGAAACCTGCCTGCCGCTGAGGTCTTCCAGGGTGAAGGCCGGAGCTGGTTTGCCCAGGAGCATGGGGATGAACAGGGGCCCATCGCTGGCCGGGCCAGCCTCCGGTTCGCCCCCGGGGGCCGGGGCCAGCAGCCGTTCAGCGGCCTGCTTGCGAAACTCGAAGTTGGCCCAGCCCGCCCAGCCAAAGAAGGCCAGGATCGCCAGCACGGCGCCAAGAACAAGGCTGTTACGCTTCATGGGGCTTCGCCTCTCCACCTTCATTGTACGAGCCACCCGCGGTGAGGCCAACCGCCCGCGGTGGGGCCAACCACCTGCGGTGGGGCCAACTCGCTACGCGCCGGGGCCAATTGCCTTCGGCTAAGGAGGCGAAGCTGTTACCATCAAAAACCGATGAGCCACGAAGAAAATCAGCCCCACGCCAGTTCTCGTGAAGCCGGGCGGGCCGACTCGCCAGCCCCCGAACCGGCGGCCCTGGTCCGCACCGAGGCGGCGGCCCTGGAGGCCCTGGCCACGCGTCTGGAAGGGCCGATGGCCGCCGCCTTCGACCGGGCCGTCGAACTGATTCTGCACTGCGGCCAGGAGCGTGGCCGCGTGGTGGTCACCGGCATGGGCAAAAGTGGAATTATTGCGCAGAAGATCGCCGCCACGCTCAGTTCCACCGGCTCTCCGGCCCTGTTTCTGCACCCAGCCGAGGCGCTGCACGGCGATCTGGGCGTGCTGATGCCCGGCGATATGGTGGTGGCACTGTCGGCCAGCGGCGAGACCGAGGAGATTCTGCGCCTGCTGGCCACGCTCAAGCGCAAGGGCGACGCGCTGGTGAGTTTCTCGTGCAATCCCAACTCGACCCTGGCCCAGGCCAGTGACGTGGCTCTCGATTGCGGCGTGGAGCGCGAGGCCTGCGGGCTGAATCTGGCACCAACGGCCTCGACCACCGCCATGCTGGCCCTGGGAGACGCCTTGGCCATCGCCGTAAGCCTGCGCAAGGGCTTCCGCGCCGAGGATTTCGCGGAGTTGCACCCTGGCGGCAAGCTGGGCAAGCAGCTGGCCAAGGTCCGCGACCTGATGCACACGGGCGACCAGGTCCCCGTGGTTGCACCCACGACACCCATGACCGATGTGATCTACGAAATGTCGAGCAAGAAGCTGGGCATCACCACCGTGCAGGAGCAGGGCCAACTGCGCGGCCTCATCAGCGATGGCGACCTGCGGAGATTGCTCGAGCGCGAGGGCGGCGCGGCCCTCAGCCGCATGGCCGGCGAAGCGATGAACGCCCATCCCCGCACCATTGCCGCCAGCGAGATGGCCGCCACGGCGCTGGCGATTCTCGAAGAGCGGAAGATCACCTCGCTGGTCGTCGTGGACGCGGCGGGAACGGTTGAAGGTGTGCTCCATCTGCACGATCTGTGGGGCGTCGAGCTGATCTGAGCCGGAAAACTGAACTGGCTTGAGCCCCGGAAAGCAATACAAATCTGAGCCGGTAAATGAAACTGACCTGAACCAGGGAGTTGAATTTGATTGGGCTGGAAAGACGAAACGGCTCTGAGGCCAAATGAGCAAGGTACGAGGAATCCCCAGCTTGACAGGCATTCGCGGCATGGCCGCGCTGTGGGTGATGCTCTACCATGCGCAGCAAAACTCCTGCGTAATTTTCAGCCTGCCGCGGTTGGGAAGGATTCCGGTTATTAACAGCGGCTGGCGCGGAGTCGATCTCTTCTTCATGCTCTCCGGTTTCATCCTCATGTATGTCCATGAGCCTGACTTTTACGTCATTCGCAAGCAGAGCCTTTTCCGGTTTACCTGGCAGCGTTTCCTGCGCATCTATCCGCTGAACGCCGTCGTCTTGCTGCTCATTACGGTTCTCGTGGCGTTTCAGCCCGGTTTTGTCGCCTGGCAGCGGCTCACCTTTGAAGCGTCCGATTTTACCCTGGGAGCATTCCTGCGCACATTGTTCCTGGCCACCCGCTGGTTTCTTCCCGGCAGCGGCGATTGGAATCAGCCGGTCTGGGCTCTCAGCCTGGAGATTCTGGGCTATGTGATCTTCCCCTGGCTGGCTTTCTGCGCGTTGCGTGTCGTGCGGAAATGGCAGCTTATCGCGCTGGCTTCACTCTGCCTGGCTGGATCTTTCGCAGTGCTGGCCGCAATGCATCTCGACCTCGGCAATTGCATCGATCAGATAGCCGTGGTGAGGATGGTGTCCTGTTTTGTGGCTGGAATGGCAATTCAGAGGCTCTGGGCGATGGACACTGAATCAGCGAGAAAATGGGCGGGCTGGATTACCGCGGCTTCGGCGGCGGGACTATTCATTGCGGCCCTGCTGCCCAGCGGCGGCGTGGCCTTCAACTTTCTCTTCGCCTCGCTCTTGTATGGTCTTGCCTTTCAGCAGGGAGCCGTAAACAAACTACTTTCCAGCCGCTGCATGATGTTTTTCGGCAAAATCTCTTTTCCCTTGTATCTCACGCATGTTATACCGCTGCTTTGGCTGCGTTACTTCCTGCAAGCAAACGGCGCGGCTTACTCGCCCCTCCAGAAGTCAGCCGCCCTGATCTGCTGGGCCATAGGCTGCATTCTGGCGGCAGCGCTTCTTCATTCTTTTGTGGAAAAGCCCTTTCACGCCCTGGGCCGGCAATGGGCCGGGGAACGCGTTCCGCAATAGAACCGCTCCACATTCACTCCTCGCGTTCACTTCTTCCCGCGCCTGCTCAGCCCGCCGTGGGGCCCATGCCTCCACGGACACACACGTCCGCGCTCTGGCAGCCCACAGTCAGCCGACGGCCAGAGTGGCGCGCAATGAACCACACTCGTCCGGCTCGCACAGCCCGCGGAGAGATTGCTACAGTTTCTTGAGGGGAGCCGACAGATCCCTGAGGGGATTAGCTAATTCTTGCCGGAGTCGGCAGCTTTTTTGAGCTAGCCGACAGTTTTCTGCGAAGATTGGCAGTTTTTTTGAGGAAGCCGGAAGATTTTTGAGGGAGTTGGTGGAGCTGAGCGGGATCGAACCGCTGACCTCCTCGTTGCGAACGAGGCGCTCTCCCAGCTGAGCTACAGCCCCACGACTTTCTTATCTTACCAGCGAGGGGCCATTCAGGGAAGAGGGCTTCGAATTTGCTTTCAAAGCGGGCTTCGAGGTTACTTCCTTCGCAAGCGCGCGGCATCGAAACTGCTGCAACCTGCCCTGTTCTTTCGGCTCAACAGCGCACCTAGTCTGCCGTTGAACTGAAAAGCCCTTTCTTGCCCCTCTCAATGCCGGGGCGGAGACGCTGATTTAAAGCCGTTGATTGAAATTCAGCGGCGCAAATCCCGCCAGGGGCTTCATCGAACCGGCCTGGAAAGGATAGTCTAGGAGAGAATAGTCTATGACGGAAGCCGATCGAAGTTGCTGCTGCCTGGGTTCGAGCGGCGGCTCAAAGGGAAGATTCCCCTCAGAGCGGCAAAGTAGACTCAGCAAGGCATCGAGGAGAGTCCCAAATTGAAGAGAAAGTTGTTGCTTTCGATTCTGGCCGTGGTTTCGGTCGCGTTCCTGCCCCTGGCGGCCACCAGCCAGGTCTTCCACCATCGCGGAGCGGAGCGCGCCGAGCAGGCTGAGCCCTCCGACAAGTACGAGGTCTACGCCGGCTTCGGTTATACCAGCCTCAACCAGGTGAACCAGTCGCGTTATGGGCTGGAGGGCCTCGACCTGTCGGTGACGCGCAACTGGGGCAAGCATTTCGGCTTGATTGCCGAAGGCGCGGTTTACTCGGCCACGCTCCAATCCGGCAATTCCGGCAACCCCGGCAATCCGTCGGTGGATGCGGTCCTCTTTGGCCCGGTGGTACGCGCGGATCTCTTCAAGCACTTTGACGGCTTCTTCCGCGTGCTGCTGGGCGGCGAACACACGGCCGGTGAAAATGCCCGTCCGAATGTCGCCTTTGCGCGGGGAATCGGCGCCGGCCTGGAGTACCCGGTGAGCCCGCACATTGCCGTGCGCGCCTCGGGCGACTACATCGCCACTTCGTTTGCCGCGGCTACGCCTGCGCTCCCCCAGGAATACTCGCCGCATGAGCGCTACAACGCACACGCCTCGGTGGGCGTGGTGTACCGGTTCTGAGAGCCCGCTGCTAGCCGTTCTCCCATCGCTGCACCAGAAAAACCGGGCTGCGGATTGGCTTTTCTCTCGAGAAAAGCCAATCCGCAGCCCGGTTTTGTAAAGTGCAAGGGTCCAAACGCCGCGGCCGCTCCCTTGCGGCGCAAGCGGAAGACGGTAATCTACCGCCCTGCCCTACAACTGATTCATGTTGGCGAGGAATTCCGCGTTGTTGCGCACCTTTTCCAGGCGGCTGATGAGCAGTTCCATGGCCTCGACCGGCGACAGCGGGTTCAGCACCTTGCGCAGAATCCAGATGCGCTGCAAATCCTCCTTGGGAATGAGCAGCTCTTCCTTGCGCGTGCCGGAGCGCTGAATGTCGATGGCCGGGAAGACGCGCTTGTCCACGAGTTTCCGGTCGAGGATGATCTCCATGTTGCCCGTGCCCTTGAACTCCTCGAAGATGACCTCGTCCATGCGCGAACCAGTATCGACCAGCGCGGTAGCGATGATGGTCAGCGAACCGCCCTCCTCGATGTTCCTGGCGGCGCCGAAGAACCTCTTGGGCCGCTGCAGGGCATTCGAATCGACGCCGCCCGACAGCACCTTGCCCGACGGGGGCACGATGGTGTTGTAGGCGCGCGCCAGACGCGTGATCGAATCCAGCAGAATCACCACGTCACGCTTGTGCTCGACCAGCCGCTTGGCCTTCTCGATGACCATCTCGGCCACTTGCACGTGGCGCGCCGCCGGTTCATCAAAGGTCGAGCTGATGACCTCGCCCTTCACCGAGCGCTGCATGTCGGTCACTTCCTCGGGGCGCTCGTCGATCAAGAGGACGATGAGAACGACTTCGGGGTGGTTGGTGGAGATCGAGTTGGCCAGCGACTGCAAGAGCATCGTCTTGCCGGTGCGCGGCGGGGCGACGATCAGGCCGCGCTGCCCCTTCCCGACCGGCGTCAGCAGGTCCATCACCCGGCCGCTGGTAGCCTCCCGCACCGTCTCCAGCTTGATGCGCTCCTGGGGATAGAGCGGAGTCAGGTTGTCGAAGAGAATCTTGTTGCGCGTCTCCTCGGGAGACTCGAAGTTGATGGCCTCGATCTTGACCAGGGCGAAGTACTTCTCGCCCTCATGCGGCGGACGAACATTGCCGCTAATCGAGTCGCCGGTCTTCAGATCAAATTTGCGAATCTGTGACGGCGAGACGTAGATGTCGTCCGGGCCGGGCAGGTAGTTGTAGTCCGGCGAACGCAGGAAGCCGTAGCCGTCGGGCAGAATCTCCAGCACGCCCTCGGCAAAGATGTGCCCTTCCTTTTCGCTCTGTGCCTGCAGAATCTTGAAGATCAGATCCTGCTTGCGAAGGCCGCTGGTGCCCGGAATCTCAAGAGTGCGCGCGATGCGGCTCAATTCGGTGATGTTTTTTTCTTTTAGTTCAGCGATCGTCATGTTCACCTGCAATAAGGAAGGATGGGTGTGGAAGGGACCGGATAGGGGAAGGTGTCCGGGAGAAAACAGGCGGGGATTCAATCTGGCGGCCAACTTGCGCCGCATTGGAGTGGAGGTCTTTCCCGAAATCAGGCTGAGCAGCGGTAACCGGTAAGAGCGGCTGCCTTGAACGGCAAGCCGCCTGAAACCGTTGCCCGGCCTGGAAAGAGCCTTCGGGAGGCGTGATTAAGCAGCGCGACGAGCTTCCTCCGGCTGTTCACTGGGCGCCTCGAGGGGTGCCGCAGAGCCGGGATTGGAGGTATGGAAGCGGTCCAAAACCTCATTGGTGGTGTCCTGCAGCCGGGTATTCGGCTTGTGCAGCTTGCGGGTTGCCTTGCTCGCCAGTTGACACAACTGGTAGCGATTGGAGACATGAGAAAGTGCCCCAAAAACCAGATCGGAACGCATTACGAGTTTCTCCTTCAAAAGTTCTCCTGCCCGTCCGGAACTTCTCTGGCGCCGGCGGTGCAGCCAGTGGGACAGCGCAGAATATGCTGCTTCGAACTCCCACTCCCCAAGAATTTAGACGCGTGAGTTGCGCGTACAGTTCAAATTTCTGACGCACTTTTGCGCGTTATGGAACAGGTCTCATACTGTATCAGGGACGCAGATTTCCACCTTGGGAACCATGCGCCCCGCATTCCCATTCCGGCAGAGATGAACGCACCGGCGCATCAACGGGTGAGCCTAAGCTCAGATATGATGCAGGAAACGACAGGTGGGCGCGCAAAATTGCTCTCGCAATCCGCCCTATATGGATGGCTCTAATGAATGTATAACGAGTTGGCGGCCGGGTCAATAGTTTTTTAAAGACAGGGAACAGGGAATAGGGAACAGGGAATAGGAATTAGGAAATAGGGATTAGAAAGAAGTGAGTCGGCAAGGCAGCGAAACAGCGGGGCGGCGAGTGTGAACCGATTGATTCCCCGAGTGGTGACGTTTAGTGTAGCGATGACCGGCTGTTCCCTACTCCCTATTCCCTGACCCCTGCTGTTTTCACGCCCAATAGCTGCGGTCCAGGGTGCGGTACTGGATGGCCTCGGCCAGGTGGGCCACGGTCAGGTTCTCGGCGGCATCGAGATCGGCAATCGTCCGCGCCACCTTGAGAATGCGGTCATGGGCGCGGGCGGTCAGGCCCTGCTGCTGCATGGCCCGCTCCAGCAGCTGTTCGGCGTCCGGGCCCAGCACGCAGTAGGAGCGAATCTGGCGGGTGGTCATCTGCGCATTCGAGTAGATTTTTTCGCCGAATTTCCTGAATCTCTCGTGCTGGCGTTCGCGAGCCTGGAGCACCCGGGCGCGAATCTCGGCCGAGCCCTCGATGGCCGCCGAGCCGCGCAGTTCCTTGTACTTCACCGCGGGAACTTCAATGTGAATGTCGATGCGGTCCAGCAGCGGCCCGGAGATCTTGGCGATATAGCGCTGAATCATCGGCGGGGTGCACATGCACTCCCGCGATTTGTCGTTGAAGAAGCCGCAGGGGCATGGCAGCGTTGCCTTTTTGCCATGCCGAAATACGGTTCCCGAAACCCAAGCCGACCGCTTATCCCCGAACCATCAATACTTTAGGCGACCACATGCGCAAGCACCGCCTGGACCTCCAGCTTCTGCAAAAGCAGGTTGCCGACCAGATCGGCGTTGATGAACTCACGGTTACCAACTGGGAACGCAACGCAACCGTTCCGGCCATCCGCCACATCCCGGCCATCATCCGGTTCCTGGGTTACGATCCCCTGCCCTCTTCCAACTCCCTCCCTGAGCGCCTTGCCGCCGCGCGCCGGGCGCTCGGCCTGTCGCAAAGGAAGATGGCCGAGAAGCTGGGGGTTGATCCGGCGACAATCAAAAACTGGGAAGCCGGGCGGCATCAGCCCACCGGGAAGAGCCTGGACCTGATTGCAGGAGTTCTTCCGAGCTGGGAACGGTGAATTGGGCAAGTGGTCGGTTTCCGATTAGCCGACCATCCGCCCAAACTCGGGATGTTTTTTGCAGACGGTCGATGAGCGCATTGGGCTGATATGGAGTGACCGTGTCAACTCCGCAATTCTGTGGGTTTGTTTTTGTCGTTGTTTTTGCTTTTCGAGAACAGAGCCAGCAGCAGCCTGGGCAGGTTTAAGCGACGATTGATCAGTCTGATATTCGCGGGTCGGAACCGCATAATCATGATCCGTCGGGAGCTGCCTCTGACTGTTGTCGCGAGTCCGGCTGAGCCTGTCGCATAGCCCAATCGAGGGTTCTCCTTCGTGCTTGCTTCGGCTGCTGCTGGCTCTGTGCTCGAGTTTGGTGGCGCTGTTCATTTGTTGGGTTGTTTTTGCTTTTTCATTCTTAAGAATGTTTTTGCTTTTGCCTTTGCTTTTCGTCAGGCTGCCATTCGCTGCCTGACCACTGTTTCTGCCCTGGTTCCTATGGCCCAGATGAAGCCCAATAGTTCACGAGCAACTGCGGTGGTAATCTTTCTCTTGTCCTTGCCTGCTGCGGCCAGCCGCATGTAACGCTTGTGCAGCCGGTGTTGCGCCTTCCACGCTATCTCTTTGGCCTCTTCCGAAATACTCTCCTGTCGTTTACGCAATCCATACCAAATACCTGGTGGACGATGATAGCTCCATGCAGCTTCAACGACGATTCGTCTCAAATGCGCGTTGCCTGTTTTGGTGATGCTCCCGCGGTGCGTTCGCTTGCCACTGGAACTCTCGCTGGGCACAGCGCCGCAGTAGCCCATCAATTGCCGAGCGCTGTCGAAACGGGACACCTGGCCCAACTCGGCCGCGATGGTCACAGCAGAGATATCTGCGATGCCCCGTAGTGCTTGCAGATCGTTGATGACTTGCTGTAACGCAGGCGGGGCCAGCTTAACCGCCTCGGTGATGGCTTGCTCTAGCCGCTCTACGCGTTCGCGCATATGCTCGACTTCGTGCAGATAATCCATCCGTGTGGCCTCCTGAGCCATCTGTGTGAAACGCAGTTGTGCGACCCAGATCAGATACGGACGCGTCCATGACCTCATTCCAGATTGTGGGCGCTGCCCTGAGCGCAACAGAAACTTGCTCAACCGATGGCGAGCCCGCAGTTGATCCTGCTTGGCAGCTTCCCGCGCACGAACCAGATCGCGCAATGCCTCGGAGCCTTCGTCCGGAACCCACACCGCCGTCAGATCGCCAGCTCGGTAACAGCGCGCCAACTTCTCGGCATCGCGCCGATCGGTCTTCACCCGATCGCCAGCCTTGACCGGAACCAGTGTTGGCGCTATCACCTCGCACTTGACTCCCAGTTCCGCCAACTGCCAGTAGATTACGTAGCCGGTCGGTCCTGCCTCATAACAGACTCGCAACTTGTCCGTCGAACCAAGCTTTTTGATCATTTTGCGTAACGAATCTTCCCGGTTCGGAATCGTGCCTAGACTTCGCACCTCGCCTTCCGGTTCCGCAATCGCAACAGCAATCGTCTCGGCATGGACATCCAGGCCCAAAAATCGTACCTTTTCCCTCATGACCGGTTCCTTTCCGCTTGTGGCTCTGAACTGTGCGTCCTTCTGAACTCATAGCTTAACCCACGATCAGCGCATCGGCGCCGGTCACTCCATGTTGACTGTTACCAACAGATGACAGCCTGAACTCCTAAATTTACTTCATCTAAGTTGTTTGGAATGTCCAACTCTTTCTGGCGGCGGTCACTGGAGCGATTGGAGTTGCCCTTGCTGCAGCGTTGACTGCGGCGGCGCTTGGCATCCTAAATGTGCTACTTCCGGGCAAATCCTTGAGCAATGTTTTGCAGGTCTCAGCGAAAAAGCCGCTCTTTATTTCAGAGTCAATGGAGTGCCGAATGCGTCCGGTCCGGGCCATTTACAATCAGTACTTGCTTGGTGGCCGCGAGTGTCCATTTTGTGAAAATCACTAATCGTCTCGTGTTCTCGGCACGCGTCGGGAGACTTTGTTTATGGTGGGGAGGTGCCGTGCTCGCAATCGGGACGTTCGCGAGGATTACGAGGGAGTTGATCGAAGGGGAGTCCGGCGCATTAGACCGCGGGATACTGCTCCGAGTGGCGAAGTTCCGTACCCCATCGCTTACAAGAGCAGCGATTGATGTGACCGCCCTAGGGTCGACCGCACTGGTCATATTGCTCTCGGGGTTTGCTCTTCTGGTGTTATTTGCGATGCGTGATCGAAGGGGCGCCCTCCAATTGCTCCTAGCCTCCGCTGGAGCTGGAATTCTGACCTTCGTCACAAAGAACATGATCGAAAGGGTTCGTCCGCTAGATGTGACTCAACTGATCGTAGTCTCCGGCTTCTCGTACCCGAGCGGACATTCGGTCTCGACTTCGGCGCTCTATTTGACGATTGCGATTATCGGATGCCGATATGTGCAGCGAGCAAGTGCAAGGGCCACGATGGTCCTAGCCGCTTTCGTAGTGTCTGTCCTGGTAGCTGCGTCACGCGTTTACCTTGGGGTTCACTATGCAACTGACGTCTTGAGCGGACTCTCGCTCGGGGTGGCCTGGGCGCTTTTGCTCACCGGGCTCTTCACACTCCATGCTCACCGTCGCGATGGTTGATCTTGCACGAAAGGTGAAATCTCTTTATGGGTGCCCTCGCTCGTCATCCTGCCTTTCGCGATGTTGCCCCCTTCTTGATTTTCTTCGATGCAGAAATCTTGTAAGACCATACCGGCTTTGTCTATTCCGTCGCATTCACCCCTTATGATGCTCTCGCAGGTAACTGGTACAAGAGCGGCGCACAGACAGTTGCCCGTAATCCATGGTTCAATGATTAGAGATGGTAGCATGACATCCAGAGGCTGTTATGAACTTTATTCACATGGAATGAAAGAGTTATGAGCCGAGCCATAGATCGGGTAGCATATTTTCAGACAGAAGAATTACCGGACCGGGTACACGAGACCTGGTGGCAGGCCCTACCCCTAGTCAACACCGCGGCGGCGATCTTCGATGAGCGCAAAATCGCCAAAGCACTCACCGAGGCCGGAAAGGCCCCCCCGCGAGTCGCCTTGTGGCAAGGTTCCAGCAGCCAACAGAATACAGGTGCCCATCCTCGCCGCTTTGCCGAAGGCGTTCACCGTACCGCAGGCGCTTGCCGAGAATTACCCTCCGTTGGCGCAGTCTTGGAGATGGAAAAGCCGGGATGCGTCCATGTCCAATCTGTCAGCGTAGGCAGCTTGCTCGTCCCCGTCCCGGTCTTCCTTTGGGAACCCAAGCTGACTTGTACCGGGGCTGATTGCTCAGTCCTGGTGGTGCGGGAATCTGTTTTAAAAATGGAGATTCCGGTTTATATTGGCTCGTAGCCGGGATTGCAAAATGGAAATTCCGGTCTACATTGGCGGTCGTGTCCCTTGCGGAGTGACTGCACACGGTAACCCGACCGGGCCTTTGCAGTTTGACCGATTGGAAGTTGCCCCGACCGCCAGATGTACCCCCCGAACTCATGGGAATGTCGGTAAGGTTACCTCCCCACCCTGACACTCGCCGCGCCTTCAGTCCGTGCTTGAGACTGCGCGGCGATGCCCTACTGCCTGTTCTCGATTTCCTCTCTGGAACGCCATCCCGGAGTATCCTCAGCAATTCCAGCGTGTCCTGCTTCGTCCTGCAAATATGCCATTCACACGACCCCGAGTATCCACCCCTCGACATCAGCGACCTCACGCTCTTCGGGCGTCAACGGAGGATTGAAAAAGCCTTCCAGTGAGCCGCTGCGGTCTGCTCGTTGCAGCCATGCCGCCACGGCGAATGCGGCTTGCTCATCCCCGTCGCGGCCATCTTTTGGCAACCGGCGTTATGGGGATTTTTGAATCTGTGCTCAGCCAGAGAGACTCGATCATCTCCGGATTAGCGAAGGCTGACCCCGCCGTCACAGAACAGCTATAGAATCTGTTTCTGAAGATGCAAAGCATTCAACCAACTGGCAACGCCGGGGAGTGAGTACGAGAATCCGTGATCAGGAATTGGCGCGGGATTTACGGCTCATTTCCCGGAGACAAAAGAAGCCGCTATCGCCGCCAACGTACCAGAGTTGCGAAGCGTACCTACGCCTACACAGTGAGGGTTCAACGGGCGCGGGCGAGGACGACGGTTACGTCATCTGGTTGCTCCGCACCGCCGATCCACTCTACTACGGCATCCGTGATGACATCACCGATACGGGAGAGCGGCTGGACCCGATGTTCCTGGATCAATGCAATCAGGCGCTCCTCGCCGAATTCGCCTGAGTCGTTCTCCGGCTCAGTGACGCCGTCGCTGAATGCGACGAAGAGATCGCCCGGTTGCATCGCGACGGTGGATTCGCCATAGGTCGCGCCATCAAAGAGTCCGACGACAGTGCCGGA